>Ga0182032_10000054_pt1 | contig 39449 bp, 36 predicted proteins | sample tim00Cox00000000_FD_125970 | JGI IMG/M metagenome (GOLD analysis project Ga0182032, IMG submission 125970) | Lab enrichment of tropical soil microbial communities from Luquillo Experimental Forest, Puerto Rico - timezero.00C.oxic.00.000.000 | ecosystem: Environmental > Terrestrial > Soil >... | reverse complement strand
ACCACGTGTCACAGTCCGCAGTGCAAAGTCGTGGCCGAGTGCATTACGTGTCACACTTATCACGCACCGCTGGCAGCGCAGATATTGAATGTTCAGCGGTGAGCGTTGAACGTCTGCTTCAATGTCCTCCAACAAAGCGCCAGCTCGGCTCGGCTATCGCATGCCCGCGGAGTGGGAACCGCACGCCGCGACCTGGTTATCGTGGCCGCGACGGGAAGGAATCAGTTTTCCGGATTCGTTCAGCCGGGTTCTCGTCACGTTGCGGCAGATGGTCGCGGCATTGATCAAATCCGAACCTGTCTCCATCAACGTTGTGAATGGCGCGCACGAAGCTGAAGCGCGTGCAGTCCTCGATTCGCTGCCGCATCGGGAGCGCATTACGTATTATGAGATTCCGACGAATGAGCCGTGGTGCCGCGATCACGGCCCGATCTTTTTGACCCGCGACCACGATCCAAAGCTCGCCATCGTGGATTGGGATTACAACGCTTGGGGAAACAAATATCCGCCGTTCGATCTCGATGAAGTTGTGCCGACTCGCGTTGCCGAATTTCTAAACGTTCCAGTGTTTTATCCGCGAATGATTTTGGAAGGCGGCTCGATCGACGTGAATGGCGCGGGCTCGCTGCTCACCAGTGAATCGTGTTTGCTAAATAAGAATCGCAATCCGAATCTATCGCGCGAAACAATTGAGAAGCGGTTGAGAGATTTTCTTGGCGTTAAGGAGGTTCTCTGGCTTGGGGATGGAATTGAAGGCGACGATACCGACGGTCACATCGACGATCTCGCGCGCTTTGTCGCAAAAACGAAGGTTGTGACGGTTGTCGAAGAAAATTCCGACGACGCAAATTACCAACCACTTCAGGAAAATCTGGCGCGCCTGCGCAAGATGAAAGTCAGCGGCTGCAAAATCGACGTCATCATCCTGCCGATGCCCAAAAAAATTGTCCGCGAGGGAATGCGCCTACCGGCGAGCTACGCCAATTTTTACATTGCAAACCAGATTGTGCTCGTTCCAACGTTCGCCGATCGGGCCGACGAGGCCGTGTTATCGATCTTGCGAAAATGTTTCCTGAACCGTCGTGTCATTGGCATAGACTGCCGCGAACTAATCTGGGGTCTCGGCACCTTTCACTGCCTGACTCAACAACAGCCAGCAGTCTAATCCGCCACCGGCGCTGGTTTGCGAATCGCTTTTGAGAATCGCGCCGTGCAGGTCGGTCGGGCGCGTTTTGCCTGCGTCGAATTTAACGATTACCCGTTCGTGCAGAAGGTCGACGACGACATCCTGGACGCCATTAATTCTCATCAGCACCGGACGCCGTTTACGGAGGCATTCATCGCAATTTTCACCTTCGGTGGCGATTTCGATCGTTTCGATTAGATCGCGTGATCCGCGTGCGCGGGATTAAACGAGTCGCTCGGTTCATTCGGTCGTGCCGGGTCCATCAATTATTGAACGCGCGCCGGATAAGCTTTGGTCGTCGAGATTAGTCTCTTCATTACCGATCCACGAAAAATTATTGGATTAACGTTGTACGTTGAACCTTCGACTTTGAACGCTAGGGTGTAAATCCTTCCAACCCTTATTGCTTATGGCTAATTACGGAATCAATGGATTCGGGCGCATCGGTCGCAACGTTTTGCGCGCGATGACACAAAAGCAAGTCGAGCGCGTCCAGGCGATCAATGACATCACTGAAACTAAAACCCTCGCCCATCTGCTGAAATGGGACTCGGTCCACGGAAAGTTTGATGGCGAGATCGGATACGACGACGAGAACATCATGGTCCGCGGTCACAGAATTAGAATCTTTAAGGAACGCGACCCGGGAAATCTTCCTTGGAAGAAGTTGGACGTTGCGGTTGTTCTTGAATCGACCGGTTTTTTTACCGCGCGCGACAAAGCCGAGCTGCACATCAGCAAAGGCGGTGCGAAAAAGGTGCTGATTTCAGCCCCGGCGAAAAATCCGGACGCCACTCTATGCGTCGGGATTAACGACAGCGTTTACGATCCGGCGAAGCACACAATCGTTTCCAATGCGAGTTGCACGACGAATTGCCTCGCGCCGTTGGCAAAGGTGCTGAACGACAAATTTGGGATCGCGCACGGATTCATGAGCACGATCCACAGCTACACTAACGACCAGCGCATTCTCGATCTTCCCCACGAGGATCTGCGACGCGCGCGGGCAGCGGCGATTAGTATCATCCCCTCGAGTACCGGCGCAGCGAAAGCGATCGGCGAAGTGATTCCCGCGTTGAAAGGCAAATTGAATGGCGGGGCCTTCCGCGTTCCGACGCCGGATGGATCGGTCACTGATTTCAGCGCGGTCCTCGAAAAAGACGTGACTGTGGATGCTGTAAACGCCGCGTTCAAAGAAGCCGCCTCGGCCAAGAGTTACAAAGGCGTCCTCGAATACAGCGACGAGCCATTGGTGTCGCACGACATCGTCGGCAATCCGCACTCCTGCATCTTCGATTGCAAACTCACGATCGTGCTCGGCAACCGTTTCGTGAAGGTGGTCGGCTGGTACGACAACGAATGGGGCTATAGCAATCGCTGCGTCGAAATGCTCGAGATGCTTTCGAAATAATGGCAAAGCTTTCGGTCCGAGATGTAGATGTTCGCGGAAAGCGTGTGCTTGTCCGCGTCGATTTCAATCTCCCGGTCAAAGAGGACGGCAATAAAGTTGAAATCACGGACGACACGCGAATTCGCGAAGCGCTGCCGACGATTAATTATCTTCGCGAGCACAAGGCCAGGATGATTTTGATGTCGCACTTCGGCCGGCCGAAGGGCAAACGTGCGCCGAAGTATTCGCTCCGACCGGTGGCGGATCATTTGCACACGCTGATCAATCAGCCCGTGATCTTCAGCCAGGATACAATCGGTGAAGTGCCAACAAAAATTGTCGGTGCGATGCGGGATTGCGACGTCACCCTCCTCGAGAATCTACGCTTTCAGCCCGAGGAAGAAGCCAATGATCCAAAATTTGCGGGCGCACTCGCGGAATTAGGCGACATCTACGTAAACGACGCGTTCGGCGCGGCGCACCGTGCACACGCATCGACTGCCGGTATCGCGATGTTTATGAACGTCCGTGCAATGGGTCTTTTGATGGAGAAAGAGCTGAAATACCTGCACGAAGAGCTCGATAAACCGGCCAAACCGTTCGTTGTCATCATGGGCGGCGCGAAGGTGTCTGACAAAATCGGTGTGCTCAAAGCGTTGATGCAAAAAGCGGACGCGATCATGATCGGCGGCGCGATGGCGAACACCTTTTTCAAAGCCCAGGGAATTCCGATTGGCGCGAGCCGCGTCGAAGCCGACAAAATAGATCTCGCCACCGAACTTCTCGATCTTGCGAAGAAGCGCGGCGTGAAATTCCGGTTGCCGATCGACATTGTCGAAGCTCAGGAGATCAAACCCGGTGCGAAAATGGGAAACACGAGCCGCCTTTCGCCAAACAGCGGAATCACCGCGGGCTGGCAGGCGGTCGATATCGGTTGCGCCACGATCGCCTTGTTTGAAGAAGAAATCGCGAAGGCGAAAACGATTTTGTGGAACGGCCCCGTCGGCATTTTTGAGATCCCGGATTTTGCCAGAGGAACTATTGCGATCGCAGAGGCGCTCGCAAAATCCAGAGCGACCACGATCATCGGCGGTGGCGATTCGGTGACGGCGGTCAAACAAGCCGGCCTCGCTGACAAAATGACTTTCATTTCCACCGGCGGCGGCGCGTCACTTGAATTACTCGAGGGCAAAGAGCTTCCTGGCATCGCTGCGCTCTCAGACAAATAAATTCATGAGAAAGAAAATCGTCGCCGCGAATTGGAAGATGAACATGACGCAGGCCGAGTCGGCGCGTTTTGTTCAATCATTCCTCCTCGATTTCGGCGACATCACGGATGTCGAGGTTGTGATCGTGCCGCCTTTCACCGCGATCGCGAAGGTGATGGAAGCCCTCGGCGCGTCGCAGAGCATCAAGGTTGGCGCGCAAAACATGCATTGGGAACCGAACGGCGCGTTTACCGGCGAGATCAGCGCGGCGCTCCTCCGCGATTTGCTCGTGCGCTACGTCGTCCTCGGTCACTGCGAACGACGTTCTTCGTTTGGTGAAACGGATGAAATCGTGAATCGCAAAGTCCGCGCCGCGCACGAAGCGACACTGCGACCGATCGTTTGCGTAGGTGAAACTTTGGAGCAGCGGGACAAAGGCAACGTTGAAAAGATATTGTCGCTCCAACTCCGCGGCAGTTTGAAAGATTTGGTCGAAAAAGAACTTCAGGAAACCGTGATTGCCTATGAGCCGGTCTGGGCGATCGGTACCGGCCGCGTAGCAACACCGCAGCAGGCGCAGGAAGCGCACGCGTTCATTCGCCACACGCTGCGCGCCATGTCGGAGGAAACCACGGCCGACCGGATTCGGATTCAGTACGGCGGCAGCGTGAAACCGGAGAACGCGCGCGATCTGATGTCGCAACCGGACATCGACGGCGCGCTCGTCGGTGGCGCGAGCTTGGATCCGCGCAGTTTCGCCCAAATCGTGAAAGCCGCGCGCGACGAAAAGTAGCGCCGGTGATAAAATTTGTGCGAGGAACGGACCTGCCGACTAGCGTTTGATTTCGAGATAAGTCCGCGCCTGCACCTTGTTCGTGCCAGGCTTCAAATCCTCGACGCGCATCTGCTTCAAGAACCAGCGATTGTCGATCTTCTGGGCGGAAACAACTTCGAATCGCTTCGCGATTTTGCCGTCCCAATCGTAGCCGTCCATTCGCATGAGCGCGCCGCTCGCTTTGTCGACCCAAATGACGACGTTCCAATACTGTGAATCTCGCGATGCCGCGACGACTTGCAACTTCCAACAACTGCGTGTCCGTACGGTTTCATCGCCCAGCACTCGCGCGTTTTCCCAATACAAAAACTCGAGCGTCAGATCTTCGTAAGTGATTCCGGTGTCGCGAACCTTTTCTTTTAACTTTTCTGCGGGGATTCTTTCCGCGCCGTCATCAGTTACCAAATCCAAACGCGATCCGTTCTCACCAAGGCGCAATTGCAAGACTTCATCTGGATCAGTGAACGAATACCGGACTAACGGGCCACTTTGGGTGATGTGAAACGGAATCACTCTTCCATCTTCACGCAGTTGGCCATCGAGATCGATTTGCTGTTGCGATTCGAGCATCCGGACGGATTCGAGGATTTCCGAAGCCGTCGGCAGCAGCGCCGCCGCAGACAAAGCAGCGGCCGTAGCACCGAAGACGGGAATGATAAACCGCATCGCGCTTGACCTTTTCAAGGTCTCAACGAATCACCTATCTTTAATCCTGCCAAATGGATCATCAGCTTTTTCATTTGATCAACGAGCGATGGACGAATCCGGCCCTGGATTTGTTCATGGCCGCGGTGAGCGACGCCGACCTGTGGAAGCCGTTGCTGATCATTGTAATTTTCGGCGCGCTGGTCTTTGGCGGCTTCCGCGCCAGGATGAGCATTTTCTGTTTGCTAATCGCAATTGTCATCGCTGAGCCGGTCACGAACACGTTGAAGTCCACGATCAATCGGAAACGGCCGAAGCATGTGGCGTCCGTCCGGATGGTGCGGCTCGAAAAAGGCCAGCCCGAGTTTATGTCGATCTTCAAAAAACCGGTCGTGCGCCGTTCGGATGAATCTGACTGGGGCCGTGGCGACCCGTCGTTCCCGTCAGGTCACATGACCAACAACACGATCGCGGCGATTATCTTGACGATTTTCTATCGCCGCGGCTGGCTCTACTGGATTTTCGCCGCGCTGGTCGGTTATTCACGAGTTTATTTGGGCGCTCATTGGCCAAGTGACGTCATCGCCACGGTCCTTTTAGCTGCCGCTGAGACATTTTTCATTTTGGCGGCGGGGGAATTAATCTGGCGATGGGCCGTGAAGAGATGGATGCCGCGAATTTACGAGCGACATCCAAGTCTCGTAATTAGTCCCGGGTATGAGTAAAACGCGAGCAGTCTGGCTTTTCATTGGCGCGCTGACGCTGGTGCGATTGTCGATGTTGGGATCGACTGATCTGGAATTCGACGAAGCGCATTACTGGATGTGGTCGGAGCGACTCGCCCCCGGATATTTCAGCAAAGGTCCGGGCATCGCATTCACGATTCGCGCGAGCACCGCGATTTTCGGCGCGACCGAATTCGGCGTGCGCTTCTGGAGCCCGATCCTCGCCGCCGGAACAAGCTTGTTTCTTTTTTATTTCGGGAAGCGTTTGTTCAACGAGAACGTCGGGCTTGGAAGCGTAATCGCTTTCAACGTTACGCCAATTTTCAATATCGGCGCGCTCGTGATAACGACCGATGCGTTGTCGATCTTCTTTTGGATCGCAGCGATGTTCACGTTCTGGCTGGCGATTGAAAAGAGCCCGCGCTTTTCATTCTGGTGGCCATTGACCGGGCTGCTGATCGGTCTCGGATTTCTGAGTCGATTTACCAATGCGTTCGAAGTTATCTGTGTAATTCTTGTTCTCGCGTTTGCGCCGCGGCTGCGGCAGGAATTCAAGAGGCCTGGTTTATATTGGTTGCTCGGAGTGTTCGTTGTTTGCACTATCCCGCCGATTGTTTGGAACGCGCAGCATGCTTGGATCACGCTTAGGCATTTGCGCGCACGCGGCAGCCTGACCGAGGATATCGGCGTCCGCCCGCTTGAGCCGCTGAAATTTTTCGCCGAGCACTTCATTTTTTATTCCCCACTTCTCTTTGGTGCCCTGGTTTGGGCGGTGATCGGCAGCTGGCGCCGCGTCAATCAGCAATTTAAGGTGCTCTTTCTCTTTTGGTTTGGCTCGCCAGTGTTCGCCCTTTATTTCCTGCTCTCGCTGAACCATGTGGCGACGCCAAACTGGGACGCGGTGTCATTTCTTAGCTTCGGCTTGCTTACCGTTAATTATTGGAACGAGCGGATCGAAACTCGGGGCGTAAGGATGTCGATAGGGGCGGCAGTTCTTCTTGGCTTCGTCATCAGCTTGTTTTCGCTCGACTCGGATTTGCTTCGCAGCGCTGGGGTCCATTTTTTTCGCGGCGATCCGAGCGATCGGCTTCGAGGTTGGAAATCCATGACTGCGGAAGTCGAGCGCATTCGTCGCGAGCAGGAGGCTAAGCTTGGGGAGAAATTATTTTTGATTGCCGACGAACGGCATCGCGCTTCCGAAATTTCCTTTTACCTCAAGGATAAACACGTGGAAGGCTCGGGACATCCCCCAGTTTATATTGTCGAGTCGCAGGACTTGGTGAATCAGTTCTCGTTCTGGCCGCGTTACGATCAATTTGTCGACGCGCCGACGAGACCCGGCCAATCGCCGGATGAAACCTTTACGGAACAAAAGGGAATAAATCTTTTCATCGGCCGGAGCGCGCTGTTAATTCGGAACTACGCAAAGGGCCCCTCGCATAATGTTCGCGCTGCGTTTGAATCGATCGAACCGATTGGAACAATCGAGCTGCGGCGTTTTGGTCAGCACGTGCGCTACTGGCAGATTTTTCTTTGCCGCCATTATCGGACCCTGCCGTTATGAATCAAACGAGCGCGTCGCTGGCGGTTTCAGTCGTCGTTCCGGTGTTCAACGAAGAAGAGAGCATTGCGATCTTGCAGTCGGAGCTTCGCAGGGCGTTGAGTGGTGTCGATCACGAAATTGTTTTCGTCGATGACGGGTCGACGGATCGCAGTGCGGACAAGATTGAGGCCGCACCGAATGTGCAAGTTGTACGATTTGAAAAGAATACCGGGCAGAGCGCCGCGTTGTATGCCGGTATTCACACCGCGCGCGGAGAAACGATCGTGATGATCGATAGCGATCTGCAAAATGATCCCGCCGACATTCCGCGCTTGCTTGCCGAGATCTCACGCGGTGCCGATTTGGTTTGCGGTTATCGGGCAAAGCGAAAGGACACAATTGCGAAACGTTTGACCAGCCGCGTCGCGAATTTTGTGCGCGGCCGGTTCACGAAGGATTATGTGTGCGATACCGGTTGCACGCTCAAGGCGATGCGGCGCGAATGCGCGGACGGGCTGGTTCCGTTTAAAGGAATGCACCGGTTTATTCCCGCGTTGATCCGCGGCGCGGGTTATCGGTTGGTTGAAATTCCAGTGAACCATCGGCCGCGGCGCTTTGGTCAGACCAAATATGGGTTCGGCAGTCGCGCGTTGCGGGCGACAATGGACATGTTTGGCGTCCGCTGGCTACTCTCACGGCGATTGAATTACAAAATCCGTAATTCGTGAGTCCGAAATGCGCTTGTCAACGCGAGCGTCACCGCTAAGCTTGCGCTCCCGAATCGCGCGTTCGCATGTCGTTGGGCAATCTACTTTCGGCTGAGCAAATCATCCCAGAGATGAAGGCGACCGAGCGCTGGCCGGCCATCGTTGAGCTAATCGATCTGCTGGTCGGTCTTAGCAAAATTAAACCGGAAGACCGGGACAGCATTCTCGCTTCGCTCAAACAACGCGAAGAAACGATGAGCACCGGCATTGGATTTGGAATTGCGATTCCGCATTGCTCGTCCGACCGGATCAACGATGTCGTTGCCGCGTTTGGAAGATCGACAACGGGTATCGAATTCGACGCGCTCGACAATGCGCCGGTGAAATTCGTTGTTCTGTTCATCGTGCCGAAGAACCAGTTCCAAACGCATCTCCGCACGCTGGCGTCGATCGCGAAATTTCTGAACGACCGCGGCACGCGCGAAAAGCTCGGCAACGGGAAATCGACGGAAGAACTGCTGTCGATCTTTCGCGACTCCGGACAAAAATAAATTGTAGCCGCGCCGCTTAGTCGGGGCGAATTATTCGCGACGAACCCGGCAACAGGAGCCGCGGCTACAAAGCGAATGGAAACCTTCCAGTCACTGCTCGCCAAGAGATTGGCGGATGCTTTGGCCAAGGCTCGCCTTCCAGACGCCGGTGAGCTGACGCAGGCGGCCGATCCGCACTTCGGCGATTATCAGACGAACGTTGCGCTCGTACTTGGAAAACGGCGCAGCGAAAATCCGAGAAATGTCGCCGAGAAAATCCTGAAGCGTCTCGACGTCGCCGATCTGTCCGAAGCGCCCACCGTCGCCGGCGCCGGTTTCATCAATTTCAAACTACGCTCCGATGCAATTGCGAAAGAAACCGGTGAACTGTTTGTTGATGATCGTCTCGGCGTTGCCGAATCGACGTCTCCCAAAAAGATCGTAATCGACTTTGGGTCGCCGAATGTGGCTAAGCCGATGCACGTCGGCCACATTCGTAGCACCGCGCTTGGTGACGCGCTCGCCCGGATCGCGACATTTCTCGGACACGACGTTATTCGCGATAATCACATCGGCGATTGGGGCACGCAGTTTGGAATGGTGATCTGGGGCTGGAAGAATCTTCTCGATCGCGATGCGCTTCAGCGCGATCCGCTCGGAGAAATCGTGCGGATCTATAAAGAGACGAATGCGAGATCGACAGGCGATCCGTCGGTGCGCGAAGCTTGTCGCCAGGAACTGGTCAAACTCCAATCGGGGGACAAAGAGAATGTCGATATCTGGAACGAGTGCGTCGCTCTTTCAATGCAGGATTTCGAGCACGTTTATGAATTGCTCGATATTCATTACGACATCCAATGCGGCGAGAGTTTTTATAAGGATCGATTGCCGGGCGTGGTCGATCGCCTGCTCAAATCCAAAATCGCCGAAGTCAGCGAAGGCGCGGTTGTCGTTTTCTTCCGCGACAATCCTGAGCTTGCCCACAAGCCATGCATTATTCGAAAGAGGGACGGCGGATTTAATTACGCGACGAGCGATATCGCGACTGTCGAATATCGGATCGATGAGTTGAACCGGGACACGCTTTGGTATGTGGTCGGCGCGCCGCAGACGTTGCATTTCAAAGAGATTTTCGAGATCGCGCGGCGCGAAGGGCGCAACGCTGAGTTCCGGCACATCTCGTTTGGCAACGTTCTCGGCGAAGACGGCAAGCTGATGAAGACGCGCTCTGGGGAAAACGTGCCGCTGGGCCAGTTGTTAGAAGAGGCGTGCACCCGCGCGCGCAGAATTATTGAAGAAAAGAATCCAGATTTGACCGAAGAAGAGAAGACCGACATCGCCCGCACAATCGGCATTGGCGCGGTGAAATACGCCGATCTTGTGCAATATCGGATGACGGACTACGTTTTTTCGTGGAACAAAATGCTGGCGTTACAGGGCAACACCGCGCCGTATTTGCAGAACGCTTATGTGCGAATCTGCTCGATCTTTCGCAAGGCTGGCGAACGCGCGCCGAAGATTGATAATTTCACGCTCAAGGAACCGGCCGAAATCATATTGGCGAAGCGGCTCTGCCAATTCGCCGAGATCGTGCCGCAAGTGCTCAACGACTTTCGCCCAAATATTCTGGCCAATTACTTGTTCCAGCTCGCCAATGGCTTTCACGCTTTTTACGAAGCGTGCCCGGTGCTCAAATCTGAGGAACCGTTGCGCAGTTCACGCGTCGCATTGTGCGACCTGGCTGGCCGCGTCGTGCAGCGCGGCCTCGATTTGTTAGGCATTAAGGTTCCTGAGAAGATGTGACGTCCGTGAAAGGGCGCGCACGAATTAATCAGCGACTTCTTCCATTGCGCGTTGGCGCCGGCCACGCCGGAACTGTTGCGAAGGCGGGGTGAACGTCCGACGTTTTCTTTCCTGTGAACGTTGAGCATCCACGAACTCCGACTTGCACGTACCGATTGCAATTAAATCGGTGGTTTGAGTTTTCGCAGGCTTGCGAGATCGCGGCGTATCTGAAAGCGCTCGGCGTCAGTGACGTTTACACCTCGCCCTATTTCCAGGCTGGTCCGGACAGTATGCACGCCTACGACATCACCGATCACAACAAACTTAACGCGGCGATCGGCTCGCAGGAAGATTACAACGCGTGGATCGCGGAATTGCACAAGTACGGCATGGGCCAGGTGCTCGACTTCGTTCCAAATCACATGGGCGTCACTCAGCCGGGCAACAAATGGTGGGCAGATGTCCTCGAAAACGGGTCGAGCTCGATCTACGCGCCCTATTTCGACATCGATTGGCACCCGCTGAAGGCCGATCTCCGTGACAAAGTGCTGTTGCCGATTCTGGCGGATCAATACGGACGCGTTCTTGAGCGCGGCGAGCTGCGACTCCATTTCGAAGAAGGCGCGTTCTATCTTTCGTACGTAAGTCAGAAATTGCCGATTGCGCCGGGCACTTATCGATTCGTGCTTGAAATGGCGCTCGAAAACCTGGCCGAATACAAAGACGAAGATTTTTACGCCGAGTTCCAGAGCATTCTGACCGCGCTCGAATATTTGCCGCGGCGTACGGAAACCGATCCGGAAAAAATTGCCGAGCGCGCGCGTGAAAAAGAGATCGTGAAGCGGCGGCTGGAGCGACGTTGTCAGGAAGCGCCGCAGGTCCAGCGCGCGATTGAAAAAGCGCTCGCGGAAATCAACGGCCGGCCGGGTGATCCGCGCAGCTTCGATAAGCTCGATGAGCTGCTCAACGCGCAGTCGTATCGACTCGCGTTTTGGCGCGTCGCTGCCGAGGAGATTAACTATCGTCGGTTTTTTGACGTGAATGATTTGGCGGCGATCCGGATGGAATTACCGGCAGTATTCGAGGCTGCGCATCGGCTGGTGGTCGATCTTGTCCGGCGCGACGCAGTGACTGGACTGCGGATCGATCATCCGGACGGTTTGTACTTGCCGAAGGAATATCTCGACGCGTTGCAACGGCGTTGCGCGAAAGCGTTGGGCAGGACCCTGCCGAAAGATGGTCGCGCCGTATACATGATCGCGGAGAAAATTTTGACCGGCTCGGAGAAATTGCGCGCGGATTGGCCCGTGCATGGAACGACCGGTTACGATTTCGCAAATCACGTCGCCGGAGTTTTGGTCGATTCGTCCGCGGAAGCTTCAATCACCAAGACGTTTCATCGCTTCATCGGTCACACGATGCACTTCGGACATCTTGTTTACGCGAAGAAGCGATTGGTGATGCGGATCGCCCTTGCGAACGAGGTCGAAGTGCTCGGCAACATGCTCGACCGATTGTCGGAGAAGAATCGCTGGTATCGCGATTTCACTTTCGAAGCGCTCGCGCGCGCGGTGCGGGAGACGATCGCATGCTTCCCCGTGTATCGAACTTATCTCGCGCCCGGCCAGCCGGTGAGCGAGGAAGATCGACAGATCATTGAGCGGGCGATCGCTGCGGCCAAACGGCGCAATCCGGCGATCGAGGAATCGGTCTTCAATTTTCTCCGTGACATTCTGTTGTTCCGTTTCCCGGAGAATCTCGATGCGCAGGCGCGCGAAGAGCACATGCATTTCGTCCTCAAGTTTCAGCAGTTCACCGGCCCGATTATGGCGAAGGGACTCGAGGACACCGTGTTTTACATTTACAACCGATTGGCCGCCCTCAACGAAGTCGGCGGCGAGCCGCAGCTGTTCGGGCTCAGCGTCGATTCGTTTCATGAACGAAATCTGAACCGACATAGAAACCGGCCCGCGACATTGCTCGCGACTTCGACCCACGACACGAAACGAAGCGAAGACGTTCGTGCGCGCATGCTTGCCATCTCGGAGATTCCTGAGCTTTGGCGACGTTCGTTACAGAAATGGCGAACGGTAAATCGGCGTTGGAAAAAGGAAATTAGCGAGTCGGAAGCGCCGGACGCGAATGAGGAATATCTGCTCTATCAAACGTTGCTCGGCACCTGGCCGGTCGCGCCGGATGGAATACCGGAACGAAACGTGGGCGGAGAGTACATTGAGCGGATTCAAGACTACATGATCAAGGCGCTCAATGAAGCGAAGCTGAATACGAGTTGGATCCAGCCTAACGAAGCGTGGCTAGCTGCGGCGCGCGATTTTGTCGCTAAAATTTTGCAGCCGAGTGCGAAGAACAAATTTTTATCGACGTTTTTGCCGGTCGCGAAAGAAATTGCGCGCCTAGGGGCGATCAATTCGCTCGCGCAGACGTTGCTCAAGCTGACTTCGCCGGGCGTGCCGGATATTTATCAGGGGAACGAGATCTGGGACTATTCCCTGGTTGATCCCGATAATCGGCGGCCGGTCGATTACAAATTTCGCGCGGAAATGCTTTCTTGCTTATCGAGCAAAACGCTGGAAGAGCTTTTGCAAAACTGGCCCGACGGCCGGATCAAACTGTTTCTCACTCAGCGCGCGCTCCAATTTCGGAATGAACATTTTGATCTTTTCCGAAGTGGAAATTATCTGCCACTGCGCGCGGCTGGAGAACACGCCGACTGTTGCATCGCATTCGCGCGCCAATTGGAGCGGCAAATTGCTGTCGTCATCGTGCCGCGGCTTTCGTCGCGCTTCGGGTTTCCGCCGATCAGCAAACAATGGGGAGATACCGCGATCGAGTTGCCGGAAGGTCTATCCTTCGAGTCCGGACACGAAGTCTTCAGCGGACGCGAGTTGCCGATTCAAAATCGTCAGGCTCGCCTGGCCGATGCGATGTCGATGCTGCCGTTCGCGATGATCGGGAATCAGTGATGCGCGCCTTGGACGAATTTGTCGGCTAGATCGCCGACCCATTGAGAAAAGTTGCCAAGGTTTTTTGCGAAATCGGCGCCAAAACCTGCGAAGGCAATGTGCGGCGATGCGATGATCAACATCACGCAGAGCAGCACGAGATTCATAAGGTAGATCACGATCAACGAGAAAAAAGTTCCGTGATCGCGCAGATCGGTTTGGTTTTTCGGGATCATCAAGCAGGTGAACGTGAGGTGGAACGCCCAGGTTGCACCAATCACCGCGTAAAGCAGCCCGCCGTAGAGCTGCATGTTGTAAAAAAGACTGAACGCGCCGTAGATGGCGATGGCAAGAATGCTATAGAGCGGGAAAAAATAGGGCGCGAGCGCGATCCAGAAATTGGTCCGATTGGTCACTACGTGACCGCCGTCGCGGCCAACGCGGAATCGACTGACGCGACCGCCCATCAACCAAATCCAAACTGCGTGTGTAAGTTCATGTCCGAAAACGTAAAGCAGGATTGGTCGCGGTAGCCCAACGAACGCGATCAGCCAGAGCAGCACCCCTAACGAGAAGAACCAGAATTCCTGTCCGGCCCACAAACGCTGCGTCATGGTAGCGCGCGCGAAGACCGTAAAGAATGTTTGAGTCAAAATCGCGCAGATGGGCAGGAGAAAAATCCCGAAAACAAATTTCACCCAGCGGGTCGGGATCATGAACGAAGTCATTGTGGCCGATCCGCGTTTTGTTGGGACCACGTAGGGCGGAACTTTTATGCCACCCCTTGGCCTACGTCCGCGAACCGTTGGCGATCTGCGATTCATCGCTGGATCTTATCGCAAATTCGAATGTGAAGAGGAAGAGACTACGCTCGGCCCATATAGGCGCCCGTGCGCGTGTCGATCTTGATCGTTTCGCCTTCCTTGATGAAAAGCGGAACGTTGATCGTTTTGCCGGTCTCTAGCTTGGCCGGCTTGGTCACGTTGCTGGCTGTGTCGCCGCGCACACCTTCAGCGGACTCGATCACTTTCAAACTGACGGACGCAGGCATTTCGACCTGGACTGGTTTGCCTTCGGCGTAAAGGACCTGAACGAGACAGTTTTCCACCAAGTAATCTTTCGAATCGCCGATCAACTTCTCCTGCAACGTAACGGTGTCGTAGGTCTCGGGATCCATGAAATGGTAGCCGTTCTGATCTTTGTAACTGAACTCGAGTTGCTTTCGCTCGATCTCGACCAGGTCGACCTTGTCAGTAGAACCGAGTCGAACATCGGCGCTGTTGCCTGTGCTGATGTAGCGAATAATCGCCTGGACGAACGCGCGTTTGTTTCCCGGAGTACGATGATGAACGTCGAGGACAATTGCGGTGTTACCGTTATATTTTATCGCCATACCGCGGCGAAGATCGTTTGCTAATGCTGCCATAAGAAGATTCGAAGTTGAGGGAAACGGAGCGCGGACTCTACACCCGCTTAGAGCAACTTCAAGCGCGTAAGATCTTGCGAATCGACAACGCCTACGGGCACTTTGTCGTCATCAACGACGACCAGGTCGTCGATTCGGTGGGTCTCGAGCAATTTCAATACTTCGACCGCGAGTTTATCTTTGTGCACAGTCACTGGATTCAACGTCATCAGATCGGCCACCAAGCGTTCGCCCACCTTCGGATCGGATTGAAAATGACGAGCGAAATCGCCGTGAGTGAAAATTCCGAGTAGTTGTCGATCTTCGCCGGCCACAACCGCAGCGCCGGCGCGCACACTCGTCATGGCTTTTAGCACATCGCGCACAGTCGCAGTCGGCTGGACGACCGCCATCGATTCGCGCGGTCGCATCACGTGGTGCACCTGCATCAGCAGACTACGTCCGATCTTTCCGCCGGGATGGAATTTTGCGAAATCCTCTTTGTTAAATCCGCGTGCTTCCAACAAAACCATCGCAATCGCATCGCCGAGCGCGAGCATCGCAGTGGTGCTGGAAGTCGGCGCGAGATTTAGCGGACAAGCCTCCTGCTCGATGTTCACATTCAGAACGACATGCGCGTTTTTGGCGAGGGTCGAATCGGTGTTCCCGCACATCGCAATAATTTTCACCTGAAACCGCGCAATGGCCGGCAAAATGCGAATCAGTTCTTCGGTCTCGCCGCTCGAGCTCAAGGCCAGGACCACATCGCCGTCGGCAACTACGCCAAGATCGCCGTGCATCGCGTTCAACGAATCGAGCACGACGGCCGGAGATCCCGTGCTGGTCAAGGTTGAAGCGATTTTGCCTCCGATATGACCCGATTTGCCGACGCCGAGAACGACCACTTTGCCGCGCGCGTCCACCGCATTCTTGATCAAAGCGACTGCCCGCGAAAAATCATCGCCCAGCCGCCGGCGGAGGCGCTGGAGCTCGAGAATTTCGACGTCAAAAACCCGCCTGGCTTTCTCCAGATAATCCATTTGTCTTGACAATTCTGCGCCGGAGGAGTCTAACCGGCAAGAACCGACCTTAATCTTGGGGGGATAGTAAATGAAGAAGCTCGTGGTGTTGGGAATGTTGATGCTGGCCGCGAGCTTGGTTTTTGCGCAATCGCCGCAGCCGCACAAGAAAACGTTCGCTGCAAAGCGTGGTCGACGTCCGGCGCCAACTCCCACGCCGGTGCCGCTTAAGAAGGAAAACACCGATGGCGTGCTTCCACGCATGGCGCGAGGCGGCAATCCATTTGAAATGTTGAACCCGCAGGCGCCGCCGCAGTACGGAAGAGCGGAGGACAGCGTTGAGCTCGATCCCGACACTGGGAAGTGGAAAGGCATCAAGCTTTTCACAATTAATTTTTGATTTTGCGGTTCGATGTTCGCCGTTGGACGGACTCGTCCAGTGGCGAGTTTGACTTCAAACATTGAACGAGTCTTCTGATTTAAAGCCGGTCGTCGCATTTTACTGCGCGACCTTTCTCAAGCCGGAGATGTTCCACATCTATCGGCAGATCACCGCTCTCCGGCGCCTGACTCCAATCGTCATCGCGCAGAAACATGAAAATGCAGAGCGATTTCCGTTCGCCAAGATTGACATCGTTGCAAAGCCGACCACGCATTTTTGGCGGCGATTCTGGTTTCGGCAAATTTGCAACAAGCCGTGGCAGATTTCAGCGCACGAGTTGCGCGAAATTACGAGCGTGCTGAATCGCGAGCAGGCGAAGCTTCTCCACATTTTTTTCGGACACATCGCTGTTCATCTCCTTCCAGTGATTCGCGCCTGGTCAAAACCGAGTGTGGTTTCATTCCACGGCGCTGATGTCTTGGTCGACATGGAGAAACCCGCGTATCGAAGAGCGACCAGGGAAATGCTCGACGTTGTCACGCGAGCCTTTGTCCGGTCCGCGTCGTTGAAGCGTGCTGTGGTCGAGCTCGGCTGCGACGAAACCAAGATCGACATCGTGCGGACCGGCATTCCGTTACAAGAATTTCTGTTTTGCGAACGTGAGTTTCCCCAGAATGGCGAATGGCGTTTTCTTCAAGCGAGTCGTCTCGTCCAAAAAAAGGGCATCGTAACGACGCTGCACGCCTTCACCGCTTTTCTGCGCCACTATCCGCGAGCGACACTGACGATCGCCGGTGAAGGGCCGATGCTCGCGGAGCTCAAGGAACTAATGCGCAAGTTGAAGATCGCGGATCGCCTATCATTGCCGGGTTTCGTTGCTCCGGAGAAATTGCGCGAGATCTACTATGCCTCGCACATTTTTCTACATCCGAGCGAAACCGGCAGCGACGGGAATCAGGAAGGGATTCCGAATTCAATGTTGGAAGCGATGGCTACCGGTCTACCGGTTTTTGCGACCCAGCACGGGGGAATTCCCGAGGCAATTGAAAATGGCGTGAGCGGAATTCTTGTCCCGGAACGCGATTATGAAGCACTCTCGCACGCTTTACTTAAATCGGTCGAAGATCGACCTCTTCTCGTACGGCTGGCCCGCAACGGCGCGAATGTGATCGCGCAGAAATTCGATCAGAAGCAGCAAATCCGCCTGCTCGAAGAGACCTATTTGGGGATGCTCGGCAAATTGGGCTGAGTTCCAACCGGCTCAGTCGCCAGCCGGTTGAAAAAGAACGCAAGTTGATTTTGCCCGGACTGAAATGACATGCGCTCGGCCGCTCGCCGTTGCGTTTCGACAATCGCTTTCGCGCGTTGAGCGGTGTTCTTGAGCAACTCTAACGCAAGCGCCTTGATCTCCCCGGTTGTCCGGCCTTCGCCGCAGTAATTATCGAACACGAGGCGATCGATCGCGCCATCGCCACCGACACAAATTGTCCGGGCAAGGAGCGCATCGCCCGCGACTTGTCCTGGAACGCGGCTTCGATCGAGCTGCAGAACGATTTTGTGTTTCGCGATTTCGCGCAAATACTTGGCGAACGGTTCGCGCTGGCCGTGGATCCGCAATTTTCCGGGCGGGAAATTCAGTTCGCCCAAGAGTTTTTCGCCTTTGCGGCCGTCAAGGTTGAAGACGGTGACTGGCTCACCGCTGGCCACACAAATTTCCCGCGCGAGCAAAAGCCCAGCAAAATGATTTCGTGACGGCACGTCCCACTCGCGTGTGCCGATGAAGATGCCGCGCTGTTCGCCGGGCGGAACGGAGAATTTCCACGCTCCATCTGTAAGCGGATACGGCGTTGGGATGAATGCGACCGTGGCCGGATCGCGCTCCGGCCGCACTCGCCGAAAAATCTCTGCGGCTTCTGGCGTCGTTGCGATGCAGCCGTCGACGTGCGTGACAATGCGTATGAATCGCGCAAGTCTTTTTGGGTCGCGCAGCTGTTCGGCGATCTGGTGGAGACCAGATTCCTTCAACGCAACGGCGACGGTCCGTTGCGCTGCTTTGCATTCAGTTAGCGCGCGCTCAGTCGTGCGAAAATTGCCGCGCAACACAAGAAGAATTGGCCGTTTTTCCTCAATCGCATTTTTCGTCGTGCGATGAAACGATCCGCCGGTACACGCCGCGAAGGCGTGAAGATTGGTCGGCGGATGACCGGGCGCTTCAGGACCAACCGGTTCGTCGAAATATTGCTCGAGGTCGCGTCCACCGGGATTGAGGACGCTTAGTCGAAAGTGAGCTGCGTCGGTCGACGCCATTCTACTCGTTGCCGGACTGGGTTGGAGATGGAGTGGCCGCTTTCAACAGCGCGCCTTCTTCCACTTCATCCATCGGGCCGACCGGAAGCGCGCGACGAATCTCAACCGGGCTTTCTTCCGGCTCCGGCTGAACCGGTATCGCTCGCAAAACTGGTTTGCTATCTTTGCCGGCGGTCACGGGACCGTTTTGTTGAGTTCGAATTTGGGCGCGCGTTTCGTTTGGCTGGGGATTATCGACCTTTTGCGCCGGTCGTTCTTCTGCAATTTGCTCTTCATCAGCGCTGTCAAACTTTACTGTCGGCTTCACCGAATCATACGGATCGTTTTCCGTCACCAACGTGGGACTCCTCAGTGCCACGGGTGTCAGTTCACTTACGTCGGCGGCGAGTTGGGCGCGGGGTGCTTCGGTAGACGGTAAATCGGCGATCACTCGCGTCCGCGGTTCGCCATGAACATTGCACAGCTCAGTCGGCATTTGCGTCGGCGTTGCAATTTCCATGTAAGTCGTGCGTTTTTGAACGGAATCGCCGATTGCGCTTTTCACTGCGTCGTAACATCTATCCGTTGCAAGCAACCCTGAACGCGCGCAAATCTCGACATCTTTCAAGGTCGCCGGACGTTTGATTTCTTTCGGCGGATAATGTTCCGCCGCCGCGTTCATAACATCGACCCAGACCGGCAGTGCAATCTCACGCCCGAAGGCGCCGCGGTAAATTTTTTGCGGCTTATCGAACCCGGTCCAAACCGCGCAAGTGAAATTGCTATTGTAACCAGCGAACAGCGCGTCGGTAAAGTCGTAAGCGGTCCCGGTTTTCCCAGCGGCCGAGAATTTTTTCAGCCCAAACTCTGTGCGCGCGGTCTTGCCGGTGCCGGTTTCGAGGGCATCGACCAAACAGGAGTGCACTTCGTAGGCGGTTTCAGGTTTGATCACATTTTCTTTTCTGTATGAACGCTGTGCGACCCAAACCGTGCCGTCCTTTTCCTCGATCTTCTCCAAGATGTGAGGCGCGCTTGGACGCCAACCGCCATTCGGAAAAATTGTGTAGCCAAGCGCGAGCTCGGCCAACGTAACTTCGCTGCTACCGAGCAAGGTCGCGGGGTAGGGCCGGAGCGTGGAGTGAATTCCGGCAGCGCGCAGGAGTTGCAAGACGTCGTCGAGGCCGGCGTCCATTCCGATTCGCACCGACGCCCCATTCTTCGATTTCGCGAGCGCCTGGCGTGCGGTCATTGTTCCTTCGTAGCGATTGTCTGCGCTCTCCGGGCCCCATTCGCCGAGAATTCCCGTCATTCCGCCAATCATCACCGCGCGATTGTCGAGCGGTGAATCGTCCGCCGGCGTTCCAGGAAACATTCCCTGCTCGAACGCGGTCGCGTAAACGAAAGGAAGCATTGCGGTGCCGACGGGACGCTTTGCCTGAAGCGCACGATCGTATTGGTTGTGCTCGAAATCGCGCCCACCGACGAGCACCACAATTCCACCGGTTTCATTGTCGAGACCGATCAGAGCGCCCTGCAGATAATTGGGCGCCGGCTGGCTCAAGGCAGTGCCGCTTGATTTTGCTTTTTTGAAGCTCGCCGCGTACTCGGCATAAGTTTGATGATCGTAAGCCGTATGCTGTTCCGCTTTATCGAGACTTTGGCGGAGCGATTCCTCCGCGATTTTCTGGAGGTCGCCATCAATCGTCGTGTAAATGCGAAAGCCTTCGTTCATTGCGCGATCCCATCCGACTGTGTTGATCACTTGTTGCCGGATGTAATCGACGGCGTAATTTTGGCCCTTGGCGTTTTGTCGATTACCAATCGCCAAATCTTGCGATTGAGTGGCGACAAACTTTGAACTGTCGATGAAGCCAAGATCGCGCATGCGGCTGAGCACATAATTGCGGGCGTCGCGCGCGGCAGGCTTGTCGTTCCACGGTGAAAGCCGGTTCGGGCTTTTGATTATGCCTGCGAGCATCGCGCATTCGCTCAATGAAAGCTCACGTGCATTTTTGCCGAAATATCCGCGCGCAGCTGCCTCAGCGCCGTAGAGTCCGCCGCCGAAGTAAATCCGATTCAGATAAAGCTCCAGGATGTTCTCCTTGCTGAAATTGTTTTCGATCCGGCGCGCCACGAAAATTTCGAGCAACTTACGCCGATACGTTTTGCCTTTGAGCGCAAAACTGTTGCGTGCCAGCTGTTGCGTGATCGTGCTCGCGCCCTGACGCACCCGGCCAGACATTAGGTTTTTGAAAGTGGCGCGCAGGATTCCCGAAATCGCATAGCCGTGATGCTGGTAAAATTTCGCGTCCTCAGCTGCGACGACCGCATTGATCAAATCCTGCGGAAGTTCTCTGTACGGAATCGTCTCGCGATTTTCGACGTAGATTTGGCCAAAGATCTTGCCGTTTCGATCCAGAATCACGCTGGCCGATTCCATTTGTTCGAGCTTGCTCAGATCGAGCGTGGCGGCCTGGTTCTTCAAGTCGGACAGAAACATCGAGATATAAAACGCGAGGCCGCCTACCAGAAATGTCATGACGATGACCGGGACATAAAATTCCGGTCTGGTGTACCATGGCGACCGAAATCGATAGCCCGGTGGGGGAATCAGATACTTGTTGGCGGCGCGATTTCTCACAGCGGCATGGGCAAGAATCTAGGCAGCAAACGTCGTGCGCTCAATGCCCAACACGAATCCTGAGTCGCTGCATTTCCGCCATTGGACGTTAGGGCGTAGGACATTGAGAGTCTTCCGATTGCAAACTGAACTGATTCAACTCATTCGCGACGCGATCAGGAGTCGTGGTCCGCAACCTTTCGCCTGGTTCATGCAACAAACGCTTTATCATCCCGAACACGGCTATTATTCGAGCGACCGCGCGGCGATCGGGCGGCGCGGCGATTATTTCACCAACGTCAGCGTTGGTCCACTCTTTGGAGAATTACTCGCGGCGCAATTCGCGGAAATTTGGGAACGACTCGGCAAGATCCCCAACTTTATTATCGTTGAACAAGGCGCACATCATGGCGAATTCGCGCGCGACGTGCTCGAATCATCGCAGCGGCGATGTCTCGCATTTTTCTCAGCCCTGCGCTACCGGATCGTGGAGCCGCTCCCGAAATTGCGAGATCGACAATTACAAACGTTGGGGGAGTTCGGCGATCGCGTTCAATGGCGAAAATCGCTCGACCGAATGGAACCGTTCGTTGGGATTCATTTCTCGAACGAACTGCTCGACGCGATGCCGATTAATCTGCACAAAAAACTTGTCGATCTCGAGGGAAACGAATTCGTTTTCGTTGATTCGCCGACGGAACAAACAACAAACGAATCTCAGTTGAATTGGATCGATAACGTCGCGGCACGGTTGGAACGCGGCTTCATTCTGGCGATCGATTACGGATTTGCGCGGACCGAATTCCGCGAAGTCGTGCAAGTACGTGCGCGCCACCGACAGCTCGATTCTCCATTTGAAGAGATCGGCGAAGCGGACATCACGGCGCACGTTAACTGGACTGATATCGCTGAAGCTGCCGAGAAAAATGGACTGAGAGTAACGGGATTCACCGACCAACATCATTTTCTCACTGGAATCATTTCGGCATTGCCGGAGATCGTAAAGAGCGAAAAATCGAAGCGCGCTCTGCAAACGCTGCTTCATCCGGAAATGCTCGGTCGAAGCTTCCAAGTCCTTGCCATCACGAAGGATGTCGATCTTGGCACGCGACTGAGCGGCTTCAAGTTCGCGCGTGATGCGTCGAAAAGCCTGGGGCTTTAAGTTGCATCTTGGGCGTTTCCACCTAACTTCCCGCTCCGCGAGCGAAAAGTTATGGCTGACGCCGCCAACAAATATCCCGAGAACGCCCCCGGCAAGTTCTATGTCGACGAACAGTGCATCGACTGCGATTTGTGCCGCGAGACTGCGCCGGCCAATTTCAAACGCAATGACGACGGCGGTCACTCCTACGTTTACAAGCAACCTGAATCGCCGGACGAAGAGGCCCTTTGCAAGGAAGCGATGGAAGGTTGCCCGGTCGAAGCGATCGGTAACGACGGCGTTTAGGATCAACCGTCGCTAACGCCACGAACCCGCGTAAGTTCTTAGCGTGGGCTTCATCTTCACCATCATCGGATTCATGGTCGCGCTGGATATCCTCTGGTGGATCGTTTCCGCGCGGCTTGCGAATCACGGGATCGCTCGCGCCGTGATCTCGGTCTTCATCATTGCAATGATGCTCGGATTGATTGCCATCATTGCTGCTAGAATGTCGCGCGGTGATTGGGACCGATTGATTCCGAAGTTCGCGGTCTCGGCGATTTTTATCTGGCACTTCATCGGCCTCGGTCTACTCGCTTTGATCGGTATGGCGCTCATCCCGATTTTGTTTGGTCACAAAATCTTGTCTCGCAAAGCGCTAGCCAAAACTGAACATTCGGCCGACTCGAGTGGTTGGAGTCGCCGCGAATTTCTACGTTTTAGCGCGGCAATGTTGCCGCCGGTTTTCACTGTTAGTCTGACCGGCATCGCGATGGCACAGCTGAACAACGTGCGCGTCCGCCGTTTCGTTCTGCCGATCGCTGATCTGCCGAAGGAGCTCGATGGAGTGACGATCGCGCAGGTCAGCGATATGCACGTCGGACGATTTACAAAAGGCGAAGTTCTTCAGAAGACCGTTCGACTTGTGAATGAAATGCGTGCCGATCTGGTGTTGTTGACCGGTGATTTGATCAACGATGCGCTTGCCGATCTCGACGCCGGCCTGGAATTAGCCCGGGCGATGGAAGCGCGCTTCGGTTTAGCGATCATCGAAGGGAATCACGACTTGATCGAGAACCCGCGCGAATTCGAAACGCGAGTTAAAGCGTCCGGGCTGCCGTTTTTGCTCGATGAATCGACAAGTCTGAGTGTGCACGGATTTCCCGTTCAACTTCTGGGCCTGCGTTGGACGCGCGTTCGCGGCGAAGGACGCGACGCCGCGATCGGAGGCGAGGTTAGAAAATTACTCGACCTGCGGATCGCCGACGCATTTCCGATCTTGCTCGCGCATCATCCTCACGCGTTCGATGCCGCGGCCGACGCGGACTTGCCCCTCACACTTTCCGGTCACACACATGGCGGGCAATTGATGCTAAATGAACAGCTCGGCTTTGGACCCGCGCTTTTTCGTTATTGGTCGGGACTATATACGCGAGGCCGAAGCAAACTGATTGTTTCAAACGGCGTCGGCAATTGGTTCCCGCTTCGTGTCAACGCGCCTGCGGAAATCGTTCATTTAACTTTGCGTCGAGCTTGATGAGCTTTCCGGCGGCGCCGGCGTTGGGGCGGCCTGCGTAGCTACGGCTCCTTTCGCCGCCGCGGCTCTAGCAACCGCCTCGGCGGCTGCTTTCTTCTTCGCTTCCGCAGCTGCTGCCGCGTCCGCGAGATTTTTGTCTACTGCAGCCGCTTCGATCGGATGAATCTTGTGATAATACTCGTTCGACTTCGAAAGCTCTTCCTTTCGCTGCAGCAGATGATTGAATCGTTCGCGCTGACTCAATTCGAAATCCTTATCCATCTTGATCGCTTCGAACGGACAAACCTCAACGCAAATCTGACAACTCATGCAAACCGAGATGTCGATATCGAACACCGCCGGATAAAACTGCGGCTTCCCGACGTAGTCCGGTTTCTTGTCCTTGCTCTTAACAATATAGATGCACTGCGGCGGGCACTCCTTCTCGCAAATCTGGCAAGCGACGCAACGCAGACCGGCATGCGGATCGTTACCGTCATAAACCAAAAACGGGAAATTCCGATAGTTTTCCGGGAGAGGATTTCGCTCCTCTGGATACTGGACCGTGATCAGGCGGTCTCTTTCGAAATAACTCCCGGCAAAATTCCGGAGTGTTACCGCCATCCCTTTTAAAATCCCGGTGCCGATCATCGTTTTAATGTTGTCGAAACAGCATCATATTCACAGGGAAAACTTTGTTTCAATGCGTGCGCGCTTAGTCCTTTTCACGTTGGCCGTTACTTCTGCGGTCCAAGCTGGCGATCTGGTCTTCGAAACCGGACCGCAGAAAACGCATTTGCTCGAGCTCTTTACATCGCAAGGCTGCAGCAGTTGCCCGCCGGCTGAAGCGTGGTTGTCGAAGTTGAAGGCCGAACCGCGATTGTGGAAGGATTTCGTGCCACTGGCGTTTCATGTTGATTATTGGAACCGACTCGGGTGGCGCGATCCGTTCGCGGCGAAGGAATGGACCGCGCGGCAGTATCAATATTCCGCGAATTGGAAAAGCGAGAGCGTCTACACTCCAGGTTTTGTGCTTGATGGACGCGAATGGCTCGATCGCAACGTTCCAACATCATCGAGTGAAAAGCCGGGCGCGTTGAAGCTAACGATCGCCAACGGAAGAGTAGTCGCGGAGTTTGTGCCGATCGATGGCGCAAGGAAAGATGTCGATCTTCACGTCGCGACACTTGGCTTTGGTCTGGCCACGAAAGTTACCGCAGGTGAAAATAATGGCCGGAGTTTGCGTCAGGATTTTGTCGTTCTGTCGCTCGTGAACGAGAAAATGTCGGGCGGCCAAAGCGAAATGCCACTGACTACCGATTCGCGCGTCGGCGCGATTGCTGCCTGGATTACTGCGCCGAATCAGATCGAGCCTATTCAAGCTGTCGGCGGTTGGCTTCGCTAAAAGTCTTTAGCGATCGACTTCGCCCATGACAATGTCGACGCTGCCGAGAATGACCATTACGTCGGCGACAACGTGACCGAGACACATGTCTTCGAGAATCGTCAGATTGATGAAACTCGGCGGTCGCACTCGGTAACGGTACGGATTCGGTCCGCCGTCGCTGATCAGGTAAAATCCGAGCTCGCCCTTCGGCGCTTCGATTCGTCCATACGCTTCACCGACTGGAGGCCGAAACGACCGCACTTTGACTTTCGGATTCACAATCGGCCCGGGCTGAATTTGCGCTAATGCTTGTTTGAGGATTTCAACGCTCTCGCGCATCTCAAGCGCGCGCATCATCAGGCGATCGTAAGTATCGCCATGATCGCCTAGCGGGACCCGGAATTTGAACCGGGGATAAAATCCGTAGCAGTCCACTTTCCGAATGTCGTAATTCACACCCGACGCGCGCAGCATTGGACCCGTGATACCGGCGCTAATCGCGAGCTCGGGGGATAGCTTGCCGACGTTTTGCGTCCGCGCGATCACGATCTCGTTTTGCAAAATCAAATCTTCGAACTCGTCAAGAAACTTCGGAAAACGGTCGACAATCTGTTTCGCGCGTCCGAGCCATTCATCCTCGGCATCGACGCGGCAGCCGCCGAAGCGCATGTAGTCGCACATCATTCGTGAACCGGAGAGCGATTCAAACAGATCGAGAATCTTCTCGCGCTCGCGAAACGCGTACATTAAGGGCGTGCCCCACGCGCCCATGTCGCTCAGCAGAAATCCGAGAAGGGACGCGTGATTTTGGAGTCGCGTTAGCTCGGCGAGGATGATGCGCAAGTATTCGGCACGCTCGGGAACTTCGATGCCGGCGAGTTTTTCGACACTCAGCGCATAGGCCCAATTGTTCGTCATTGAGCAAAAGTAATCGAGCCGATCGGTGTATGGCATCGAGCCAAGATAAGTCGTGTGCTCTCCAATTTGTTCGTGGTTGCGATGCAAATAGCCAAACACCGGCTTCAGTTTGCGGACGATCTCGCCCTCGAGCGCGACGTTCATTCGAAAAACGCCGTGGGTCGACGGATGCTGCGGTCCCATCGACACTTCGAGCAACTCACCCTCGAGTCGCGAGGTCATGGTTGTCGGTGGTCGCTCCATTGCTTCGACTGTCTCGAGCGTCGCAGTCATTGCGGTTTTGCAGTGATTTTTTCCGCACCGTCCAACTGCGGACGCGGCGTGTAATGCGCTTTCGCGCGGTGGAGCACCTGGTCGTGCGGCGTCGGCTCCCATTCGAAATCGTCCGGCTGCACGTAATCTTTCCGCATTGGATGATCTTTAAACTCATCCCACATCAAAATACGGCGGAGATCGGGGTGGCCGTCAAAATGAATGCCGTAAAGATCGAAAATTTCGCGTTCCTGAAGCTCGGCGCTGCGCCATACCGGTGTAAGAGAAGGCAACCGCGCGTCGTTGCGATTCGGTGCTCGCATACGAATGATCAGCGGCCCGTGTTTGAGCTTCATCGAATAAAGGTGATAAACCGCTTCGAGATAACCGGGGACCTTTTCCTCGGTCGCTTGATCGACTTCCTTCTCAGCGCCATCGACCAGTTGCTTCACCTTCGTTGTCTTCTTCACGGTGCGAGCGAGCCAATCGACGCCGGTCACGTTTGAGCAAAAATCGAAACTAAGCGCCGGATGATCGCGAAGAAATTGCGCAACCGCTGCCGCGTGGTCGTTGTCAATCAACAACGACGACTGTTGTGACGGACCCGGATTAACAACGATGTCGATCTTCGCGCCGCCTGCGGCCAGCTCCGCCCGGTTCTTGATTTGCTCCAACGTCTCCACTTTTCAGACGCGCTCGAGTTTCGGCGGATGATAAACGTTCGGATTTGCCGGCGGATTCAGATCGTGTTCGCCAAACGCCGGCACTGGAAATTCGCTAGGCTGTTCCGGTTTCAGAAATTCGGCTCTGTTTGCGCCGCTCAGCTGCTGATTGTCGATCTTGCGTTGCAATTCCATGAACGCGTGGAGCAATGCTTCCGGACGCGGCGGGCAACCGGGAATGTAAACGTCGACCGGAATGTAACGATCGATCCCTTTGAGCACGTTGTAGCCTTGTTTGAATGGCCCGCCGGAAATAGCGCATGCGCCCATCGAGATCACGTATTTCGGATCGGGCATCTGGTTGTAGAGCCGCACAATTTGCGGCGCCATTTTTTTCGTGACGGTGCCGGCGACGATCATGAGGTCGGCCTGGCGTGGTGATGGCCGGAAAACTTCGCCGCCAAAGCGCGCGATATCGTAACGCGACGCCGCAGTAGCGATCATTTCGATGGCGCAACACGCGAGCCCGAACTGGAGCGGCCAGATCGAATTCTTGCGGCCCCAGTTATAAAGGTCCTGCATCGAGGTGATCCAAACTCCCTGGCGTTGCAGTTCACTTCGCAAACCTTCGTCGATTTGTCCTTCGCTCATTTTACTTCGCCCAATTTAAACCACCTTTGCCCCACGCCCAAACGAGACCTTCGATCAAGAGAAGGAGAAAAACGAGAATCGCGATGAATGCGCCGAGTGGCAAACCGGTGAACGCGACGGCGAACGGCACTAGGAAAATCGCTTCCACATCGAAGATCAGAAAAATGATCGCGTAGAGATAATACTGCGACCGGAACTGGACATGCGCTTCACCGATTGATTCGACGCCGCACTCGTAGATTGCGTTCTTTTGCACGCCAGGTTTTGGCGGTTGAAAAAATCGTCGCCACATCCAGGCGAGCGCGAGCGGCAGCAACGGAAAGATCAGTGCGACGGCCCCGAAAACAGCGATGAACAAATACGGACTCGGAGTCATGCAAGATCGACAATCACGTTTACACTGAACGCTACAGCCTTTTCATTCCGGTTTCCATCTGTGTAAATCCGATCTGCATGGTCAAACGCGCGCCTGCGGTTCTTCCTTGATTAAATAATTGAGCACCGCTTTTCTTCATCGAACGTGAGCCAATCTCTCGACCAAATTTTCATCCACGCGAAACAATGGCTGCTCTCGTTTTTGAGCGGCCGCGCGTCAGATTTGCTGATTCAAATTGTTTCGAGTTTGCTCAACATCGTTGCGCTGCTCGGTGTGTTCCTCACACTGTTTGCGCTCATGTCCGTTCTTGAACGAAAGATTCTCGGACGGATGCAAAATCGCTACGGTCCGAACCGCGTCGGCCCTTTCGGGCTTTTTCAGCCGGTCGCCGATGGAATCAAAATGCTGATTAAGGAAGACATCGTGCCCGCGCGCGCGGACAAGATCGTTCATTTTCTCGCGCCGGTTTTGATTGCGGCCGCGGCAATTCTTTCTCTCGGCGTGATTCCTTATGGCCGAAACATGACGCCGTTCGTGATCGATGGTGGCATTCTGTTTTTCTTTGCCGTCGGATCGGCGACTGAGCTCACTGTGTTCATGGCGGGGTGGGGCAGCAACAACAAGTATTCGATGCTAGGAGCGATGCGTGCGATCGCGCAGATGATCAGCTACGAATTGCCGCTCATCATCACGGTTCTTCCCGTCGTGATGGTGGTCGGCTCGCTCAATCCCGACAAGATCGTATTCGCGCAAAAGTACTACTATTTTGGCTTCCTGCCGCATTGGTTCGTTCTGACGCCATGGGGCGCGACCGCTTTCGCTTTATTCTTTGTCTCCGGATTGGTGGAATCGAATCGCACGCCGTTCGATGTGCCGGAAGGTGAATCGGAAATCGTGGCCGGGCACATGACCGAATATTCGGGATTCAAATATGCCACCTTCTTCATGGCTGAATATCTCGGGATGTTCGCAGTCAGCGGCCTTGCCGTGACGCTCTTTCTTGGCGGATGGCATGCGCCGCTTCCGTGGCTCGCGTTCATTCCGTCTTACCTGTGGTTCTTCGCTAAATTGTCGGTGTTGCTTTTCGTTTTCATCTGGGTTCGCGGCACGCTGCCGCGCATTCGGATCGATCAAATGATGAATTTGGCCTGGAAATTCATGTTGCCGATGGCGTTCACCTGCGTCGTTGCAGCTGCGGTTTGGCATTATGCCGGCCATCGTCTGTTGGCCTGGCTTTGGTCGTTGGCGGTCATTGCCGTCGTTTACTTCGCGTTGTCGATTTTTCTCGACACTCGCAAAAAATTCACGCCGCGGCGTTATCGTTTCGTCGAATGAACATTTTCGTCTTTGGAATTATCGCGAGCTTTACCCTGATTGTCGCCCTGGCAGCGGCCACATTGCCGAAACTCATGCACGCCGCGCTCAGTTTCGCGGTCATGTTTCTCGGAATCTCGGCCTTCTTCTTTTTGCTCGGCGCTGAATTCGTCGGCCTTGTTCAAGTCTTCGTCTACATCGGCGCAGTCGCAGTTTTGATCGTGTTCACAATTCTGCTGACACCGCACGACGTTGGGAATGTTCGCGGCTTTGGCTGGAGCGGTGTCGTCGTCGCGATTGCCGTCTTCGGGGGTTTGATCTGGGCAATTGTTAAAACGAAGTCCGTTGCGATCGCGCCGTCGGTCGCGAAAGCGCTGACGGTAAAACAAATCGGCGAAGCGCTTATGATTTCGTACGTTTGGCCACTTCTCTGCGTCGGCGTTTTGCTGACTGCCGCCCTCATCGGTGCGCTCATTCTCGTGATGGAGGACAAACGTTCATGACGTTGTCGACCTTGCTTGTCGTTTCGGCAACGCTGTTTTGCCTGGGACTCTTGGCCGCGCTCAGCCGGCGTCACGCGATCTTTATTCTAATCGGGATCGAGATGATGCTCGCCGCGGCGAACATCAATTTCATTGCGTTTTGGCGATTTGGTCCGCACACGGCGCATCCAACTGGCGTGATTGTCGCGATTTTCGCAATCGCCATCGCCGCGGCTGAAGCCGCGGTCGGTCTCGCGATGGTTATCGCAGTCTATCGTCATTTCCGCACCACGAACGTTGACCAGTTCAATCAACTCAAAGGATGAATTCCTGGATCATGAACACCGTTTGGTTGATTCCAGCGACGCCGATCGTCGTCGCATTGTTGATCTTAAGCCTTGGAAAAACCGCGCCCGGCTTGAGCGCCGTTTTCGCCGTCATTGGTCAGATCGCGGCGCTGATCATGTCGTTTGTTGCTTTCTTCCCAACGCTCCACGCCCATGGCTTTCGCGGCGTTGAAAACTTCACCTGGTTTGTTTTCGGCAATCAGTCGTTGCGCATTGGATTCGTGCTCGACCCGCTCGCGGCGGCGATGATGATGATGATCACGCTCGTCGGCCTTTGCATTTTTGTTTTCAGCATCGGCTACATGGCTGACGACAAAAATCTCAGCCGTTTTTTCGCTTATCTCTCGTTCTTCTCCGGCGCGATGCTCGGCGTCGTGATCGCGAACAGTTTGCTCCTGCTCTTCATTTTCTGGGAACTGGTCGGACTCGCGTCGTATCTATTGATCGGCTTCTGGATTGAACGACCGAGCGCGGCGGCGGCGGCAAAAAAAGCATTCATCACCACGCGCGTTGGCGACATGGGATTTTTTCTCGGGATCCTCTGGCTCTATCACAACAGCGGCACTTTACTGTTCTATGACAACGGGCACGGCTGCCTCGAAAGCGCCGGGTTGGCGATGCTCGGCACCAGCGCGACGTTCATCGCCCTTCTGATTTTTTGCGGCGCAATCGGCAAGTCCGGACAATTTCCGCTTCACGTTTGGTTGCCGGACGCGATGGAAGGTCCAACACCGGTCAGCGCGTTGATCCACGCTGCAACCATGGTTGCGGCGGGTGTTTTTCTGGTCGCGCGCGTTTACCCGATCTTTTCTGTCGGCGCGATCAACGGCGTCACGTCGTCGCTGGCAGTCGTTGTTTGGATCGGCGTCATCACTGGTTTGATGGCAGCGCTCGTCGCGGTTGCGCAATCAGACATCAAACGAATCCTCGCTTACTCAACGGTTTCGCAGCTTGGATTAATGATGGTGTCGCTCGGCGTCGGCGGAGTCGCGGCGGGAATCATGCACCTGCTGGCGCACGGATTTTTTAAAGCGCTGCTCTTTCTCGGCGCTGGCTCGGTCATTCATGCCCTGCATCACGAGCAGGACATTCGGAAGATGGGCGGCCTGCGGCGAGCGATGCCTGTCACGTTTGCAACTTACGCGATCGGAATGATGGCGCTGAGCGGCGTGCCGTTCTTTTTCTCCGGCGGCTGGACCAAAGAGGAAGTGTTGCACGCGACTTCAAGTTGGCCGAGCTCGCACATCCCGCATTATCTCATGCTGGTCGGAGTCGTTCTGACCGCGCTCTACATGTCACGGCAGATCATCTACGTCTTTTTCGGCAATCGACGTGCTGCTGAGGAACATCCGCACGAAAGCCGGCACGTGATGACGATTCCGCTGATCGTCCTTGCCGTGTGCGCAATTCTTCTCAGCGTCGTGCTTACGCCGGCGTGGCCATGGCTGGAAAGTTACTTAACAGGACACGCCCCTCAGTTTGACTCGCGTCTCTTATTTCAACCGATGATCCTGTTTTCGCTCGGGCTTGTCGGCACAGGCATCGCACTTGGGGTCTGGATGTATCACCGCACCGGCGAACTCGATCCGCTTCAGCGAAAGCTGCCCGCGTTGTTTCGTTTTCTCGAAAACAAGATGTGGATCGACGAAATTTACGATCGCACGATCATCGCGCTCGGCGCTTTGTTTGCCTGGCTGTCCGATTGGATGGATCGGTATGTTTGGGACGGGATTGTTCGCGATGTTGGAGCGATCGGACAATTATTTGGCAAACTGACCACCGGCACCGACGAGCGTGTGATCAATGCCGGTGTCGATGAAGGCACGGTCGGCGCGCAAGGATTCGGTCGCGTGATGTCGCGCTGGCACTCCGGCCAAATTCAACCTTATCTCGGCGCAGTCGCGCTCGGCATGCTCGCTTTGCTTCTTCTTTACGCATGGCTGGGCTAATTACTTTTCTCATCATCATTCCGCTTGTCGGCGCGATTGCCCTTTACATCGGCCAGCCCAAGAGCGCGCGCCCCGTCGCGCTCATCTTCAACGCGCTCGCTGCATTCTATGCGCTGATGCTCTGGCAAAAGTTCGACCCCAGCACGCCTGGCTTGCAGATCATCGAACGCCACGTTTGGATTCCGTCGATCGGCGCCGAATATTTCGTCGGCGTCGATGGCCTGAGCTTGCTCCTTGTGTTGCTCACGTCAGTCGTTTTTCCATTCGCTTTTTCGGCGCAACGATTGGCGCGCGGCACCTGCGCTCTCATGCTCGTGATGCAAGCCGCGCTCTATGGCACATTCACCGCCCAGAATTTTGTTCTCTGGTTCTTGTTTTACGAGTCGAGCCTGATCCCGGCTTTTCTCCTTATCAAAATTTACGGGGGCGAAAATCGGGACTACGCCGCAGTGAAATTTTTCGTTTACACATTTCTCGGCAGCGTCGCCATGCTGCTCGCGTTTCTCGGAATCTATTTTGCAAAAGGGACTTTTGATTTCGTAAACCTGGCGGCGCTTGGCAAAAGCGGATTGATCGCCGGCAATCTTCGCTGGCTGGTTTTCGCTGGGATTTTTCTCGGTCTCGCCGTCAAAGTCCCACTCTTTCCATTCCACACCTGGCTGCCTGACGCTTATCAAACCGCGCCGACCGGCGTTTCGATGGTGCTGACCGGCGCCCTTTCAAAGATGGGCGTTTACGGTTTCATCCGATTACTCACTCCGCTCTTCCCGAACGAGATCAAAATCGCCGGACCATGGCTGCTTGGGCTTGTCGTCTGCTCGATTGTTTTCGCGCCGCTTGCAGCCGGGCGCAACGCGACTTGAAACGAATGGTCGCGTATCTGTCGATCAACCACCTCGGCTACTGTTTGCTTGGGCTGTTCGCGGTGACAATATCGAAATCCGCTCTGATCGACATCGAGGCGGCGTTGAGCGGCGTGTTCCTGCAAATCTTCAATCACGGAATTACCGCGGCGGCGCTTTTCTATTTTGTTGGACTGCTCGAGCAACGCCGCGGTTTGTGCAGCATTGATGATTTCGGCGGATTGATGCAGCGTACTCCGTTGCTTTGCGGCTGGATGAGTGTCGCAATGTTTTCGTCGCTCGGATTGCCGGGCCTCAACGGATTCATCGGCGAGTTTCTAATTTTCAAAGGCTCGTTTGCTGTCGCGGCTTCATTTACTGCGATCGCCGTTCTTGGCCTCCTCTTCACGGCGGTGACGTTCATGCGCGCAATGCAATCGCTCTTCAGCGGCCCACTCGCCGAAAGTTGCAACGGTTTTTCCGATCTTGTTCGCCGCGAGAAGTTCGTCATCGTTCCGGTCACGTTGCTGATGTTTGCGATCGGCCTCAACCCGCAATTCGTCTTCAACATCTTCAACGCCACCGTCGTTCAGATCGCGCGATTGCTTGCCTGATAGCGCGATGATCGCCTGGACGATTTACATCACATTCGGCGGCGCGGTCGTGCTGCTGTTTCTGCCGCGTGCCTTTGCGCGATGGACCGCGCTCGCGATAACTCTCGTCGGGTTCGGAATCAGCCTGGCGACATTTTTCCGCCGCGATATCGATCTTGCCCATTTCACGACAGTCGTTCGCGTGCCCTGGGTTCCGGCGCTTGGGATGAATTATCATCTTGCGCTGGACGGAATCAGTCTGGTTCTCGTTCTTGTGACTGGAATCGCCGCGATCAGCGCGGTCTTGTTTTCCTGGGATATCGAAGATCGCGCGAAGGAATTTTTCTTTTGGCTGTTGCTTGTTGTCGTCGGCTCTTACGGCGTCTTTCTCAGTGCAGATCTTTTTTTGCTCTTTCTTTTCTACGAGCTGGTCATCGTTCCGAAATATTTCCTGATCGCGATCTTTGGTTCGACCAATAAGGAATACGGCGCGATGAAGCTAACGCTTTATTCCTTCTTCGGCGGTGCGTTTGTTTTTCTGGGGATCATTACGACGTACGTGAGCGGCGGCTCGCTCGACTTAAATCAGCTCGCGCAAGTTAACTTTCCGGCGCAGCTCCAAACGTGGGTCTTTCCGGTTTTGTTTTTGGGTTTCGCGGTGCTGGCTGGTATCTGGCCGTTGCACACCTGGGCGCCGACTGGTCACGTTGCTGCGCCGACTGCGGGTTCAATGTTGCTCGCCGGTATTGTAATGAAACTCGGAGCTTACGCGGCGTTGCGCGTTGCGATGAATCTTTTCCCGGCAGGTTTTCATCTCTGGCGCAGTTGGATCGCAGTTCTCGCAGTAATCGGAATTGTCTACGCCGCGGCAGTCGCTTTGCGCCAACGCGATCTGAAATTTGTGATCGGTTACTCGAGTGTCAGCCACATGGGTTTTGTGTTGTTAGGATTCGCGACCGCGAACGTTTTCGGCGTTTCCGGTTCAGTTCTGCAAATGTTTTCCCACGGTGTTATTGGCGCCCTTCTCTTCGCCGTCGCCGGGCGAATGATCTATCGGCGCACCCGCACTCGCGAACTGGACGCACTTTCAGCAATGAATCTCAGCCGCGCGCTGCCCTTTGCCGCGTTTACGTTTGTCGTAGCCGCAGCCGCCTCGATGGGAATTCCCGGATTCAGCGGATTCGCTGCGGAGATCACAATTCTGATTGGCGCGTGGAAATCTTATCCCATCGCGGTTTGGATTACCGGCGTCGGCATGGTCCTCGTCGCGGCTTTCACTCTCCGCGCGTTGAAGCGGGCCTTCTTCGATGTTGACCTTGCGACGGCGAACTCGGCCCCGCCTCAACTCGAACCGATTACGATTCCCGAAAAACTCGGCGCCAGTCTGCTCATGTTCGCCACCCTGGCGGTCGGCCTTTACCCAAGACTATTGCTCGATCGCATCCAGCCGGCGGTTGAAACAATGCGCTTCCTATCCAAATGAGTTACCTCGAGCTTCTTAAACTTTCCGCGCCCGAAGCGATTATTGTCGTCACGGCGCTGATCGTTCTGACGATCGGTTTAATCAGTCCCCGCACGTCGAAATTCTGTCCGATCCTCGCGGCGTTTGGAATCGCCGCAGCGGTTGTTGCCCTGCTCAGATTGCCGCAACATGCGAATCTGTTTGGCGGCATGCTCGTAATTTCGCCGTTGAACTCGCTTTTCAAGATCATTTGTCTTGTTACCGCGCTCACCACGATTCCGATCGCGGCCTCGGAGAAGTCGTTGCGCAATCAGAGCGAATATCTTGCGATGCTGCTACTCGGCTCGGTCGGGTTAATGCTGTTGGTCGGGAGTGAAGAGTTGCTCATGATCTTCATCGGACTGGAACTACTCAGTCTTCCACTCTACGTCATGGCTGCTTTTGACAAAACCGACCTGCGGTCGTCGGAAGCGGGATTGAAATATTTTCTGTTCGGCAGCGTTGCGAGCGCGTTCACCCTGTTCGGGATCAGCTTCATCTATGGCATGTCCGGAACAACGGCGCTGGCAGCTGTTGCTCAGAAATTTGCAGCCGGAGACGGACAGCCGTTGCTCATCGTTGGCATCGTAATGACGCTCGTCGGTTTCGGCTTCAAGATCACCGCGGCGCCGTTCCATCTTTGGGCGCCGGACGTGTACCAGGGCGCGCCGATTCCGAGCGCTGCCTTCATAGCTTCTGGCTCAAAGGTCGCGTCGTTCGTCGTGCTCGGAAAAATTGTCCTTGTCGGTTTTGGGCCGGTTCGCGGTAGCGCCGACTGGCACGCGATGATTGCCGGTTGGTCGCCGGTGTTGGCCGCGCTCGCGGCATTGTCCATCTTACTCGGGAATTTCGTTGCGCTCGCGCAAACGAATGTTCGCCGGCTGCTCGCTTACTCCGCGGTTGCGCATGGCGGTTACACGCTGCTCGGTTTAATTGCCGGTGGACGCGATGGATTTTCCGCGACGCTCTTTTACACTAGCGTCTACGCAATCACACTCGTCGGTGCGTTCGCGGTCGTCGGCGAGGTTCGGCACGAGAGTGGCGGTGACGATTTACAAAATTTCGCCGGTTTCGCCGCCCGTTCGCCATTACTGGCGGCAGCGATGGCGATCTTTCTCTTGTCGCTTGCCGGTCTGCCACCGCTTGCCGGATTTTTCGGTAAGTTCTACTTGTTCAGCACCACGTTTCGCGCCGGCAGCAATCATGGATTGCTTTGGTTGGTAGCGCTGGCGCTCTTCGGCAGTTTCGTGTCGCTCTACTATTACTTGATCGTCCTCAAAATGATGTTTGTGGAGAAGAGTTCGGCTTCTGAACCTCCAGTTCGCCTCGGAGTAACTGGTCACTCGGTCGCAAATGTGACGATCGTTCTTCTCGCCGGTGGCGTTCTTTTTCTCGGGCTCATGCCGCAAACCTTGGCCGCCCGGATTCTCGGCTCCATGCCTTAAAAAATTTTCACCTTCACCAAAAAAAAGGCGTGATCATTCATTGAAAATCACGTTATAGGTTTTCTGTGCAGCGAAAGCGGACAACTGAAGCCGCGAACGTTCGCCGCGCGAAAGCGGGCCCGATCAGTGAATTTATCGATCGGCATTACCGTCATTTCAATGCGGCTGTAGTCAAAGACGCAGCCGATGCTTTTTGCGACCACCTTGATCGTGGCGGCAAAATGATGATCACAGTCGCGGGCGCGATGAGCACGGCTGAGCTTGGCGTTTCGCTCGCGGAGATGATTCGACAGGACAAAGTCCACGCCATTACCTGCACCGGCGCGAATTTGGAGGAAGATTTGTTCAATCTCGTGGCCCGTTCGTATTACGAACGGATTCCAAATTATCGCGAGCTGAGTCCGCAGCAGGAAGAGGAGTTGTTAAATCGGCACCTCAATCGCGTGACCGACACGTGCATCCCGGAAGGTGAAGCGATGCGCCGGATCGAGCGCGTAGTTCTCGACGAATGGGTCACCGCGTCGAAACAGAAGGAGCAAAAGTTTCCCCACGAATTTCTTTTTAAGATCCTGCGGGAATGCAGGCTCAAACAATTTTACCAAATCGATCCGGCTGACAGTTGGATGATGGCAGCCGCACAAAAGAATTTGCCAATCTTCGTTCCGGGTTGGGAAGATTCGACACTCGGCAACATTTACGCTGCGCGCATCATCACCAGCCAGATTAGCGAACCGCACACCGTACGCTCGGGCATCGAATACATGATCGAATTGGCGAAGTGGTACGGTCGCGAATGCAAGAAATGCTCGATCGGCTTCTTTCAAATCGGCGGCGGCATTGCCGGCGACTTTCCGATTTGCGTTGTGCCGATGCTGAACCAGGACGTAGTGCGAGAGTCTGTGCCGGAGTGGGGTTACTTCTGCCAGATCAGCGATTCCACCACGAGCTACGGTTCGTATTCGGGCGCCGTGCCGAACGAAAAAATCACCTGGGGTAAACTTCGCGCGACGACGCCGCGATTCATTATTGAGTCCGATGCCACGATTGTGGTGCCGCTGATCTTCGCCAAAGTTCTGGGTTGGTGACGCGCACACTAATCGCGGTGCGGTTTAATTGGTACATGTTCTTTGGATTTCCTGATACTACTTACCGGTTAACCGATAAGTGCTTCCCAGATCGTGCTTGTCACTCGCTACCGGTCACTGGCACAATGCCTCACTATGAAAATACCCACCTTTGTAGCCGTCTTTTTCACCGCAACAGCGCTTACGCTCTCATCGTTTGCTCAAAGTTCGCCCCCCCCTGGGGAAAAAGTTCCCAATAGTGGCGAGGTGGCGGTGCCGGCGAATCCGGGAACCAGAACAGAAACGAGCGCGCCAACCGGTCAACCCAACGCTGCCGACATGATGAAACAAATGCTTGAACTGTCGAAATTAAACGAGAACCATAAACTCCTCGCCAGCATGGATGGCAATTGGGATTACGCAGTCAAGTTTTGGATGAACCCGGACCCGAATGCCAAACCCCAGGAAGCCAAAGGCACCGCAGTTAGAAAATCGATCATGGGCGGCCGCTACATAACGATGGATGTGAGCGGCAACATGCAAATGCCGGGTGAAGACGGGAAAATGAAGACTATGCAATTCAAAGGGATGGGGATGGAAGGCTACGACAATGTGAAAAAGAAATTCGTTGCGTCTTGGGTCGATAACATGGGAACCGGCATTGAATTCGCCGAAGGCACGTACGATCCGGCGACAAAATCGTTCACCTATACGTCAGAGATTGAGGCGACTCCCGGAATGAAGACAGCAGTCCGCGAAGTAATCAAGATCCCTGACAACAAACACATGGCGCTCGAGTGGTACGAAAATCAGGGGGGCCAAGAAAAGAAAACGATGGAGATCAATTACACGAAGAAGAAATAATCTCCGTCTTCTAAATACTACGTCTTAACCTCGGCGCCGGCGGAGTCTTTCCCGGCGCCGAATTTTTTCGTGGCCAACTATTCGTACGGTTCGATTGATCGCAGTCGCAGTGAAACGATCTCTGCCCTTTGGCGTTGAATGTAGCCGACGGCATGCGCGAGCGATTCACGCCGGTTGCGTTTTGCCGTGCAGTTATTGCGCCGTAGCCTTTCGCCGTGGACACACTTTCTGTCTTTTTTCTCGCTCAAGGCGAACAATCGGCCGCGTCCGTCGTGCAGCGCCTAAAGGCGTTTGTCCTCAGCGCGAGGAGGACTCTCGACATTGCCGTCTACGATATGCGATTCGGCGACCCGCTGAAGGCTGAGTTGTTCTCTGCTTTGCGCGAATGCGCGCAAGCCGGCGTGAGAATCCGGATTTGTTTTCACGGCAACAAACCGGCCATGCCAAACATGGCTGCCGGTCAGGATCCCGCGCCCGCCGGCACGAGTGAGTTTGTTCAGTCGTTAGGCTATCCGTGGAAGCGGATCGTGGGAATGAAACTGATGCACCACAAATTCATTGTCCGCGACGGCGCTTCGATCTGGACTGGTTCGACCAACCTGACTGACGACGCGTTTGCGTTGATGGAAAATAACATCGTCACAGTCGATTCCGAATCGTTGGCCGCGTATTATGCGGAAGAGTTCGAACAGTTGTGGAAGAAGGAAAACTTCGACAATACCGGCGATATTCGCACGGTCGCGGCGCCCATCACTTTTACTAATCAGCTTGGCGATGCGCGTGTCATGTTTTCACCAGGTTCCGGGCATGAAATCGATGCCGAGATTGCCCGGCGCGTTCATGACGCGAAACATCGAGTTCGTATTTGCAGTTTATTGATTAATTCCGGCACGCTCATCTCAGAACTCGGCAAGTT
>Ga0182032_10000052_pt1 | contig 39836 bp, 42 predicted proteins | sample tim00Cox00000000_FD_125970 | JGI IMG/M metagenome (GOLD analysis project Ga0182032, IMG submission 125970) | Lab enrichment of tropical soil microbial communities from Luquillo Experimental Forest, Puerto Rico - timezero.00C.oxic.00.000.000 | ecosystem: Environmental > Terrestrial > Soil >... | reverse complement strand
GGTGTAGGCGGCATACGCGGCGAAGACCTCAGCTTCGTGCGCGACGATCTTCTTTTTCACTTCTGAGAGCGAGTCCCACTTCGGGAGAACATCGGGCCAGGGCGTGAGCTGGGTTCCCTCCGGGATCACACCTAGTCGTTTCTGGTTGGCGAAGATTCTCTCGCGGACCTTCTCCCAACCCCCGTTGAAGAGGTGCATGTCGCCGATCTTCTTGATCCATTCTTTGGTTGGCTGGTGCGGTGAATGCGTCGCGCCGGGCACGTACTAGACAAAGAACGGCTTGTCCGGCGCGGATGCGTTCAGCTCTTTCATATAGCGGATAGCGTCGTCCGCCATATCGGTAACCAGGTTGTAGCCCGCCTTACCGATCCATGGGTACACCGGCGTGTGGTCGCGGAAGAGGTAAGGCGTCCACTGGTCGGACTCGCCACCCATGAATCCGTAAAAGTACTGGAAGCCCATTCCGCTCGGCCACTGGTCAAACGGTCCCGCCGCGCTGTACTGGAATGATGGAGTGTTGTGGTTCTTGCCAAACCACGACGTGGCGTAGCCATTGTCACTCAAAATCCGGCCGATCGTCGCACTCTCGGGACCGATGATCGAATCGTAGCCCGGGTAGCCAGTGGCAAATTCACTGACTTGGCCGAAACCAACCGAGTGGTGGTTGCGCCCGGTGATGAGCGCCGCCCGCGTGGGCGAGCAAAGCGCGGTAGAGTGAAACTGCGTGTAACGCAACCCGACCTTTGCCAGCCGGTCCATGGTAGGCGTGGGGATGATGCCGCCAAAAGTGCTGTAGACGCTGTAGCCCTGGTCGTCGGTCATAATCAGTAAGACGTTGGGTGCTCCTTTTGGCGGCACGATCCGCGGAGGCCACCATGGCTTAGAGTCCTTGGCATCCTCTTTGATCACACCACCGAACTTCGGCGGCGGCGGTGGCAATTGTTTGCCGTCGATCGTGGTCGTGGCGTTGGGCGAACCGAGTTCGCCGGTAACTTGCTGCGCGAATGAAGTATCGGTTATGCTGAATGCGGCGCAAATAACTACACAAAAAAGGCGAAGTTTGGGTTTCATAATTGAATTTGCTGCTACGAAAAGACGAATCCGATTAAGAAACAACGGAGCGATCGCGGAAGGCGATAAGCCCTTAGTCCTATTTCCTCGCAGGTTGGAGATCAGTACCTGAAGTATGCTGGTTAAATCCAGCCGAGGCTAATTGCTGACCAGAACCATCCGCTGGCCCTGCCAAATCGCGGTAAACGAATAGGTTCGTCCAGACTGGACGTTTATCTCTTTTTGCCAGACCGGTGAGTAGACCAAATTCGGGACAACGGTCGCCGAAATCTTATGGCGCCCCGGCGTCAAGTAACCGTCATAATTTCGACCTTGGACGAGGCGGGCCACTTCCTTTCCGTCAACTGAGAGCGAAAGAGAAACTCGCTCTCCGAAGTTCGCGACGCGCTTAACCATTAAACGACCTCCCTCGGCCGCAAAGGAAGATGTCGCGCCGAGTAAAGCGAATGAAATAACGGCGACAACAAAAGCGTTGATGATTGATTCAGGTTTCATATTTAACCCCCGAATCAAAACTACTCTTCGCCGAAGGGATTCATCGGTCCAAATCCGTCGAACTCCCGAATTTGGACGTGATTAGGCCCGGCAGTTTCAAAAACCATATCAGGACGATCCTGCATCTCTCGTTGAACCCGACGGGTCTTGTCTCCCCCGCTAAGCGCCCGCTTGTAAACATCGAATTGCTGCTGTTTGCCGACATAGACTTGATCTTTCTGCGTCGTCCGATAGACGTAGTACAATTTGTGTTGATAGGTGATCGCCGACACTTGCCCTTCGGGCAGTCTTTCGAGTTGCTCGCGCTGCCGCCGTGTCGTGACAGTCTTAAGACGGAATCCCGATTGCGCGAGCAACATTTCTTTGGTGGCACTTCCCCCGGCCAACAGAGTTGTCGCTGTTCCCAATTCCAGGATAGCTGCCACACCGATTATAACTAACATGGTTAATAGCTTCATAATTGATCCTCAGTTACATAATTTCTATTTGTTAGGAACTTGAATATTTTAATAGCCGAGAGATCTGCGGCGAGAGTCTCCTGATAACAGACACCATCGACGTAATCGTCATCCGGGCATCCAGAAGCTAGCAACCGCTTTCGCATCGGCTCTTATCAGGCTCTTCAGATCCTCGATCGCGGTGACGCCGACTACCCATCCGACCTTAGTCCAATACACGTTCCAAGTTCGCAGGCGGATTGCGGATTATGCAGCGGGCTTGGACTTCTGCCGCTTGGACCGTCCGGATGGAAATGGATTGGCGCCGTAACAATTGTTGGCGCGATCGCGCTCACTTGTATTCCAGAACTTGTTCTTGGCCGCTACCGGCGCGATGAGCCAGACACGGCCTAACCAATCGATGAGGCCAACGGCCCAGATCGAATGATCGACAGCGCGATTGCGGCCGACCGGGTTTGTGGCTTATCTCTTTCTCGTCAAATATTTACGGTCGCGCGTTTGAACTGAAGACCGATGAATCAATCCGAGATGACGCCGAGCGCCGCAACCACCACCGGGATAGACTCTGTTGCTATTCGCGTCCGCGATCTCCAAGCCTCCGCCCGCTCTTACCAGACTGTTTTAGGCGTCTCTAGGGGCTACTGTTGGGCGGATATGGGACTCGAGTTCCAAGTCGGCAATCTCACGCTTGCGCTGATGGAGTTGGAACGCTTCGGCATCTCATTTTGAGTCAACAGCGCACCAATCGCGCTGCGGGTGGACGATGTCACGACCGCGCGCCCGACTGGAAGCTGCCGGCATCGAGTTTGCCGAGCAGTTCGATTCGGGTGTCTGCCATCAGGCGATCTTTCACGATCCTGACGGGAATACACTCATCCTACATCATCGCTATGCTTTGACCTGAGCCCCGAAGCCACCCGAATTCTCGTCACGTGACTTCCGTCGCATACCCTGAATGCGCACATTGGACCAAACCAATTTCGCAGTTTTCTTTGAAGCGCAAAAGGATCTCAGAAAAAACTGTAGATAAACGGAGCCAGCGTTGAGCTGCTGGCAAAAATCACCAACACGCCAAACAGCACCAAAAAAACCAAGATCGGCGCGATCCACCATTTCTTGCGCTCGCGCAAGAACTCAAAGAATTCCCTGATGATCGCCACTCTGTTCATGGAATGTTTTCTAAAGTTCGACGGAAGCGATTCTAAGTAAAGGCTTTTTCTAGAACTGACGCTCGTAACGTTCAGCCGCCCTCCTTTCTCTCGCGCACTCAATCCAATAACTCGCCGCCTGTCTGTCGCCTTTGCGCGCGAGGAAATCTTTTTGAAATAGACGAGCCAGCAATCCGATCGGCGTGACGCAGAGGAAAAAGAACAGCACGAGGATCACGTTCGACATCACGAATCCGAGCGCAAAGGCCAATGTCATCCACGCGATGTAAACGTACTTCAACCCGCGCGGCCAGATTACGCCGAATGCCGTCAACACCGCGCCTGCGCCGAGAAAGAACGGATAGCTCGACCTATGCCGAAGCAAAAGCAGAACGCTGAGCAAAACAAACACGCCGCCGACCGTCAGCCCGAACGTTCGCAGAGAGCGAGCGCCGGTCTTTAGTTTCTTAACGTCCGCGTGGATTGACATTCTTTAATCGAGTTCAAATTCTCTCAGCCAGTCGATGTCTTTGTCGAAAGGCTTTTGCTCGTTCTTTTCCAACAGGAAATTGCCAAGCAGCAAATAATCCATGTTGGTCCGCATAAAACAGGTGAAAGCGTGTTCCGGCGTGGCCACGATCGGCTCGCCGCGAACATTGAATGACGTATTGATGATCACTGGACAGCCGTATTTTTCGTCAACTTTTTTGATCATGCGGTAAAACATCGGCTGATGTTGATCAGTCACGGTTTGAATTCGTGCTGAATAATCGACGTGAGTCACCGCGGGAATATCCGAACGAATTGTTAGGAGTTTCTGCAGGCCGAATAAACTTTGCGTGTCGGCTCTAATTTCATGTCGGCGATTTTTTGAAACTGGCGCGACAAGCAGCATGTAAGGACTTTCCTCGTCCAATTCGAACCAGTCCGACAATTTTTCGCGAAGAACGGAAGGCGCAAATGGTCGAAAACTCTCGCGGAACTTGACCTTTAAATTCATGAGTTCCTGCATCTTTGGCGATCGCGCATCGCCGATGATTGATCGTGCTCCCAGCGCGCGCGGGCCGAACTCCATTCGACCGTAAAACCAGCCGATTACTTTCTGCGCATTAATGAGGTTCGCGATTTTGTCGGGAAGCTCACCGTCGGTTAGTTCAGTGAATGGAATTTTTTGCGTCTCCAGATAAGCGCGGATCTCATCATTACGGTACACGGGACCGAGATAAGAACCGCGTTGCGAATCATTCACGCCATCGGCTTTGCGCTCTTTGTCGAGAATCTGGTGCCACGCGAACAAGGCCGCGCCGAGCGCGCCGCCCGCGTCGCTCGCGGCCGGTTGAATCCAGATGCGATCGAAAATGCGTTCACGCAGAATATGTCCATTCGCGACGCAGTTGAGCGCGACTCCGCCGGCCAAACAAAGATTTCGTCGTCCGGTTTGCTTACGAACATGCCGCGCTATCCGCAGCATGATCTCGTTTGTCACATCCTGAATCGAGCGCGCGATGTCCATGTCGCTCTGGGTCAGTTTCGATTCCGGTTTACGGGGCGGCCGATCGAACAAGCGATTGAACGCGGCCTTGGTCATGGTGAGGCCGACGCCGTAATTGAAATATTTCATGTTCAGCCGGAACGACCCGTCGTCTTTGAGGTCGATCAACTCGCGCAGAATTAGATTGAGATATTTCGGTTTGCCGTAAGGCGCGAGTCCCATCAATTTGTACTCGCCAGAATTGACCTTAAATCCGGTGAAATAAGTGAACGCGGAGTAAAGCAACCCAAGTGAGTGCGGGAAACGCAACTCTGCCAGCATTTGGATTTGGTTGCCGCGCCCGACGCCGTAGCTGGTCGTTGTCCATTCACCCACGCCGTCAATGGTGAGAAACGCCGCTTCCGAAAACGGCGACGGAAAAAACGCCGAGGCCGCGTGCGATTCGTGGTGTTCCGGAAAAAAAACTTTGCAATCGCATCCGAGCTCGCGCCGGATCAGTTCTTTCATCCAAATGCGTTCCCGGATCCAAAGCGGTGTCGCCATCAGAAAACTTTTCAGGCCGGCCGGCGCATACGCCAGATAACTGTGCAGAATCCGGTCGAATTTCAGGAACGGCTTTTCGTAAAACGCCACATACTCGAGCTCCTCCACCTTGATGCCGCCTTCGCCAAGACAGTACGTCACTGCGCACTTCGGAAAACTCGCATCATGCTTCTTGCGCGTAAATCGTTCCTCCTGTGCCGCTGCGACGATTTCGCCGTCGCGCACCAGGCATGCCGCGCTGTCGTGATAAAAAGCGGACAGACCGAGGATATTCACAAGCGAAGGCTATTGCGAGAAAACCCTCGGCAACCTGCGTGGCGCGCGGATCTCACTGATGCGTGTAGTAATCAATCGATGCGCGCGCAAGATCGGTGTCGGTCACGAATTTGGCGAATAACGCGTGGCCAGCGGCGTTAAAATGATTATCTCCCACATTGAATGGATCCACCCCAGCTATCGCAGACTTCAAGAATTCCGGATACGGTTCGCGGTAACTCACTCCCATCTGAGTCAGACCCGCCGCGATTAAAGGTGCAAAAGGATGATTCCCGGGCAGATGGTTTTCGACACGCGGCTTATAAGGAATGAAGACCACGTAGAACTCCGCCTGGCGCGCCTCGACCGCCTCCTTCAGCTTATTCAAGATAGCAAGAGTCAATTCAATGCCCTCTCGATCAGCCTCGGACACCACTACATCGGGCTCCAAGTGCTTAGGCTTTCGTAGAAATGTGTGGATCAATCCGTCGAGACCGTGACCGGCAAGGTTCCAAACGCGGCATTCCCGCTTCGCGTTGCGAAAGAAGCTGTCAACTCTACTGTAGCGAACATGATCGTTGTGCAGGACCAATTGGCCGCCATTCAGCGTGAAATAAGGCTTGAGATAAGAGTACTGCTCCGAATTGAGATTGTTGGTAACATCGTTGTAGAGTGTGAACGCCAGCACGACTTGGTCGACATCGAACTTTTGACCTTTGAGCAGATAAAACAAATACTCCTGATCCGTGCCGTAACCGGAGACACCGCAGTTGATGAGTTCGTCGTTCGTTCCATGCACCCCCGGAGCGGTGAAGAGTTCCTCCTGACTAGCGCCCAAGCCCCAGACGTACGAATCGCCCAGCAAGAGAACTCGCTTTCTCCCGGAGGTCCTCTTTAGCTGCATGTCGTCGGGGGCGCGCAGCCCGAATTGATTTTGATGAACGAGATCCCCTTTTTCGCCCCAGGTGATGTTCTCCAGCGGCGCCCAACCCAAGTCGTGATCAAAGCGACAGAAACGGTTTTTTTCACTGACGGCGACCCCGAGGCGCGGTGCGAACGTTATCATCGCCACTTCACCCAGCAGCGCCACGACCACGAGACTAATTAAGACCGCGGCAAATCTAAACAGAATCGCTTTCATTATTGTGTTTTAGAAAAGTTCTCATCAACTCGCAAAATCATTCGGCCAGCGGTAATGAGCGCTGTTTTTATGTTGTTAGGTCTTATGCTGTGAACAACCGGCTCATCAACTGTTCCGCCGCCGAAGCGGGGCGATGCTCTTCCTCCCACGAGTAGCGCCTTATCGATGTTGTAATGAAGAGGCCGACCGCATTCGGTCTCATAAAACCTTAATAGATCGTCAACTACCTGCTCGCAGATCAAGTCGCAGATCGTATCCGGATGGCCACGTCCCTTGATTTCCACTATCTCAAACGGCATTTGGGAAATCGCTAGTCCGCGTTGAATAAGGCACTCAACCTCCATCGGAATTATGCCCTCCTGTGTTGGGACTCGACTTCATTAATAGGTCTTGCCAATCGTCTTTCCGCTAGGCGCAGGAGTAATGCCCTCACAGTATCCGATACCCCGCCGGTCGTTGAAGTCTTGACCAAATCAGGTGCAAATTCCGATGGTCGAACGTAACGAGCGTTTAGATTTTCAAAATCCTCTAGGCGAGCATCCGAAACTTCCGCCGCCGTTTTCTCTCGTGCCCTAAGCCGCTTTTCGATCGTTTCGCGATCCGCCTCAAGTTCGATTACTTGCAATCGGGCGCCGGCCCGGGCGCACTCGCGACGTAAAACACCACGCGTGGACGGACTAGAAAACGTAGCGTCAAGAACAACGCCACTACCGTCCCGGACTTCGGCAAGCGCGCTCTGCAAAAGCGTGTGATAAGTCTGTTTAGTCACCTGCTCTGAGTAAACGTCGCGGCGTGCCGCAGGCGAGGTTCGAACATTCAGGGGCAACCCCGCGAGCTTCTTTCGGATTTTATCTGAGGAAAAAACCGTCCAATCCAACTCGCTTGCCAGTTGGCTCGCGACTGTGCTTTTGCCGGTCGCAATACGGCCCAATACAACCAGGACTAGTGGCCCAGACCCCATCGTTGCGTAGCGCAGTGCAAGATGGAAGTAACGCGTAGCGCGTTTCATATGCTCTTCGCGCTCAGCTGCTCTCTTCGCCATCGCTTGAATGCTTTCCACCTTGCCGCGTACAAACGCACGATAGCATCTATAAAAGCACGCGAGTTTCAGAATTCCGGGGTCATCAAACTTTCGGGCCGCATTCCGGAGAAAGAGATCTCCAAGTTCATGATGCCGTTCAAAATCAAAATCCATGGCGAGAAATGCCAGATCATTCGCGATATCGATAAAGCGCAGCCGATCGTTAAACTCAATGCAGTCGAAGATGGTCGTTTCATCCGGTGTGAGATGGATGTGGTCGACCCGCAAGTCGCCATGGCAGTCTCGAATTCGGAAGTGCCGAATCCGGTCCTCGAAAATCTGTTTGTTCGCAACGTAGAAATTGTTCGTGAAGTAGCGAATCACGTCGAGGGCGATCGCTGAAATGGTTTTTCCCACAAAAGGCTTAATCTCCGAGAAATTCTCGTCCGTGGTGATCTTCAAGTTCTCGGGCTTGCCCAACTCTTCAATCTGCGGGTTGGGAGTTTCAGATTCATAAAATCGACGTAGACGAGAAATCACGCGATTGATCTCGGCTTCTCCAACCGCGCCTCTAGCGAGCAGTTCGCTTAAAAACCAGCCGGTCGCCAATTCTCGCATTTTGACAGCGTATTCAGCGATCTCTCCAACTGCATTATCGAAAGAAAAGCCCTGGTCGACTTCATAAATCGGGATCACTGCCAAATAAACTTCTGGACAGAGGCGTCGATTAAGCTGCAGCTCACGGCGGCAAAAGTATCGGCGCCTCTCCAGCGTACTGAAATCGACAAAACCCAGGCTGACCGCCTTCTTGATTTTGAAAACGAACGGCGAGGCAATAAAAACCCACGAGATATGAGTTTCAATCAAACGCACTTCGCTCGGTCGATGTGGGTACGATGCAGGGGATCGAAGGAACTTAGCGAGTCGCCTCTGCCGTTTACGGCCGGCGTCTATCTCATTAGCTATCACCATTGGGTCTGTTGCTTCGTCATGCCTGTCAACGCTTCACCGTTTGCTTTGGCAACCTACGCCGGTGTTTTTCCAGTACGGTTCGTTTCCCTCGGGATCCCAGCACCAAGCGTGTTTTGTTTTCTGCCACGCATGAGGTAACGGTCATGTATGATTTTCCATCAGACAAACACGCGTAATCACTCGGCTTCGTCTATTCAACTTCGGCGCTTGGGCTTGGCCCTTGACGATGAGCAAGTCTTTTTCTTGGGGTGCTTTTTATTCACAAAAAAATATTTTCATCTTTCCAGCCCAAAGCGCATTGTAAAAAACAGTCGAAGGTTGGGCATATTTTACCGGTTCGAACCGTCACATTGGCTCGCCGAAGTAAATCTGTGAAAGTTGCTGTTTTTAGCACAAGAAATTACGACCGCGAGTACCTCAGTGCCGCAAATGGATCCCGCCACGAACTCCATTTTTTTGAACCGCATTTAGATGAACAAACAGCTGGATTAGCCGCCGGCTTTAGCGCGGTCTGCGTATTCGTTAACGACTCTGTTACCGGCAAGGTGATTTCAAAACTGCGCCTTTTAGGCGTGGGCCTAATTGCGCTGCGTTGCGCAGGATACAACAACGTCGACATAACGGCGGCGGAAACACACGGTCTGGTCGTTCTGCGAGTGCCCGGCTATTCACCGTATGCGGTAGCTGAGCACGCAATTGCTTTGATGCTTGCCTTAAACCGCAACCTGCATCGTGCCTACAATCGTGTGCGTGAGGGAAACTTCGCCCTCGACGGCCTGCTCGGCTTTGATCTGCACGGCAAGACCGTCGGTATTATCGGTACCGGAAAAATCGGGACCGTTGTCGCGGATATTCTGCGTGGATTTGGCTGCCCGACTTTGGCGTTCGACCCGATACCAAACGAACGATGTCGATCTTCTGGAGTCCGCTACATGAACCTCGACGAGCTATTGGCAAACTCAGACGTTATCACGTTACATTGTCCGCTCACTCCACAGAACAAACACATCATCGACGCGGCAGCGCTTCGAAAAATGAAATCGGGCGTGATGCTCATCAATACCAGTCGCGGCGCGCTGATTGATACGATGGCGGTCATCGAAGCGTTAAAGGGCGCAAAAATCGGTTATCTAGGCCTCGACGTCTACGAAGAGGAAGAGCAGATCTTTTTCGAAGATCGTTCCGGCCTCATTATCAGTGACGATGTTTTCAGTCGGTTGCTCACCTTTCCGAACGTGATCATTACCGGACATCAAGCATTCTTCACCCGTGAAGCACTCCAGAAGATCGCGGCCACAACCGTCGCCAACATCACGGACTTCGAACACGGCGGGGCACTCGAAAATCGTGTCGTGCAGGATTGGTAGTCAATTTTGGCAGTTTGCCTACGATAGTCGGCTTGCAATCGTTCACACAATTCCACCGGACGTTCAAACGCCTGTTCGGACAGTCCCCCACGGAATTCCGCGATCACCTGAACTTGAAACATCCGCGGAAGTGGCTTTCAAAGGGGCGATTCGGCTTTGCTTTCTGGCGGTGCAAAGGACCTGCTCTCAGGGTCAGTGCCCAGATCGCTAAGCGCGGTCACTGTCGCATCGTATTCTTTAGGGTCACTAATAGATCCTAGGAATTAGCCGCGAGGTTTGGGCAGTGTACGCATCGTATTCATCGCCAAATTGAACGCGCAGTAACTTTTCTTCTGCACGGATGCGCACAAGGAGAGGCGGAATAAGGACTGCGGTGAGCAGTACGCCTACTCCGGAACGAAAAGCCAAGCTCCAGCCTAGCGAGTTGACGAGTAGACCAAGGTAGCTGGGGTGGCGGATGACCCGGTAGACACCGTTGGTCACCAGAGTATGTCCGGGCTGAATCGCGACCAGCCCGCTGAATCGATGGCCCAGCACAAACACCGGCCAGATTCGCAATGCGCCCCCAGCAGCGAAGAGAACGACCCCGAGCCAGCGAACCATATCGCCGTCGATCGTCCACAGTTCCTTGCGATCCGTGTATGCCGGCAGATAGGCGTTGAAGAATCCGATTAGCATGAAGGGAGCAAGGACCCAACGGTTGCCGCGGTCTTCGCGTACGCCGGGGCTAAGACTTCCTCCGGCGAAAAACGCTGTCCCCGAGAGTGCCCCCAGCACCGCGGTGACCGCGATCAGCGCTGGGTGTGAGAAGAACGGCCGAAACCCACCCCAACCCAGAATGGCCAGACCGACATATACGCAAGCAAAAATCGCGATGAGCGCAAGTCTGAGAGCCGACCGCATTAGCAACAGTATCCCGGGCGACCCGTGTCGCGGTTCAGAATCGGGCGGCATGCCAAAGCGCATCTTCACAAAGAATCCAGAGCGATTACCATATTATTAGAGTAATAGCAGCGACGAGGTCAGCCTCCCTTTCCTTACTTCTGTTCGGCGCCGACCACCTTTTGTACTAACGCTTCAAAACACGGATCAGGTGTGTTTCGACCAAGAGGGCGGAAAAAAAATGCGGAGCATGCCGCCCTGATTATGTCTTGCGACAAACTGGCCGAAATGAGACCAAAGGCCAGGAGCAGAATTACGATGAGTTTCACGCCGCTGTTCGCCTTCATTACTCTAGCTCTGATTTTAGCGCGGGCCGTCACTGAACTGTGGTTAAGCCGGCTGAACCAGCATTACGTGCGGGCACACGTTAATGAAGTGCCGCCTGCATTTCGCGGAATCATCGACGAGGCTATATATCGCCGTTCGGTTGAATACACGCTGGCCAAGAGCCGTTTTGGAGATATCGCCGATGTGTTCGATGTCGTAGTGATCGTCGCAGTGCTTTTCAGCGGCGTGTTACCATGGGCGTTTGGAAGATTCAGCGCGAGCCTCGGCAGTTCGATTTTGGCGATGGCTGGTTTTTTCTTCGTTATAGGCACGGGGTTGAGCATCCCAGGATTGCCCTTTGCCTGGTACGCGCAATTCAAACTCGAAGAGCGATTCGGGTTCAACACGACAAGCATCAAGACGTGGATCCTCGATCGTGTGAAAGGATTTCTGCTCGCGGTGCTGCTCGGATATCCGCTGCTTGTGTTGGTGTTGAAACTGATCGAGTGGACGAGCACAACTTGGTGGCTTTGGGCGGCGACCGTTGTCAGCGCATTTCAATTGCTAGTGCTGCTCGTCGCGCCGGCGATCATCATGCCACTTTTCAACAAGTTCACACCGCTGCCGGAAGGAACGCTGCGCGAGCGACTCTTTGCACTAGCGCAGCGCACCGATTTTCCCACGCGCAGCATCGAAGTGATGGATGGCAGCAAACGTTCGCGCCACTCCAACGCCTTCTTCACCGGGTTCGGACGTTTTCGAAAAATTGTCCTGTTCGACACACTTGTCGCGCAGCTTACGGAACCGGAATTGGAATCGGTGCTCGCGCATGAAATTGGCCATTACAAAAAGCTCCACGTGTTGAAGTCGCTCGGCGTTTCCATCGCCGGCGTGTTTGTAGCGTTTGCTGTCATCGCGTGGCTGGCGCGTCAGCAAGGGGTTTATCACGCTTTTGGTTTCGAGTATCGCGGAGGCTTTGCTGCCACCAATGTCGTCCCTGCGATGCTGCTCTTTGGGCTGTTGGCGGGGACGATAAGTTTCTGGGTTTCGCCGTTCGTTCACATCTGGTCCCGCCATTGCGAGTATGAGGCAGATGGATTCGCGCGCGCGACAATGGGAGAGGCGCAGTTACTCATTCGAGCGCTGCGCAAATTGAGCGAAAAAAACCTGAGCAATCTCACTCCGCACCCGCTTTATAGCGCCTTTTATTACTCGCATCCGACCCTTCTAGAACGGGAAGGCGCGCTGCAAGTAGCGGCTTAGCGAAAATCCTCGGGCCGCGCCAGCGGCCCCTTGGCGGCGTGGCCCATAATCGCCCGAGCAAAACCGATGCTAGTCCGGACTGTATAACCTGAGCGTTTGCCCTTTGATGTGCAGTTGACTGCAGTTGCGGGGAGTGCCACGATAACCGGCGATGCCCCCCAACCAATGGCGGCCGGCACAAACGCGCTCTCTCGCTCGCGCGTCAGAATTTGTACATGATCGCGAAGCTCGCGTTGTGTTCTCTCAACTCCGCGTCACTATGCGCCGGAAAATCGCTCAATTCGTTGACGTGAAGGCCAAAATGTTCACTCCCCAGGTCAATGTATTGATATTGCGCCCTTACACTCCAGTGAGCAGTGAGACAGTATTGCAAGCCTCCCCCCACCATCCAACCGGCCCTGTTCTCACTATCCTCTCCGCCTTCGGTGCCGACGTGCTCACCAAATTCTCCTTCGTGGATTACTAACCTAACATTCTGCTGGAAAATCATATCGCCCACAGCCAAACCGGCGGTCACATACGGCAGAAAGTTTCCGAAGGCATAACCAAACTTCGGCGCAAACGTGAACAGGTATTCGGTTTTGAACGAAGTCCGGACCTCGGCGTCGGGAAAGTCTATGTTAGAGGGAAAGACTGGAGAGGTGTTTGAATCCTTGGCCCAGAGATACCCGCCGGCGGCTTCAACGCCAAGAACCCAACAGCCAAATTGCCAGTTGTAGCCCACTAGGCCGCCCAGCTCGCCGCCGTCGTTATTCAAGTCTTGCGACCCAGCCGATTCTACCCGGTTGTGGAAATCGTGAAGAACATCCCGATCCCATTCACCACTTAAATCAAGATTGGTATCAACCACGCTAAATTTGTATCCGCCAAACAGACCGACGTAACCCCCACTCCAGTCACAGCAAGGCGGAGGCGCCGGAGCCACTTGTTGCATTTCTTTGCCGGAGACCGCGGCCGTTCCGGCATAAGCAAGGGACCCGAGGACCGACAAAATCGCGACAGTTAAGGCTGTTTTCTTCATAAACCGGCTTTTTATCGAACTGTCTTTGTCGAGTCAACAACTATTTCGCGCCCGGCACTTGCCCGTGGCCACGAAGTCGCCGGAACCCGGCTCCGAGTCAAAAAAATTGAACGCTGCAAGTTTTGACCGGCGCTTTCATGCCTAGGGAGAAAATCATTTTCCAAAGGAGTCGAGCCGGCCCGAAAAAATCAAGAATCCGAAGCAACCGACGAGCAAGGATGTTGAGGTCATTTCCGCTGGCGACATGGAAACGGTTCGCTTATGTGCTGCAGCGATCAGCAGCTTACATCAACGCCGTTGTTTGTCAGCGCTGTAGATGCGCGCCGTAAGATCGTCGGGATCATGTGTTCCGAACTCGGTCGACCTTGGGAAATTTTGCTCGATCCATGACATCAGCCGCTGGTTCCGCGGATAGCGCGTAGTCGTGATAATTCCAGCAACGTGGTTGTCGCGAACCACTTGTTCAAAACGCGAAAAGCTCATGGGATCGAACTTCAAGACATCCCCATACATAAAGTTGATCGCCGCGGGCGGCATGAGCCGGTCCGACAAATATAAAACGAGGGCATCATCACTTAAGAGATATTCGTCTCGTTGAAAGTTTTGCTTCACGTAGGCAACGGCCGGCTCGAAATGAACCAGTCGTGGCCAACGTATACGTCGTTCAAATCGAAACAGCCACGGAAGATCGATCAGACTGATCACAAGTGCGCACCCGAACAATATTGCGGCCACTTTGTTTGAAGAACGGGTTGGCGCTGTACGACGCCATTCGGCGATCCAAGCCTTGAATTGCGCAAATCCGCGATCGAAACCGACAAGGGCGAAGATGATCAGCGGGGGCAAGATGAGTGTATAGTGATGAAGCCACGGTGGCATCCAGAGCAAGATGGCGATTGTCACCAATTCTCCCGCCAGCAGCGCCCTAAATGATATGGACAACGGACGCAATGCGACGATTCCTGTGATCGCGAACACAACGATTGGAAGGTTGAGGCGAACAAACCCGAGCAAACCGCGCCATCGATCGTCGACCCGCTTAATCAGCCAGTTCCTTTCAGCCAAATGAAACCCAACGGTGCGACGATATTCGTCGATTGGGCGAAGAAAATCGATAAAAGGCGCCGCGGTGAGAGCGCCAAACGTAACGAACACCAGCAGGTCACTAAAAATCGCCGGATCTAACCTAAATCGGCCATTCTCGCGCCGCGTCCGTTCGGCCAACAAAACAATTATGATTGTGAGAAGAAATCCAAAGGTGAATGGTTTAAGCATCAGACTCGCGCTTGCGCAGACACCGCCTAAGGCAAGCCAGAATCGTCGTCGATTCTTTTGAAACAGAAATACAAAAACGAGGGCCCAGACCATGAACGTCGTCGCTGGAACGTCGGCCATGACCATCCGCGCTTGCCGTGTATAAAGCGGACTCAACGCACAGATCAGCAGCGAAGCCAGCATCGCACTCCAGTTGGCGCCGAGCTGATAGGACAACGCCGCGACGGCGACCACGCCTGCCATGGCGAGCGCGAACACTATCAGGCGTCCGACAATCAATGAATCACCAAACAATTTGAACGCCGCAGTCAGGAGACTTGGAAAAAACCAGAACTGGTCAAAGAAGAACGTCCGCGTGTCATAGCCGCGATGAAGAAGACGCGCCACGATAAGGTAGACGCCTTCGTCCGTATCGGTATTACGAACAATCAACGTATCGGGGAACAAAAACCACCCCGCCAAAGCGATTATGACCACAACCGTGGAAAGCCTCAGCAATGCGGATCGCATGCACACGACAATGGAATCCGTGATTTTGCGGTCAATCAGATTCTCACTTTCCTTTGCCGTGCGACATGTATTCTAGCTCATTCGCTGCCAACGTGGCGCTCACTCCCGCGCTGCTCCGGCTCGATCCGATGTGCGATCCACTACGGAACGATCCGCGCTTCCCTAAACTCGCCGGGCAACCACTTTCGCAGGAGCTAAAATAAACGCCTACAATGTCGTCACCGGATTCAGGAATTCGTTGAGCCACGTGAACACGCGCAATCCTTCGGCACACCGACGTCGGCGAGGATCGGGCAATGCATCTGACGACGAGCGCCTCAACCGCCAAGGCGCGGACGTCCCTGCCGTGACTTGTTGATTCGGCAGCGCACCGTGGTCGGCTGCAAGCGCTTGTTAGGCCGTCTTCTCGTGGGTCGGGCAGAGAGAGAGCACTAATTGTGACGTAGTATCCGTCCGGATGCCGGAGTGAGAACTCCCTTGTCTGAGTGTTCGGGTTCACGTGGGGCTCCTCTTTGAGATAAGCCGCGGCAGGGCGTCGTGGCAAACGCGACGAAGTTGCTTCGCATTGGGGCCGTTGCTTCAGCGGCTTGTTTGATGATCACGCGTCCCTTGTCACTAGTTCTTCCATCCGGAAAAAACGAATACGTCTTCTTTTTCCTGCGGATCTATTGGTCGACTTTCGTGCAGTCTAATGTTCGCAACTTGAACTGCATGCTGCCTGAGCAGATTTACAATCTGGCTGTGCCAAATACCCAAATACATCCCGAGCTTCCAGCCGCCGCTGTCTTCGGGCTTGAAAGCGGTCGGGACTGTCAGGTCTTTTTCCGCCCGGGGAAACCTTCCCACCAGGAAAACTTTGTGGCCGGCTTTCAATTCGGATTCCATCTGTCCCAGAAGATCCCGGATGGCCTCCGGATTCAGCAGCTCCGATCCCGCTAGGTAGGCTCGGTGCTGTAAGTGATCGCCAAGCGGCGGCACTGACGTCCAAGGCGCCGTGCCTCGATAATATCGCTTAAAGGTCGGGGCATGCGTGAATCTCGTTACAACTACCAGATCATCGGGGCCGGCAGATTTGGCCACAAGGGCCGCGGCCACGTCACAATTCGTTTTTCGCAGTCCGGACACATAATAGGAGCTTGGAATGAGCGCGGCAGCCGTTAATCCTGATCCGACCAAATTAGCAACAGTTAGGCCGACGCTTTTTCGCAGCGTCGTGTAAACAGCCTGGATCGAAAGAGTCCCCACCGCCAGGAGCGGCAGCCGATAGCGGGAACTATGCACGCCTGAGCTCCACAAGAGACTAAAGGTCGTGATGGCACCGACCATTACGACAATTCCCGCAAACAGGAGAGGGTCGCCGGCACCTTTAGAGCGAGCGAACATCTGCCGTCGCAGCGATGGCATCAAGACAACGATTAACCCGACCGCCACCAACAAGACACAGGAAAACATCGCAGCACTTCCGCGGAAGAACGCCGGCGGGAAAATCGACGGCGTTGCATCAGAAGCGGCTTGAAATTCGCGTTGCACCGTCAGCTGTTCGTGAGCATTGCGGATGATTCCCGCGTACGGAAGGAGCGATGCCGCGGCAATCAGGCCAACGGAAAGAATCCCCGCTGCCGGGCAGAACTGCTTTCGACGAAGCGACACGACAATTCCCGCAAGGCAGATCCCGAACAAAATAAGTGAATTCAGATAGAGCGACTGGACGGCGACCAAAGCCGCGATCGCCGCGACTATGGCAGTTCCAAATCGCCATGGCTGGAAGGAAAGGCGCCAAACGAATCCGAAACTCATCACAGTCCCAATCAAACCCAAACCATAAGCCCGGAGGGAATCGCCTTCGGTCAATGTCACGGGAGCAAGCGCAAAGGCCAGTGGCCAGAGCGGCGCCCAGCGTTCTTTGTCAATCATCCGATAACACCGCCAGATCGCGCCAAGCAGCGAAATCCCGATCAAGAAGCCTAAAAAGCGCAAACCAAAATCGCTGTTTCCGAGACCAAGCGCGATCCAGATGCGCAGAAGGCTAACAAAGAGGATCGGAAATGGATCGAGCACAAGGGAATCCAGAAACGCCTTCCAGCTCGGCGCGGTCGCAACCTGGAAACTACTAACCTCGTCGCGCCAAAGTGGACCGGCATTCATCAACACCCGCGCATGCAGCGCGATCAAGAACAAGGTCATCACGATCGCCGCCGCGCATTCGCACCGTGCCAGCGCCGAACGACTGTGAAACACCTTCATGTGAAAAGTGACGAGCTTATGCCTACAGCTTTGCCATTAAAGGGAAAACCTAGCTTTTTGTCTCGATTGGAACTAGAGACCCGATGGTCGCTAAGTGGAACGCGTCTGGCTCCGGATCCGGAATAAGGCGAGGACGTGGCGATAGCCGATGATGGGGAGTTTCAAGAACTTGTACACGCGAGTAGTGCCCGCGACCCGGTTGCGATGCTTGATTGGCACCTCGAGAATGGCAAGGCCCCGGCGATGGACGCGCGCGACGAACTCCCACCAAAATCCTTGGTCCATCTCACCCATTTGCGGACAAATCTCATCGATTACTTTTTTCCGAGCGAGCATGAACGGACAACTGGGGTCATGCACCGGCGCGTCGTAAAAGAGTCGCCACAGGAAATAGAATGTTCGCGAGAAGAATCTACGCCACGCCACATCGGTCCGATGAACCCGCCAACCCAAAATCACGTCCGGCCCGTCGCGGTCCTTCCAAAAATTCCAGAAATCGGCCGGATCGTATTGCCCGTCGGAATCGAGGCAAAGCAGATACGGCGCTGAAAGGGCCTCCATTCCATCCCGAATCGCCCGAGAGTAACCTTTTCGCTCCTTCTTGATGATTAATTTCATGGGCAGCTCGTTCTCCAAGCGAGCGAGAATCTCCTGGACGTTATCAGTGCTGCCATCTTCGCAGACGATAAACCGCATGGAAACCCTAGGCGAGATTTCACTGTAGATTTCCCGCGTCACACGCTCGATGCTATCGGCTTCATTGTGAACGGGTAGAAGAACTTCAAGCTCCGGATCGTGCAGCGTAATCAAGCCACGGATTTTATCTTTTGCACTATGTTTGCCAACGCCGGAGTTGAACCTCCTTGCAGTGATGCAGCGTCGTCGCGCGAAACAGAGATAAGCCGCTGCAGGGCGTCATGGCAAACATGTTGAGGTTGTTTTAAAATGGGGCCGTTCGCTTCATCGATTGGTCAGATCTTGTTGGAGCGCAAGTATCACTATAACGAACAACGTGAGCGACCTCTTCAGTCGAGATAATCGAGTTCCTGCTCCACAACACTCCGAGATATCTAGGGGCCGTGTCTTACGACACTTACGAATGATGTATTAGGATTTATCCCTCCATGAACGATGCGCCAACCACGCCTTGTTCTTTCCAACTCGTAACACCCGATGTCCCGGTCGTGTGGGCGAGCGGGACTCGCAGTAGCAACAAAAAGGGTGTCACGATATCCGGGGATATGTCGGTTGTTTGCACCACAAATCGCGACAATCGGTTGTGATGTCTTTAGCGTAATCACACGCTCAATCTCATCGAGGTCCGACCGTGATAATTGGCGTGCGAGCGGCGATAGATATTCTGGATCTTGGGCAAGCACGGCGCTCCCAACCAGAGCAAGCACGGCGAACATGAAATAAATCCTCACGGCTTTTAATCTAACGAGAAAGAGATAGGCCGCGGCAAGGTTCGATGGCAAACACGCTGAACTTATTTCGCAATGGGGGCCATTGGCTTCATCGTTTGGTTAGATGGTTTCATCGATATGCAAGCTCATGTTTGAACGCCTTTGCCACTGCGGTCAGGAATGACAATATCCCTCATTGCCAGGGGCTGGGCAGGAGCTGAATTTCAGATTGGCCTGATCACTGCCGTCCACAGGGCTATACCCAGGCCAAACATGATGTGATTGAACAGGCTTATGCGAGCCAGATGAGCATCACCCGGTGCATCCCGCCCCAGCCAGCCCATCCCCTGTGATGGGAACATGAGAAACCAGGGAAAGACCGTGGTGGCCGCTCCGTAGAGGATGGCGCTGAGGGCTGTCGGCGTCGCGTGCGCCACAACCAATAGGCCAAGGTAAACAAGGGTCAGCACGATGCCGATCGAATAATGCGCGGCTAATCCCAAGAGTAGTTCTCCTCGCAAGGGCGGCGTCTGCAGGATGTCCGTGTGCCTGAACTTGCCCTGGAAGAGGTAGCCGATCCAGCGTCCGATCAAATCAGGACCGGTTCGGCGCGGCCCCCGGCCCGCGATGCCGAGCCGGAGAGCGATCACGGCCACAACGTCCATGGTAACGGTCGCAAGCATACCCACAATCAGGCCAACAATGAACACACGGCTTTCCATCGTACGGCACCTCCGCCCTTACTGGTTAGGCTGCTGCCCAACGAAAAAGAGATAAGCCACGGAGGGGTCGGTGACAAGGTTGCTGGCGATCATTTTGTTCTGGGGCTTCGCTGCAGCGCATGGTTAGGCCAGGTCATCATTTGAAACACCGTCTCCCTGCTTCGGCAATCGGCTACGGGATAATAACAAGTCTGCAACCAGGTAAGGGTTGCCGTTGCCAAATGGCTTCTACATCGGCGAGCGCAGCTTGCTCAGTATCAAGGCGGAGCTTGCCACTCGCGGCGAGCGCCCAAAGCTGCGGGAAAGTGTCGAAGATGACTTTAGGCGGAATACTGCCGCCGCCGCTCCCATATAGCTCAAGCCCCGAGCTGCGAAGTGCGGCGGCGGAAAGCACGATGGTTGGCGCAGCCATTTCTCCAACCTCAATTAGCCGGGTTCTTGTGGCGTCCGCCTTCAATTCATGGCCAGTTAAAGTATCAAGCAGCACTTCAGTCGGATGACCCCATAAATAATCAATGACAACGTCGAAACGTCTGTAGCTGAGCTCGCGGGTAAATGCTTCGGCCAGTTCTTTATCCGGTCGGTCCAGATGAATGGTTGCGTCGGCGCCCAGATCGTTCAGCGTCTTTAATACTTGCTCGTTTCGGCCAGCGGCAACGACACGCCCGGCTCCAAGGTGCTTGGCTATTTGGACAGCGAGTTTACCAGCCACGCCTGTCGCGCCGAGAATCAGGACCGTCTCGCCATGTTTGAGTTGGGCGCGCCAGACCAGCGGAAGCCATGAAGATAAGGCGGGATTCGGCAGGGCGGCGGCGGTGATGTCATCGACTCCGTCCGGAATGAGCAAACACCAGGTTCGGGACACGACGCTACGCTCGGCGAACATCCCGTAGGGGCGACGACATCCGCCGCAAAATACCCGTGTCCCATCCTCAAGGATGCCAACGCCATCAATACCACACACAACCGGCAATTCAGTATGACTGTCATAGTGCGAACCACTCGCCATCATCTTGTCGATGTTTTTCAGCGACGCGGCTTTTACGCGGACGATCACTTCGCCCTGGCTCGCTTCCGGATCAGGGAACTCCTCAAAGCGAGGTGGTTTTCCAAGCGCACGCAATACGGCAGCCTTCATGGACATCTAATCTTCTTCTTTGCGCTAATAGCGATCAACAGCGGAGCAGCGCGCCAGTAGTGGCCTAACGAAACCAAGATAAGCGAGTCGCTGCCGGAAGCGAGGCTTCGCTTCGCTTTCTACTTTCTCATAGGTGAGCCTGGCGAATCCTGTTTGCACTGCGTGTCGGCATTTTGTGCAGTTTTGCAGCCAAAAATCCGCAGACCGTAGAAGACGATCGTGAATATTTTCACCTCGCGCCTGCGGGCGTACACCTGAAGCTACGCGCGGAGCGACGATCGCTTGCATGGAGATGCACCGGTTGCGGACACGTTAAACACTTTACGCGTCAGGTGCCTTGTGAAGTTGCGGCGCCGTGTGCGAAGTGCGGGTGCGAATTGAAATGACCCGGCTTTGGTTCCATTGGGGACCCCCCTAGAAGTTGATCCCGCCTTGGATAAATGGACCGTTCAGTGCGGTCTTGTCGGTAAAGCCTGCCGTGTTGTAGTCGTACTTTAGGTAACGCCAGCCGACCTGTGTCCAAATACTGCGGGTTAATTGAAACTCGAGCCCGCCTTGCACTTGATAACTCCAGTCGGAGCTGTCCACTGGCGTCTTAACAATCGTCTTCCCTCGCCGGTGGATTTCGAAGGCAGAACCGGAGTTGGCGTCAAATCCGCCTATGTCGCCTTCCGCGTACAGTGACGTGGCTTTCCAGATCTTCACTTTCCCGCGAGACCCGATTGCAGGATCGACCCAATCGATCGAATCCGAGAAGTCCAACCTCCCGGGGATTCCCAATAATTTGCGAAGGATGGCGAGGCGCGCATCGCCGTTATCAAAAATACTCAAATGGCCGTCCAAATACGTGTAGCGCGCGCCGGCGAAAAGGGAAAGCGCGGCCTTCTCGCAGTTGATCAACCGATAACCCACGAATCCTTCAGCAAACGCCGTTATCAGATGGATGTTAGCAGTGGTAAAAAGCAAGCCAGGCAGCGTAACCGAAGCACCTACCTCGTCGTACTCGCCGTCTCCGAAGAATTCCCATCGCTGATAGCGAAGGTCAGCTGATAGAACAATGGGGACATGAGTCAGATGCCTTAGTAATTGATCGAAACTGACGTCTATATTCGTGACAACTCCTTTGACTCCAGTATCGCCAGACACGCCCGACAACCACCCAGGTAGACCGATTCGGATCTCCAACGGCGGAGGTTCACACCAGCTCTTTTCGATGGGCGGTGGTTCTTTTGAATGATCCTTTTCGCCATTGTCGGTCAAAGGTTCCGGTCCAGAGCGCAAATTCGCAACTGTTGCAAAGAAGACGGTTAGGAAAAAACAAGCGAAACGCTTGGGGGGCACATGACCGGCCATGGTCCCTCTCTTAATTGGCTGCCCTTGGATCTGGCAAGCTCATTGTGGCGTGCAGCGTAGTTATCGTGATGTTTCTTGGCGATCCCCTCGCTGATAATAACGAAGCACTCTCCCGCCGCTCAACGAATAAGGACAAAACATATTTCCTCGGTTACCGCGATACCGCGAAAGTTTGTGACGGGTTGAGCCATCAAGAGGCACACACGATCACCTTCGCGCTCGCAAGTCTTGGTGTGATCAAGATCGTTTCAAAAGGCGATGCGGGTCTGAATGGCAGGAAAGCCGCCGAGTTCAGTATCTCTCGCCGCCAAACAAAAATCTAAGTCCAGCACGGTTTCAAAATTCGGCAATTATTGAACCTTCTCAATTACAAGAGTTAAGTTGAGCATTTTGCCGGACGAATCGATTCCGGTCATCGTTCCAGTAATACTTTTTCCGTCACCAGAAAACACCCGACGAGCCGGTTTTTCGATCGGCTAGAAATCTATCACCACGAACCTTCACTTTAGGTTCAATTTTTGGGGAGCGGGTGCGACGGCATCTGTAAAACACCAACCCCGTCCCAAGCTTTTCGCGGGTTCTCCACGAATTCGAAGTTTCGTGGATATTTTTGCTTCAGCTCCGCCCAGAATCGGTCCACCTCGCACTCAGACCCTTCGGGAGCGCGAAGAATATCGTGAAACGCAACATGGCCTCCCGGCGTAACCAGCTCCGACCAGATTTCAAAATCGCGCTTGACCCCAGCGTAGGTGTGATCGCCATCAATGAAGAGAAAATCAATCGTCCGTTGGGCGAGAGTTTCTTCAACCCGTTCGCGAGTTTCCAAGGAATGGCTATCCAGCCGGAGCGGGACGATTTCTACACCCGGCCGATCGATCGCAAATTGACGGAAAAGTTTTTCCTTTGCTTTTGGATAACCGCCGCCGCCGATGCCACCGAACATGTCAATTGAAATGACGAGTTCTATGGCAATCCGACTCCACGCCAGCAACGTGCCCCCTTTCGCGGTCCCGATTTCTAAAATGACGCGGGGACGCTGTTGCGCGACAAACTCCACCAATTGGCAGTATTCGGATTCGACCTGCCAAGCCGAAAGGTCCCGGAACCAGCCCCGCCCGCGATAGGTGCGGGTCAGATCCCACAGTTTCTGCGGGCGAACTTCCTTCGGGAGGAGCCGCTGAAATTCAGCTACGGAGGCGGCGAAATGCCGGGAAGCGAGCAGATTCCGAATCGGCCGGCGGATGCGCGACCTGAGCCTGACCAGTAATAGATTCAAAAAGTCCTCGTTCAAAACTCTTGGCGTGATCGACGTAGTTGACAACGGTCAAGCAGGTTTGAATGGCGCGAAAGCCGCCCAGTTTCAGTATCTCTTGCCCCTAAACGAAAATGGGCCAGAGAAAGACGACGGAGGGTTCGAGTATTAACCGGCATCCCTTCTCGCGCTCGCACGGGGAGTTGGTCGGAGACTTGGGCACGAAATGTGCGAGACTGGGCGTAAATGGGAGATATAGAGTCGAGTGCCCGACGAGTGAACGAAGTGGAGCAGGAACAGCTTATCGAGTTCATCAGGCGATGCGGTGGAACGGTAACCGTGGGGAAATCAGTGAATTTGTTCTCACTCGCGTTCTCACTCGACCGAATTGAGCTGATCTATTTAGCGTAAGTGCGTGATGTGCAATGAAATACTGCCTCGCTAGGACTCGAACCTAGACAAAGAGATCCAGAGTCTCTTGTGCTACCATTACACCACGAGGCAAAGATCGCAGGGACAAGACCTAACGCCGAATTTCATCACTGCGCAAGAAGCCCGAAACCGATCCGCGCGAACTAACCTAGCGTCATCTCCGCGCCTTCGCGCGCACCGTCGACTTCGAGATAACTTTCGCGTTTGGTGGCCAACTTTCGCGCCGTTTGGACCATTTTGTCGATCATTTCGTCGTCGTGCGTGGGGTCGTGATGAAAAAGAATCAGCTTCCGAACGGAGGTGTCGATGGCGAGCGAGATCGCAGTGCTCAGCGATCCGTGGCCCCACCCGACATGGGCCTCGTATTCCTCGTCAGTGTACTGAGTGTCGAGAATAAGGATGTCGGAACCCTGCAGGAATTTCACCAACTCGGCCCGATCTTCACGCGCGCGCTTCTGAGTTTGCTCCGGACTCAGCAGATGCGATTTGGCCGAATGCAGCTTGAAGGCCTCATAGGGTTCATGGTCGGGCAGATAAGCGATCGAGCCTTTGCTCGTAAGAACTCGGTAACCGACGCAAACGCCTGGATGGTTCACGAACTTGGAACGCACGTGCACATTGCCAATTTTAAAATCCATCGACTCGAGCCTTTGAATCTTGATTTTCCCGGGCAAGTCGTAAAGCGCGATCGGAAAGAACGGCGTCGCCATCTGGCCGTTGAGAATCTCGCGCAGATCGCTGCCAGCTCCATCGTAGCCAAGGATCTGGATCTGATTCTTGTCGTTGTAGGCCGGCACGAAAAACGGGAGGCCCTGAATGTGATCCCAGTGAGCGTGGGTGATAAGCAAACTGAGATTGATTGGGCGCGAGCCGAATTCATTCTCAAGGGCGAGACCGAGTTCTCGAATTCCCGACCCAGCATCTAAAACAATCAGTTCATCGTCGGCTCGAATTTCGACACAACTCGTGTTGCCGCCGTAGCGCACCGTCCCGGGGCCAGGGACCGGAATGGAGCCGCGAACGCCCCAAATCTTCAGGCGCGTGGACAATCCCGATGCCGTCAACATAAGTGGCTTGGAGCGAGTGTCTCACGCAACCGCGCCAAGACAAGAGTTTTTGCCGGAGACACTCCGTCCATTAGATGCTCTTCGTAGAAAAAAACTGCGCCAAATTTCTTCGGGGCGACCTAAGGGAAACAGGAATCTTGAGGAGCCGCAAGAAGAGAAGTAGCGCCTTCGTTACAATAAACTGACACCGAAAGGCGCGGGCCCCTTTTTCCAGCGCAGTTCGGGATGTAAATTGATTTCCTCCGGCGGAACCTCAAAACCAACCGACCGCAACAAATAGGAAACGCCTTCCCGACTTTCCATTGTTTCCTTCAAGCTGCGCGCGAAGAGCTCGACATATTCCTTGTAAGAATCAAGCGCCAGCTTGCCTTCCGCAAAATGTTCAGCCAGCGCTTCGTCATGGTAATCAATCAGATCGAATAACGCCCGTTTCAGATCGAGCCGGACCTTCGGGTCGATCACGATCTTGAAAGGGTTTGCACCGGGATCGGTTTTCACCAAACTTCGCGTTTTTGGGCGGCTTGGCTCACCGCGAACAATTTGAAAATCGTGGCTCTCGTTCATTGTCGATCTTGTAACAAATCAACAGGAGTTTGGCGCGCCAATTTTTTCCCGCCGGCGCTTAAAAGAAAATCGGGATAATCAAGATCGCGACGATGTTCACAACTTTGATCATCGGGTTGATTGCGGGGCCAGCCGTGTCTTTGTACGGATCTCCGACAGTATCGCCGGTTACCGATGCCTGGTGCGCGAACGAGCCTTTGCCGCCAAGATTTCCTTCTTCGATAAATTTTTTAGCATTGTCCCACGCGCCGCCACCGGAAGTCATGGCGATAGCGACGAATAATCCGGTCACGATGGTCCCGACAAGCAAGCCGCCAAGCACGACCGGTCCGAGCAGTTTAATCGTCGCGACCGCAACCACAAAAATGAGCGGCAGAAGCGCAGGAACAATCATTTCGCGCAATGCTGCTTTCGTCACGATATCGACGCATGTGCCGTATTCTGGTGTGTCTTTTCCGGTCAAAATTCCCGGCTTCGCCTGCAATTGGCGGCGCACTTCGCGGACTACCGCGCCCGCAGCTTTGCCCACAGCGTCCATGCTGAACGCTGTGAAAATGAACGGGAGCAATCCGCCAAGAAAGAGACCGATGATGACTTTTGGCTCGGTGAGCGAGAACTGAAACACGAACGGTTCGCCGTTGCGCGTCACGTGTGCTTTCAATTCCTCGACATACGAACCAAATAGAACGAGCGCGGCAAGACCCGCAGATGCGATTGCGTATCCTTTCGTCACTGCCTTCATCGTATTGCCGACCGCATCCAGTTGATCGGTCACCGCGCGAACTTCTTTCGGCAAATGGCTCATCACCGCGACACCGCCAGCGTTGTCCGTGATCGGACCGAAGGAATCGAGCGAGATAATGATTCCTGCCATCGATAACATCGACATCACCGCGATCGCGATTCCGTAGAGACCGGCGAAATGAAAACTAAGCAGGATCGCGATACCGATGAATCCAACCGGCAAAGCAGTGGCGTGCTGACCAACCGCCAACCCGGCAATGATGTTCGTGGCATGGCCGGTCTCAGACGCACGCGCGATTTTCTGGACGGGCGCGTAGCGCATCGAGGTGTAATAATTGGTGATCGCGACGACGACTGCGGTCATGACCAAACCGATAACCGACGCGAAGTAGAGCTGCGTTGGCGTGCGCGTCGCCCCGCCAATTGTTATTCCAGTCGAAAATAAATAATGCGTCGCCGGCCAGAAAAGAATCGCCGAAACAACCGCACTCGCCAAGACACCACCCATCAAAACTGCGGCAGGTTTGCCATTTGCGACATTTACAAACAGCACGCCGCAAATCGCGCCGAGCACCGAAATGCCGCCAAGCACGAACGGATAAACAATCGCTGCTGGATTTCCAACGAGCGTAAGTGCGCCAACCAAAATCGCGCCGATCAAACTCACGGCGTAGGTTTCAAAAACGTCCGCCGCCATACCGGCGCAATCACCGACATTATCGCCGACATTGTCGGCAATCGTGGCCGGATTGCGGGGATCGTCTTCTTCGAAGCCCTGCTCGATTTTGCCGACCAAGTCCGCGCCGACGTCCGCTGCTTTGGTGTAAATCCCGCCGCCCAATCGTGCGAAGACGCTGATCAAACTCGCACCCAGCGCGAGGCCGACCAGACTGCGGATGGCCATGTCATGGCCGACCATCTTGTTGGCAACCGTGTAAAAGATGGACACCGACAGGAGCGCGAGACCAACCACGAGCAAACCAGTGACCGCGCCGCCATTGAAAGCCATTCGCAGAGCACAGGTGATTGAACTCGTCGCCGCTTGAGTCGTGCGCACATTTGCAATGACGGCGATGCGCATGCCGATGAAGCCGGCCGAAAGCGAGCAGAACGCGCCAATGACGAAGCCGATCGCAGTTGGATGATCTTTAAAAATAAAAAGCAGAATAAAAATGATGATTGCGATCGCGCTGATGGTGATGACCTGCCGATTCAAGTAGGCTTTCGCGCCTTCCTGAACCGCCGCGGAAATCTGACGCATCCGCTCATTGCCGGCCGAGGCCTGGATAACGATGGCGATAAGGAGAAAGGCGAAGACAAGTCCGACGGCGGCGCACAACATCGACAACGGCACCCCAGAATCGAGCAGGTTAAGAGCAAGAAAAGGCATGGCTTTAGCGGGGTAAAGCGCACGACTTTATTAAGATTTACGGTGCTGGCAAAGGCTATTTGCCGCAATCAGAAGAGTCTCTGCGCGTGTGTGTTGCGTTAGCAAAAACCGGCTCACGCACTGCAAATGCGCTACAATGCCAAGAACATTTCCAGCCGCTTGAGGAAAGGGCGCTGCAGTGCGGTGAAACGTCCGCGGCGTTTTATCTGAAAATTTGGTGAACTGCGACCCCATTTAGATTGGCTAGTGGTGCGGTTTTCGCGATCTTTGCCACCACCGAATTCCCCCCCGATTCACGGACTCAACGCTGCAACGCGTCGAGATCGGAGTGGGACAATTCCTGCGCTTTGCTGAGGTTGCATGCGTGAAAACGAAACCGCGAACGGAACATCTTTTTTTTCAAATCCAAATGAAAATTTGGTGCCAAACGCGCGAGCACCTCGAAGCCGCTGTGATCGTGAAATTCGCCAACAATCCATTGGCAGTGATCCAAAATCGCATCGGGCAAGGCTGAAAAAACATCGGCTTCGGCACCCTCGCAGTCGATCTTGATCAGGTCGACCCGCGCGATCCCGATTTCGCGCAAAGCGTCATCTAATCGTCGGATCTCGCACTCTACGGGAGTGGCAGGGTGGCCACGATCCTTGAAGTAGCCACGCGTGTTAAACGCGCCGAAATTTACCTTATCAGCGCGGACAGCAATGCGTTGATGAGCCGCTCCGAGGCCATAGTTGAAAATCGTAACACCAGGCAGATGCGCCACATTTTGTTGCAATATGCGAAACGTGTCGGGGTGAGGTTCAAACCCGAAAATGCTGGCTTGTGGGAACTGGCGATGAAAATAAATAATGGAAGCGCCGATGTTGCTGCCGATGTCGAGAATGATTTTCGGTCTGAGGGCAGCGGGCACATAATACTCTGCTTTCTTGCCGCTTCTGAGGAGAACTTGATACAAAACAAATGGATCGGCGGTACCTGAGCGATAAAAAATGTCTCGGCCGGACCAACGCAAGCGGGCCAGCAATGGGGGCTGAAATTGGCGCACCATGTCAGCAGTGAAGCGTAACGAGCGGGAGCGCACCAAGATCTTAATCATGCTGCGGAAACCAACAGCCGACACAAACTAAGATTACCTGGATTTGGCACAATGAAACATGCCAATTAGTTACGGGTCAGAGTGCGAAGAACGTTTTTAGCCGCTTGAGGAAGATGGCGGTGTATTCACCTTGCTTGGCGGCCTGATCAGCGCTGGGTGCCGCAGCGTCCTTGAGAATCCCCTCGGTTTCCAGTCTACGCTTAGCCAGTAGTTTGCTTAGGTGTCGCAAACAATCCGGCGATTCGCGAATGACTTCGCCCATGACCTCCTTGCCAATCTCCATGACGTAGCAATCACCTTCTGCCGTTACGGTTGCGCTTCGTTTCTCGCCGGTTAAAAGCGACATTTCGCCAAAGCAATCACCTGAGCGCAAAGTCGCCACCGGAATTGTCGATCCATTCTTTGCAATTGAGACCTGCGCGTCGCCGCGCAAGAGGATAAACATCGAATCGCCCTCCGCGCCTTCCTCAATCACGGGTTCGCCGCGCCCGAAATGACTGAGCTCGGATTGCTTGACCAGATTTTCGATCTGATCGTCGGACAAACATTCGAAAAGCGGCTCGCCGCGCAAAATTGCGCGTGCTTCTTCGTGACCTTCCGGCGCTGGCCGCGGCGCGCGCCGTTCGAGATGCAATGTCCGAATCGGATACGGAATATTGATCCGCTGACGTTTCAGTTCGTACCAAACATTCGTGCGAACTGCGTCGTTGATCTCGTTAATGCGGGCGTGGTTGCCCATGTAAAACTTGATTTCATAGGTGACGGCATGTTCGGCGAAATCGACCAGGAAAACCTTCACCGGCGGATTCGGCAAAACCCCTCGCGCGCTAGAAGCTGCCCGTCCGAGCGCGTCTTTCACCCGGTTCGGCGGTATGTTGTAATCGACGCCGACGCGGATTCGCATCGCGTGGACCTGGGTTGGATAATGCAGGTTAACGATCGTGCTCTTGACGATTTCGTTGTTCGGAATGTCGAGATAAATGGTGTCGTTTGTGCATAGCCGCGTAGAACGCCAGTTGATCTCCCTGACTTCACCGTACGTATCCCCGACTTTTAACCAGTCCCCGACTTTGTAGGGCCGGTTTATTTGCAGCGACATTCCGGCGATAATGCCGCCGAAAAAATTTTGTCCGGCAAAACCGAGAATGATCGCGACGACACCGGAACCCGCCAGCACTCCTCTCAACTCGCGCTCGGCGTGATAACCGAAACTTAGGACACATAGTAACGCGACCAGGAAAATTAATCCGCCAACGACCTCGCGGAGGAAATGCGGAATCGGCGTTTGCTTGCGCTTCTCGAAATACCAGTCCCAGACGTAACGGTTGACCAGCGCAACGACAAGCGCAGTGCTCAACAGAATCGCTGCCGCGCCAACGTGATTGCGCAAGTCGGCATTGACGCCGTAAACCGCTAGCGCTGCGTAAAACGCAAGTGTCAGACAAAAAAGCTGGTAAAGCGTTCCGACCTGAACGCCAGCGCCCCGTTTCAAAAGCCGCCCAAAGCTCAACGCGACGAAAAATGTTCCAATAAAAGCACCGACGGTGAGCGCGGCTCGCTGCGTGTCGAACAAAGTGGCGAACATCAGCTAATCGTTCCGAATAATACTCCCCCAACCCGATGCCGACAAGGGCTGTCGCGGCCGTTGCCTTGGCCGCTAATCGCGCGACTTCTTCTTCAGCTCATCGATGCGCCGAATGATGTCGCTCAAGAGCAACTCGTTCTTGAGATTCACCTGGTAATCCAAATTTGCCCGTAGGCGATCTTTATGTGCCTGCCGGTTCTGGGACATCATGATGATTGGCGCCTGGAGCGCGGCGAGCATGTTTAGCGCCGTGCTGAGCATCATATATGGGTACACATCGAACGCGCGGCTAACAAAGAGCCAGCTGTTTACCGCAATCCATATGAGAAGAAATACAAGGAAGGAGATGATAAACTTCCAACTGCCGCCGAATTCCGCGATCCGGTCAGCAGCTCGGTCGGCCAGGGTGAGTCGCGCCTCCTCCTCCTGATTCACGTTGCGCGAAACGCGGTGTCGCAAGAGCTCGTCCGTACGCCGCAACCGATTTGTCAGGGCCGTAAGCAATTCCAGCGTCACGCGCGGATCGTTTTTCATGAACCACAAGAAATCCTCGCGCGTTAGTTTGGCCAGCCGCGCATTTTCCGTCGCGGTCGCAGTTGCTGATCTTCCCTGGCCATCAAGCATGGCCATGTCACCAAAAAAGTCTCCCGGCCCAAGCTCAGCCAATGTCACGACAGCGCCGTCGGCGTCCGTGATGCTGATCCGCACCTTGCCAAGGTCGATCAAATACATCGCGTCGCCGGGATCGCCGGTACGGAAAATCGTCGCTGAGCGCGGATAATCGTGAATGGTCAGGTATTCGCCCAGCTCTGCAGTCGCCTTCGAATCAAGTGATGAGAACAGCGGCACCGAACGTAAAGTCGCGACGTCCATGTTTTGTTAGGCTCTCGAGCGGGCGATTATACACCTGCGAAAGGACTTAATGGAAGCCGCGCGTTTTAGAACTGTAGTAGCAGGCGTTCCTGCCACGCTGCAGTCAGACGAAGCGGACGACCGCTGAAACCGTTCGATCACAACTTCGGCGGCGAAATAACGAGCCAAGCCCAGCCCGCAAGAAGACATAAACCGCCAAGCGGCGTGATCGCGCCCAAGCCATGCTCACCCGTCAGTCCCATTGCGTATAGACTTCCGCTGAAAATAACGATCCCCGCAAACAGCAACCACCACGCGCCGCGGTTCGCCGCTCCAAAAAGCGCCAGCACAAAGAGCGCGAGCGCATGAATCAAATGGTAAAGCACCGCCTTGTTCCAAACATTGACGAGGTTCTGCGCTTCAAGCGTTGGCTTCAGCCAGTGCGCACCAAACGCGCCCAGCGCCACCGCCAGAAAACAAAATGCCGCAGCGATTCGGAGCATTACAGGGGAAAGTGCATGTCGACCTTAATCGACGATTTCGAGGCCCATTTGGCGGGCGGTACCTTCGATGATGCGGAAAGCTGCTTCGTCATCGCGCGCGTTCAGGTCTTTGCGCTTCGTGTTCACGATGTCCATGACCTGTTTGCGCGTTACCTTGCCGACCTTTTCTTTGTTCGGCTCTTTCGAACCGGCGGCGATGTTAGCCGCTTTCTTCAATAGGACCGCTGCTGGCGGACTCTTGGTGATGAAAGTAAAAGACTTGTCTTTGTAAACCGTGATCACGACCGGGAGAATGTCGCCGGCTTGTTTCTGAGTCGCGGCGTTAAAATCCTTGCAGAAGGCCATAATGTTGATCCCGCGCGGTCCAAGGGCGGTGCCGACCGGCGGCGCGGGGTTCGCCTGCCCGGCTGGAATCTGCAATTTAATCTGAGCAATAACTTCTTTTGCCATGTGATTCAGACAGAATGAGCAGAATTTACACAATCGGTTTCCCGTAATTCCTCAATCATTCTGATCATTTTGTTAATTCTGTCGGAGACTCTTATCCCCTTTCAACTTGCCAGTATTCGAGCTCAACCGGCGTCGCGCGTCCGAAAATAGTCACCGATACGCGAAGTTTGCCGCGCTCCGGATCAATTTCTTCGACAACGCCGTTTTGGTTTTGGAACGGGCCGTCCGCGACCTTGACTGTTTCTCCGACTTCGAAACTGACTTTCGGCTTCACCTTCTCTTCGCGCTCTTTCATTTGCGCGAGCATCGATTCGACTTCCGATTGGCGCATCGGGATCGGTTTGTCCTTCGTTCCGGCAAAACCGATCACGCCCGGCGTTTCCCGAATGAAATACCAGGTCCGCCCAACGAGCTGATTGTTCTCGTCGAGCAAATGCATATTCACGATCAAGTAGCCGGGAAAAAACTTACGCGTGGTCTCGCTTTTCTTGCCCTTTTTGATTTCCGAAACGCGCTCGGTAGGGACGAGCACTTCGTAAATCAAATCGCTCATCTCCTCAGTCTTGACGCGTTTCTCGATGTTCTCCTTAACCTTGTTCTCCTGGCCGGAGAGCACGTGCACCACGTACCATTGATCTTTGCCTGCGAGTGTCTGAGCCATAATCACATCCGAGCCGGACCGGCGGCAGTAGTCACAATCACGCGCCAAGCCACGCCATCGGTCAATTCAGTTCTAAATATTCTTAACATGCTCAGTGTAACCGAGTAAAATAATGAACCGCATTCACCAGAACGAAGTCGAACAGCGCGACATAACCGCCGAGCAATAACATCGCGATCACGACGACGAGCGTCGAATCAGTCAGTTCCTTGTATTTGCGGAACCCTTTTTCTTTCGGGTCCCACGGCCAGGAAGCTTTCTGAAGCTCGACCTTCACTTCGTTGAAAAAGTTTTTTGTTTTTGAAATCATCAATCGCACGAGAAGGAGCGAGAGTTGCCAATCGCCGAAACTTCATCCTTCATAATGCATCGTTTATTCTTCCAAAACCACGCCAGGAGGGACTCGAACCCCCAACAGGCGGTTTTGGAGACCGCTACTCTACCAATTGAGTTACTGGCGTAGATTCCAATTCCGAAAATTCGGAATTCGAATTTAGTCCAAAATTTCGCTTACGCGACCCGCGCCGACGGTCTTGCCGCCTTCGCGAATAGCGAACCGGATCGTCTTCTCCATGGCGATCGGCGTAATCAACTCCACCTCAATGGAGATGTTATCGCCCGGCATCACCATTTCGACGCCTTCGGGCAATTTCACTGTGCCAGTAACATCAGTCGTGCGGAAATAAAATTGCGGTCGGTAATTCGAAAAGAACGGCGTGTGACGGCCACCCTCCTCCTTGCTCAGCACGTAAACCTCCGCCTTGAATTTCTTGTGCGGCGTAATCGAGCCGGGCTTGGCGATAACCTGACCGCGCTCGACGTCTTCTTTCTTCACGCCGCGGAGCAGCACACCGACGTTATCGCCTGCGCGCGCTTCATCGAGAAGCTTGCGGAACATTTCGATATCGGTCGCGACAGTTTTGGTAGTTGGCTTGATTCCGACGACCTCGACGTCCTCCATTTTTTTGAGGACACCGCGCTCGACACGACCAGTCGCGACAGTGCCGCGACCTTCAATGTTAAACACGTCTTCGATCGGCATCAGGAACGGCTGATCGATCGGCCGCTCCGGAACCGGAATGTAATCATCAATCGCGGCGACAAGCGCGAGAACTTGCTTCTCCGCTTCGGCATCGCCGTTCAGTGCCTTGAGCGCGCTGCCTTTGACAATAGGGATCTTGTCGCCCGGAAATTCGTATTGCGTGAGCAGGTCGCGCACTTCCATCTCAACGAGATCGAGAAGCTCGGGATCATCTACCATGTCGACCTTGTTCAGGAAGACCACGATCGACGGCACTCCGACCTGACGCGCAAGCAGAATCTGCTCACGGGTCTGCGGCATCGGACCATCGGCTGCGCTCACCACGAGGATCGCGCCGTCCATTTGGGCCGCGCCGGTAATCATGTTCTTCACATAGTCAGCGTGACCAGGGCAATCGACGTGCGCGTAATGGCGCTTGTCGCTGGAATATTCCACATGCGCGGTGTTGATCGTAATTCCCCGCTCTTTTTCTTCTGGCGCATTGTCGATCGAATCGTAAGCACGCACTTCGGCCATGCCCTTCTTCGCCAGCACGCTGGTGATGGCCGCTGTGAGCGTAGTCTTTCCGTGGTCAACGTGACCGATCGTGCCGACGTTCAGGTGCGGCTTGTCGCGTTTAAATGCTTCCTTTGCCATATCAATATCTCCTATCTGACTGAAACTTCGTCTTTTAAAAACTGTCGCCCCTGTCATCGGCTCAAACTGGAGCCCATGACCGGGATTGAACCGGTGACCTCGTCCTTACCAAGGACGTGCTCTACCAACTGAGCTACATGGGCCGGTTTGCCTCCCGCGTGTAGAACTAAAAGTCCCAAAGCCGCGTCAAATCGCAACGACCATGGGACCGCCTCGTTCTCGCAAAAAGCGTCCGAAACGGTAGTCGCGCGGGCTGTGGTGTCAAAGCAATTTTGTGAGCCTAGGCGCTTCGCTCCGCGAGCCAAACTAACAGGGAAAACCGGGCCCCCGAACCGAGCCGATTCCGCCTCAGCGAATCCTCATGCTGCTGGTTGGTGGCTTCTCCGGTTTGCCTCGAGTCATCATCCGCACCACCACGGCGATGATCACGAGCACAACGGCCGCGAAGAAAATCTTGGCCGGCGTGAAAAAGGTTGTTCCCGGCGTCGGTGTCGGAGTTGCAGGCGGCGCATTTTTCGCCGCCAGACGACCCTGGGCGTACTTCAGGCGCTCACCGGTTTCCTGGTCGTTGGGATCGATTTTCAACGCTTGCTGGTAATCGGCGATCGCCTTCTCGTACTGCTCCATCAAAGCATATGTGTAACCGCGCCGCGCGTATTCCGGTTGGTAGCTTGGATTCTTTTCGATCGCAGCGTTGTAATCGGCAATCGCGAAATCGAAATTATTCAGATTCCGGTAGGCCAGCGCCCGCTGATCGTAATTTTGAGTGTCGTTCGGGTTCTTTTGAATGGCGGTGGAAAAATCAGCTACCGCTTTGTCCCATTGCTTCAATCCGATATAGGCAAATCCGCGAAATTTATACGCGAGCGCTTCATCGCCCTTTAGCTCGAGCGCTTTGTTCAGATCGTTGATTGCGGCGTCGTACTGGATTTGCGCAAGTTCAGTTTGAGCGCGTTCCAGGTATCCGATCGGATCTTTCGGCGCAAGCTCAATCATTTTGGAAAAATCGGCGACTGAGGAGTCGAATCTCGCCGCCGAGGCAGGCCCATCACCCGCCGCTGCCGCCGCTCTGCCCGCCGCCCGATATGCCGTTCCCCGATCACGATAAGCGCTTGGCTCGCCGGACGCCGCTTCTACTTCCTTGTTGAACTCTTCGATCGCCTTGTCGAATTGCTTCGCGTCGGCGAACTCGATGCCTTTTCGGCGGTGTTCCTCTGTCTCTCCACCGCCGCCGTGCTTCTTCGCGTTAATTGCCGGCGCCGCCAAAATCAAAGCCGACGATAAAATCGACAAACTTAGAATTGTTCGAGTCTTCATGTGTCTCTCCTCGTTCTAATTGTTGAGCTATTGAAGCCGCGCAAGCCAGCAAATTAAACTGCGAATTTGCCGCGCCATGTCACAATCAGCAGCCATGCAACGGTGGAACGAACAACTTACCAAGGGATACGCGGCCATCTTCTCCACCGTGGTCATTTGGTCGCTGCCGTCGCTTTTTCAGTATTACCTCAATCGCTTTTACGATCCGTGGTCGCAGAATTTTTATCGTTATCTCGTCGCCTGCCTCGCGATCATTCCGTTTGTCCTATTCCAATTTCGAAGCGAACCAAGGATCGACATCCGTGCAGTCGCCCTTTGCCTGGTCCCGTGTCTGCCCAATGTTGTGCATCAAATCACGCAGGTCGTTGCGCTTTTTTACGTCGGCCCCGGCGTCTATGCCATCTTTGGCCGAACGTCAGTAATCTTCACCGCGCTCCTTGCCCTCGCATTTTTTCCAGAGGAACGCTACCTCATCCGTCAATGGCAGTTTCAACTCGGAACTTTGTTCGGCTTGCTGGGTGCATTCGGTGTGATTTGGTTTCAGTCCGGCGGCGAAGATCGACACGTTGCCTGGCACGGCCTGGCCATTTCATTTGTCGCAACATTCTGCTGGTCGCTTTATGGTGTTCTGGTTAAACGTCCGTCCGCCCGCCTCGGCTCCATTCGCAGCTTCGGCGTGATTAGTGTCGTGACTTCGACCCTCCTTCTTCCGTTGACGCTCGCTTTCGGAAAAATCGGAACCCCGTTTGACGTCACCGCGCATGTGAACGTGATCCTCATTATTTCGGCCGTCGTCTGCATCACGCTCGCGCACGTTTTGTATTACGTCGCCATTCACGAAATCGGCGTCGCGCTCGCGCAGGCACTGCAACTTCTCTGCCCCTTGGGAGCACTCGGGCTTTCAGCAATCATCTTTCACGAGCGCCTGACCTTCGCGCAACTCATTAGCGCCGCTATTCTGCTCGTGGGCGCATTCCTCGCCATGCGCACCAAGTCCACCGCTGTCACCGAAACCGCAGAAAATATCTAGCTAACTAACGCGCTCGACTCTTAACTGCCACTGCACCGAATGAATCTAAAAGCCTACCTCAAATCGCGGCAGAGGATCATCGACCGGGCGCTAGATGGTTATCTGCCGAAGGAAAACATCCGGCCGGCAACCATTCACCAGGCGATGCGTTACAGCTTGTTTGCTGGGGGCAAGCGTTTGCGACCGATTCTTTGTCTCGCGGCAGCGGGAGCCTGCCGCGGCAAGGTCGATAATGCACTCCCGCTCGCGTGTGCGATGGAATGCATCCATACCTATTCACTCGTCCACGACGACCTTCCCAGCATGGACAACGACGATCTCCGTCGTGGTCGTCCTACATGTCACAAAGTTTTCGGCGAGGGCCTCGCGGTTCTAGCCGGTGACGCGCTGCTGACAATCGCGTTCGAAATTGTTTCGCGCGCGAAACCGACTTCGCGCTACGACATGGCGATGTTATTGGGCGAAGTCGCAGTCGCGGCCGGCAGCAAAAAGCTCATTGCCGGACAAGTCGCCGATCTCGAAGGCGAGGGAAAACAGATCGATATGGCCGGGTTGCGTTACATTCATGAACATAAAACCGCGGCAATCCTGACAACTTCGGTGCGGCTCGGCGCGATGAGTGCGAATGCGAACTTGAGGCAACTCAACGCGATGACAAAGTTCGGGCGTGCGCTCGGCCTCGCTTTTCAAGTGATCGACGACATTCTGGATGTGACCCAAACCAGCGAGAAACTCGGCAAGAGCGCTGGCAAAGACGTTGCCGCGCAAAAAGCGACCTATCCATCGATCATCGGTTTGGAAAAATCGCGCGCCGAGGCAAAGCGTCTTACGAAACAAGCGCACGAATCCTTAATCATATTCGGCAAAACAGCGGACCCGCTTCACACGCTTGCCAATTACCTGCTCGAACGCGAATATTAAACCGCGACCGCAAGATTTGGATCGATCTCTTCGATCACACTCGAAGTCACATCGCTCTGAAGTTTCAACATCGCAGCGAATGCGATCATGGCGGCGTTGTCAGTGCACAGCCACGGTTCGGCAGTTTTCAACTCGAGACCGTGTCGTTTGCAGGCGTCGGCTATCTTTTTTCGCAACTCACGATTACAACTCACGCCACCGCTGACCGTGACAAGATCGACGTCGTGCTTCTTCGCAGCAGCAATTGGTTTTCGAACGAGGACATCGACAATCGCGGCTTGGACCGAGGCGCAAACATCAGCGAGATAATCACCCCGCAACGCCGGCAGAAGATAACGCACGGCCGTTTTCAAACCGCTAAAGCTGAAATTTTCCGAATCCGGAATGCTGCGCGGCAAATCGAAACGGTTCGGATCGCCTTTCACCGCATGCTTCTCGATTACGGGGCCGCCGGGATAACCGAGTCCTAACAACTTCGCGATCTTGTCGAACGCTTCACCGGCAGCATCATCAACCGTGCGACCGATCATTTGGTAATCGCCGCCGCCGCGAACGAACACCGTCACTGTATGGCCGCCACTGGCGACGAGTGAAACATTTGGTTTGATTTCCGTTTCGCCAAAGAATGGCGAGAGCAAATGACCTTCGAGATGATTGATCGCGAGATACGGCTTGCCGAAACCGATTGCGAGTCCTTTCGCGATCGAAGCGCCGATCATGAGCGAACTCGCAAGACCGGGTCCGCTCGTAGCGGCAAACGCGTCGACCTGTGAGATGTCGGTCTTCGCTCTGCGCAGTGCGCTCTCCAGCAGACGTGGCGCATGTACGAGATGATTGCGCGACGCAACTTCAGGCACGACGCCGCCGAATCTTTCGTGCTCAGCAATTTGCGACGCGACTTCGCTCGCTAGGAGCTCCGAGCCGCGCAAGAGCGCGATCGCCGTTTCGTCGCAGGAAGTTTCAAGAGCGAGAATAGTCTTGGATTTCACCACACAGAGTTCGCAGAAGCGCGGAGGAAAGCTAAATCAAAATTAAATCGCTGCGACCACCGCGTCCTCGACGATGAGACAACCCTTATTTCTTAATGGGCTCGCCTCTGGGCGCGTTTTGCTGGGCGTAGATCATTACACCCTTCAGCGCATCGATCGCGCGCAGCATCTGCGGATCCATGACCCTGATAAAGTTCTTGTCCTCTTCCGGCCGGATCGTGTCGCTGCTGCTGCGCGCGACGAAGAGCTGGCGTTCCTGCTCGACGCTCATCGGCACCCTAATGTTCGGCGTTACGCCGTTCCCATGAATCACTTGCTTGCTCGGCGTGTAATATTTCGCGGTTGTAAAACGCAAGGCCGACCCGTCCGGAAGCTGCATCACATTTTGGACGGAACCTTTCCCAAAAGTCGTCTCACCAACAACTATCGCGCGATGCAGATCCTTCAGTGCGCCACAAACAATTTCCGCGCCGCTCGCGCTTCCTTCATTCACCAAAACGGCCATTGGAAAATGCGGTCGATCCTTCGCCAGGCCGGACGTCGAGTAATCGCGCTGCTGAGACGCAACCCGCCCTTGCGTCGAGACCACTTTCGTACTCGGCGACAAAAATTGCCCGCAGACATCGACGGCACTGCTGAGCAAACCGCCGGGATTGTTTCGAAGATCGAGAATCAGCGCCTGCATCCCCTGCTTTTGCAAGTCATCGAGCGCCTTCGAAAGTTCATCCGCCGTCGGTTCGTTAAACTGAATCAAACGCACGTATGCAATCTTGAACGAGCCGGTCAGCTCGGGATCGAGCAAGCGCGCGCCTTTCACGCTTTGCACTTTGATCTCGGCGCGCTCGAGCGAATAATCCTTCACTTCCTTCGTCGAAGGCCGAATCAGGGTCATCGAAATTTTCTGGCCGGGCGCGCCGCGTAAATGATTGATCACGTCCTGAAGGTCCATTCGCTCTGTCGAAGCGCCGTTAATTTTTAAGATCTGATCTCCCGAAAGAATGCCGGCTCTCGCTGCTGGCGTGTCTTCCATCGGAGTCACAACCGTTGGCAGACCGTTCTTGATCGCGACTTCGATGCCCAGTCCGTTGAACCGGCTCCGTGTGTCTTCTTGCATGTCGCGAAAATCGTTTTGATCCATGAATTGACTGTGCGGATCTAGCGAGCCGAGCATGCCTTTGAGCGCCGCGGTGATCAGATCGTG
>Ga0182032_10000047_pt1 | contig 41209 bp, 37 predicted proteins | sample tim00Cox00000000_FD_125970 | JGI IMG/M metagenome (GOLD analysis project Ga0182032, IMG submission 125970) | Lab enrichment of tropical soil microbial communities from Luquillo Experimental Forest, Puerto Rico - timezero.00C.oxic.00.000.000 | ecosystem: Environmental > Terrestrial > Soil >... | reverse complement strand
TACGAGATCCAGAACGAAAGTTGCCACCCGCGGCGAGTCGTTCGTACAACCCAACACCTGTGCGACGCCTAGGCGAACATTTTGGCTACAGCTTGAACCTTTCGCTGCAACAAGCTGTCTCACACGGAGACGAACGAGAATTCGAGATCGCGCAGCGAATCGCTTCCGGAACTGCGCCGAAGCCAAAGATATATTCCAGCGAAGTCATCGGATTTAGCGGGATAGCATTCCAATGGCAAAAGCGTAGCGCGCCTCAAATGGAGCACTGGTTTCGTGCGCGCGATTCTCGATCAAACCGACCTTATTTTCGATTCCGAGCTCGAACCGATGCAGCAATTCGATGATTGCCTTCCCAGACATTGCCAACGAACACTTCGTAGGGCGACAACACGTATACGCTCGTAGTCGATGACATTCGGCTGCGCGTCTTCGCCGAGCTCTGTGAATTGGTCGTGCCCGGATTCCCCTGCGCCAGTGACGACCAATTTCGCGTATACTCTCCTGCGGCCTGTGCGCCAGTGCAGAAGGCTACTATCCAAAAGACGCCGACAAAACAGCGCCAAAGTAGCGACATCATTGTTGCGAGCGTACCGCAAGAACGGAAGCAATGACAGCGTCGCGCTCTTCTGGTTTTCAAACTCGCGCAGGAAGCGACCGAGTTAATGGACCGGCTGCAATTCTTCCGCGATCGCTTCGCGCGCTTCAGCTTTCGCTTCCCGGACCGGTTCTTCGCTAACCAGCATAACGTCGCCGCCTAGTTTTCGCGCCGCGTAATACGATCCGACCACCAAGACCGCGGCGATCAATTGCGCGATCAACGTTTCGTAAGTCGGGAAAACCGAGAACCAGAGGCCCATCCATTTCGGAATCACCGAAACCAGTGACGGAATTGGCGTTGTCGAGATCCAATGGGCGAGCTGCATCTCCTGAGCTTGTTCGCCAACCATCACGAGCAACACCACGCCGAGCAAAATGCCAGTCGTGATCAGCATTTTTCGATACGGCAATTTTTGCTGAACGACGAACGTGAGCATCGCTACAATTGCGGAGAGCGCAATTCCAAGCAGCGCGCCTTGTAAAACAACGCCGCCGCCGAATCGGAGATGATAGGTCTGCAAGAACAAGACGACTTCGAATCCTTCGCGATAAAGCGAAGTGAATCCGAGCAGGATCAATCCCCAGAGTAGTGATCGTTTCGCCACGTCGCTGCCGTGTCCGTCTTCAAGTAAGTGCTTGCGGCGGCGATTGTGTGCACGGATCCAGCCGCCCCAGTAAATCTTGTGGAAGAACCAGTTCATGATCACGAGCAGCACGACGACGGCAAGCAATCCGGTCGCCGCTTGCAGATCGAGCGCGCGCATGTTGTCGCTGAGTGAATCGATAAGTTGCACGGCGATGACCCACGTGAGTAACGTCGCGCCGAATGCGACGCCCGCGCCCGCCGCGACTGGTTTACGATGCGCGCGTTTCGCCCCCGTCATGCTCGCGGTGATCGCTGCTAGAACGAGAATGCACTCCAGTCCTTCGCGAAAGACGAGAACACCGATATCCAACGCCGCGACTGTTGCGCTCGTGTGAGGTTGTGTCGGATCAGGCGCGCCGTGGGCAAAGATCCCCTGCCACACCAAAACCGCGATCACGGCTAGGGCAGCAATCGAAACCCCTACGCCCAAAAAAATCCGCCACGGCTTCTCTACCGGGCGCAAAACTGTCCCATTCACATAAAACATTTATCACACCACTCAACCCGCTGCTGCCGGTTAATTGCGTTTTTTTAGCGGGGAATTGCGCCGCTCAAACGCATCACAGCGGACGCGGAGAATTACGGCTGCCTCGGAACGGTCGGATAGACGGTCAAACCGTCGAGGGTAGACAGTGAGCGAACGGGAGTGAGCGAGTCAGCGCAGAGCTTTCGACAGAATTAACAAAATGAGCCAAATCCATTCTGAACAATTCTGTACATTCTGTCAGAACTTCTTCTTTGCGACCTTTGCAATCTCTGCGGTTAATCATCGGCGCTCTTCGATTAGACGTCGTAGTACATCGAAAATTCGTATGGATGAGGGCGGAGCCGCAGCGCGTCGTATTCTTTTTGCTTCATGTCGATCCAGTTCGCGATGAAGTCGGCGTTGAAGATGTCGCCACGAAGCAGGAATTGGTGATCCGCCTGGAGTGCCTCGATCGCGCCACGGAGTGAGTCGGGCACGCTCGCAATCTGGGCGAGTTCTTCAGGCGGTAGATCGTAAAGGTTTTTGTCGAGCGGATCGCCGGGATCGATACGGTTCTGGATTCCATCGAGGCCGGCGAGCAACATCGCGCTGAACGCGAGGTACGGATTCGCCGCCGGATCGGGCGTGCGAAACTCAATCCGTTTCGCTTTTGGACTCGGTGAGTAAGTTGGAATCCGGATCGCAGCGGAACGATTGCGCGCGGAGTAGGCGAGATTGACTGGCGCTTCGAATCCAGGCACGAGACGCTTGAAGCTGTTCGTGGTCGGGTTCGTGATGCAGGTGAGCGCGGGCGCGTGTTTCAAAATTCCGCCAATGAAAAAGAGAGCCAGCTCGCTCAGCCCGGCGTATCCGTTGCCGGCGAAGAGCGGTTTGTCGCCGTTCCAAAGCGACATGTGCGTATGCATTCCCGAACCGTTGTCGGCGAAAAGCGGCTTCGGCATGAACGTGACGGTTTTGTTGTGCCGCTTGGCAACGTTGCGGATGATGTATTTGTAGTACTGCATCGAATCGGCCATGTGCTTGAGTGGTGCGAAACGCACGTCGATCTCGGCTTGGCCGGCAGTCGCCACTTCATGATGCTGTTTATCGATCGGAATGCCGGCGCGCTCGATCTCGAGCGACATCTCGTTGCGAATGTCTTGCAAGGTGTCCATCGGCGGCGCCGGAAAATAACCTTCTTTCGGCCGAATCTTGTAACCGAGGTTCGGAAATTCTTCGCGTGCGCTGTTCCAATGTCCTTCGCCGCTTTCGACGCTATGCATTGACGCGTTGCCCGCGTAGCTGAACCGCACGTCGTCAAAGATGAAAAACTCGGCCTCCGGCCCGAAGAACGCGGCGTCAGCGATACCGGTGGATTTCAAATATGCTTCGGCTTTCTCGGCGACACCACGCGGGTCGCGGTCGTACGGCTCGCGCGTGATTGGATCGACAATTGTGCAAATCAAACTCAACGTCGGCTCGGCGTTGAAGATGTCGATCCACGCCGTGTTCGGATCCGGGATGACGAGCATATCCGAGGCGTTGATCACTTTCCAGCCGCGGATACTCGATCCGTCGAAGCCGATCCCCTCAGTGAAGACGTCGTCGTGAAACTCGCTCAGGGTAGTGGTAAAATGCTGCCAGGTGCCGAGCAAGTCGGTGAACTTGTAATCTACAAGTTTCACCTTGTTGTCTTTGGTCATTTTGCTGACGTCGGATGGAGTTTTGTCTTTGGCCATTGGGTGTTGGGATGTTTAGAAGTTGATCCGCCTTCGCATAAAGCTAGGCAGACAGGTCTGTTCAGAAGTTGAGTTGGTGAAACACTGTGAACAACCGTGTCGGTTATTCACAAAAACCGCTGAAAACAAAAAGAGCCGAGACAACCCATCGAGGGATGGATTGAATGCGGCTCGCGTAATCACACTGCTTTTTCGCCGATCTCTTCCGTGCGGATGCGGATCGCATGTTCCACCGGAAGCACAAAAACTTTTCCGTCGCCGATTTTGCCGGTCTTAGCCGCGCCGACAACTGCGGTCACAGCCTTCTCGACCATGTCATCCGCCATGACGACTTCCACTTTCACTTTCGGCAGGAAATCGACGGTGTATTCACTGCCGCGATAAATTTCGGTATGACCTTTCTGGCGACCGAACCCCTTCACTTCGGTGACTGTCATCCCTTCAATTCCGAGCTCCGCCAGGGCCTCCTTGACCTCCTCGAGCTTGAACGGCTTGATGATCGCTTCCAGTTTTTTCATTTCGGCCTCACCGCTCACTTATTCACTTCAACAGAACTTGACGCGCAGCACGCGCTTCATTAACAATGCGTTCACACGATTGCAAACAAGATTTTTCCGCGATGACGAGCACGAATGCTTGGCAAATTTGACTGACCGCGTTTGACTGCATTTATATCAACGATGCCGCGCGATTCGTTCGTTCACCTGCACCTTCATACTGAATACTCGCTGCTGGATGGTGCGGTGCGGATGAGGGAACTGATGGTCAAAGCGGCCGAGTTCCACATGCCGGCCGTAGCCGTGACTGATCACGGCAATCTTTTCGGCGCGATCGAATTTTACCAGGAAGCCCAGCGCGCCGGGATCAAACCGATCATCGGTTGCGAAGCGTACGTGGCGCCGCGCTCACACAAGGAAAAAGCGAGCTCGCTGCGAGACGCGGCATATCATTTCACGCTGCTCGCGGAAAACGAGATGGGCTATCGCAATTTGGTGAAGCTGATCACGACCGCGCATCTCGATGGATTTCATTATCGACCGAGGATCGACAAAGAGTTGCTGGCGCGACACTCAGCAGGGTTGATCGGACTGAGCGGTTGTCTCGCGGGTGAGGTGAATTCGGCGATTCAAGCAAACAACATCGAGAAAGCGAAGCAGGCGGCGGCAGAATATCGCGACATTCTCGGCGCGGGGAATTTCTTCATCGAGTTGCACGATCACGGGCTCGAAGAGCAAAGATCGTGCAACGCAGTGTTGCCAAAGATCGCGAAAGATCTCGGCGTCGGGGTTGTCGCCGCGAATGACGTCCATTTTTTGAATCGCGCCGACCACGACGCTCACGACGTGATGCTTTGCATCGGCACCGGCAAGATGGTGCAGGACGAAAGCCGGATGCGTTATGCGCCGGAGCTTTACTTCAAGTCGCCGGCGGAGATGCGCGAATTGTTTCGCGATTTTCCCAAAGCAATCGACAACACGTTGGAAATTGGCGAGCGCTGCGACCTCACGATCGAGTTCGGTCGATCGAAATATCCGGAATATCCGGTACCTGCTGGACAAACTCGCGAAGGTTATTTGCGCGAGCTCTGTTACAAAGGACTTGAGGAGCGTTACGGCGAGCAAGCCAAGACCGACAATCAACTGCGTGAACGGCTCGCTTACGAACTCGGCGTCCTGGTGAAGACGGGCTTCGTCAGTTATATCCTGATCGTCTGGGATTTCATTCATTTTGCGAAGGACCGGAGCATTCCGGTTGGACCAGGGCGCGGATCGGCCGCTGGCTCCCTGATCGCTTACGTTCTCGGAATCACGGACATCGATCCGCTCCAATACGGATTGATCTTCGAGCGATTTCTAAATCCGGACCGCGTGTCGCCGCCGGACATCGACGTCGATTTTTGTGAAGCGCGCCGCGGCGAGGTTCTGGAATATGTTCGACAAAAATACGGCGAGCGTCGGGTCGCGCAGATTATCACGTTTGGAAAACTGAAGGCAAAGAGCGTGGTGCGCGACGTCGGTCGTGTGATGGGTCTTCCATATCGCGACGCCGATCGCATCGCGCGGATGATTCCGAACGAGTTGGGGATCACCCTTGAATCGGCCGCCGAGAAAAATTCTGAGTTAAAACGCGCGATCGCGACTGAGCCGCAGACCAAACAACTCTTCGAATACGCGAAGACACTCGAAGGATTGTCGCGCAACGCGGGTGTGCATGCAGCGGGCGTCGTCATTGCTGATCGCGATCTCTCCGATTACATCCCGCTTTGTCGCGACGTCAAAGGCAACGACGTGATCAGCCAGTATCCGATGGGGCCGCTGAACGACCTCGGGCTACTGAAGATGGATTTCCTCGGGTTGAAAACGCTGACCGTGATCGAGGACACGATGGCTTTGATCCACAAACGCAGGCCGGAGTTTTCGCTGAAGAATATCCCGCTTGATGACAAAGCAGCGTTCGATCTCTACAACCGCGGCGAGACGATCGGCCTGTTTCAAATGGAGTCCGGCGGGATGACGAACTTGTCGAAGCAGTTCGACGTCACGAAACTCGACGACATTATCGCACTGATCGCGCTCTACCGACCTGGGCCGATGGAGCTGATTCCCGAATATGTGAAAGCAAAGAAGGGAGTCACTCCGATCAAATACTTGCATCCACTGCTCGAGGAAATCTGCGCCGACACCTATGGCATCATGATTTACCAGGAGCAAGTGATGGCCGCGGCGAGCAAACTCGCCAGCTACTCGCTCGCGCAAGCCGATCTCTTGCGCCGCGCGATGGGCAAAAAGGATCGCGAGAAAATGGCGAAGGAGCGCAAGAACTTCATCGAAGGTTGTGCGCGCATAAATAAAATCCCGGAGAAAAAAGCCAACGCGATTTTCGATTTGCTGGAAAAGTTCGCCGGCTACGGATTCAACAAGAGCCACAGCGCGGCTTACGGCGTCATCAGCTATCAGACGGCCTATTTGAAAGCGCATTATTCGGTTGAGTTCATGGCCGGCTTGCTCAGCAACGAAATTAACAACACCGACAAGATTTCCGTCTTCGTCGGCGAGTGTAAGCGAATGGGCATTTCGATTTTGCCGCCCGATATCAACAAGAGCGCGCTCAAATTCATTCCGGAAGAGCATGAGGGGAAGATGGCAATCCGTTATGGCTTGGCCGCGATCAAAAACGTTGGCGAAGCGGCGATGCAAAGGTCGATCGAGGAACGCGAACGGGCAGGGGAGTACATGGCGCTGGAAGATTTTTGCGGACGAATTGGACCACGCATCGCGAATCGGAAGATGCTCGAGAGTTTGATCAAAGCAGGCGCGTTCGATTTTGTCGGCCGCGATCGCGCCGAACTTTTTGCCTGCATCGACGAGTCGCTTTCCTGCGCGGCGGCAGCGTTGCGAGATCGAGCAGTCGGTCAAGTCTTGTTGTTCGACGATGAAACGCACGCGGCCACGACCAGAAAGCGCATGGTAACGGCATGGAGCGATCACGAAAAACTTTCGTATGAGAAGGAGCTGCTCGGATTTTACGTCAGCGGGCATCCGCTCGACGCGTATAGCGATGTTTTCGCCAGGAAAGATTATCAACCGGTCAGTTCGTTAGGCGATTTGGAAGACCGCGCGCAGTTCAAAATGGCGGGCGCGATTGTGCAGCTCGAAAAGAAATTCACGCGCAAAGAAGGCAAACCATTTGCGGTTGTGTGGGTGGAGGACCGGACAGGTGCGCTTGAGGTCGTGGTTTGGAACGACGTTTTCATCACAGTTTCGGAGCTTCTTGTTCCGGGTCGCGTGGTCGAAATTCTGGGAACGATCGACACGCGCGGCGATTCGCTTCGCGCGACTGCGCAGAAAATCAGAGTACCGAGCGCAAACAAGACGAACGGGGTTTCGAATGGAAATGGAGGATCCATGCCTGTCGATGAGCCGGCGGTGCTTCTGCAATTTTCGCCGGCGACAACAAGCCAGGAATTGCACGAAGTCCATGAACTGCTCGCCAGCTCGCCCGGTCAACGTCGCGTGCAACTTCTATTCGATCGCCCAAACGGCCCGTTACGGGTCGATGCCGGTGCGGAGTTGTGTGTCGATCTCACTCGCGATCTCGAACAAAAATTGACGCGCTGGCTCGTGACCACGAAATCCGAGCGCCGCGATCTTTCGATCGATTCTGACGTTTAGCGGCTCCGTCCGCGTTTGTGCGGGCTCGTTGGTGAACGCGTTGGTCGAGGCCGCGCGCCGAAGTTAAAGATTTCGCCTTGTGGCGTTGGACCACTGCAGAAATGAAATTCGCGAATCAATGGATTTGCCACAGCAGTCGCTGAAGAAGTGCCGATTTCTCTCAATCCCAACTTCCAAGTGGTGCCGAACAAATCTCCACGAAGTTCGACCTCTCGAACGGTCGGCGCGAGTGTTACGTCGACCGGTGAAATCTGAATTCCGCGGACGCAATCCTGAATGCTTGTCGTCGTGTCAAAAATCGGAAACGTGGTTGAAATTGTCGCCACCAAGTCGTTGCTGTTGCGCAAGTGGACTTCACCGTTCAAAGAGAGATCGACGTCGTTGGTTGCGGCGTTGAGAAATTCGAGCGTCGCTCGCTCGCCGTAGAAAGTCATCCGTCCGCTGGCGCGGGTCAGATCGAGCGGAGCATTTTGCAAGACGCCATTTAAGAGCTGGAGTTCGCCGGTGATGTCGGGATGTTCCAGATTCTGAGTGAGCGAAAGCGTTCCACTCAAGATTCCTTCGTTGAAAATCGCGGGATGCAGGAATTGAGGCGCGCTCGCAATGACCACTGTCGGAAAGTGAATGCTCGCCTCAATGGGCGACGCCAGGAATGTTTTCCAATCCTCACCGATCTTGAGTGGAAATTTGGCGGCGAAATCAACAGGACTCGATCCCGGCAAAGTAAAGGTTGCCTGCGTGTCCCACGAACTGGACGCGATTGTCGTCTTGACCTCGACCGGAATGGCTGCGCCCATTCCACTCGCACGTCCGAGCAGGAAATATTCAGATGCGTCGCCGACCTTCGCTTTGATCGTGCCTGAATAATCATTCTCATGTGCAATGTCGATCCTGCCCTGTGCGCGCAGAAAATCTTTTTTCCGAATGACCTCGAACTGCTCAAGCTCGAGTGCATCCGCCTTGAGATTCATTTTGGCGGCGAACCGATCGATCTGGCGTTTAAAGAACGAGAGTGAATTTCCTGCCGCCGCTAAGTAGCCGCCAACCCTCCGCTGGCCAGCGTTCAAGGTTCCTTCAATCGCGACGGTTCCAGCAAAAGCGCGCGGTGCGGCCCCGAAAAGTTCCGCAAATTGTCCGAGATCGTTGATCTTGCCAAGAATTTGACCGCGGAAATCGGGATTGAGCCAGTCGGTCGATTTCAATGGAATCGCGCCCTGACCGCTCATGCTCAGCTCATTCTTACGTTGTTTGATGTAGAGCTGCTGGAGCTGAATTTGACGGCCGTAGAAAACTGCGCCGAGCATAATCACGTCGGCTGCGCGATTGTGCCAGCTCAGGCCGTTCAGCTCGGTCCAAATCGACACAGTCCCGCTCATTGGATCGCGCGGGTCGCCGCGAAACGTGAAATTGCACGCGCGCAAAGATCCACCGAGCCGGTCGGTGAACCCGAGCGCCTCGGAACTTTGTGCGAGGGAAATCCCGCTGGCGGTGCCGGCGACGTTCCAAAGCGAATGCTTTCCGGGCCATTCGTTTGAAACGCTGCCGCGAATTTTGCCGCCAAAGACGTCGAGATCGAATTGGAGATCAGCGCGTTCTCTATCGAGTCGCGAGAGATCGATGGTGATCGTTTCAAGATCCAGGCCGCGTGCAAGATTCATTCCGCCGACGCTGAGGCGGTTTTCCTGCCATTTCGTTGCGCCACGCAACTGCGAAAACGTTTGTCGCAATAATGGCGATGCAATGGTGAATTCTCCGGCGGTGAAGCGGCCGGACTCGATTTGATTTCCCGAGATCGCGCCATTATGAAGAACAACGACGGTTGGTCCGTTCTCTACCCTTAGATCGAGATGAGCGATGTCGAAATTAGCAGGGAGCAGTGATTGCAAAGCGCCCCAATTGAAACGCGCCGGCCGCGCGCTCTCAGAATAATCTCGACGGATCTCAACGCGGGCGGTGTTGATCGACAATGTTCGAATGCCATCGCCCTTTCCGGAGACGATTCTAATGAGCCTGAGATGAAATTGCGCCTGCTCCCCGGTGAAATCGATTCGTGTCGCAGAACCGGGCTCGCTCGTGACGTGGATCCGCTCTATCGAGACGGGCCGAAGCAACGGCGCGCTAGTCTTGCCAAGTTCGATTTTCAGTTGTTGGCGATGCGCCTGCCAGTGCAGCCAGATGCGAAGTCCGTTTGAAGCGACAAACGGCGCGAACACAACCGTACCGAGCGCCACCATGAGGGCAGCGAACGACATCATCAGCAGCAGGCGATTCTTCCGCATCCGCGCTCACTGCTTTAATGTCAAAATCGTCCCGCGAAAAGTAGCTTCGTAAATTTCCTACCGGTTGGTGACGGGCGACTCGGCCGAGTTGGGCGGGGTAAAGATAAACTTGAGCGGCTGCCGTGCGTGGATGCGCTTGTTCAGTTGCCGCTGCAATTCTTGTTCGGCTTCCGCCGGCAAATCGATTTCCAGTGCCTGCTGTCGCGCCATTTCCGGAAGCTGACCAAGTTCCTTCTCCAAGTCCGTGCCTTTGATCCGGTTCCAAAGACCGTTCTCGAGCGCAAGTACGTCGACGTGGTTTTCTTCGATTCCGACGATCGCGGCGTGCGGCAGCTGAATTCGAATTTCATCAGCGCGTACATCAACCGTCACGTCGTGGCGCAAATCGAATCCCGCTTTGACAACAAACGTTCCGCTTAGCTTGATCCGCTTCGAGCTGCCGGCCCAGCTGTGCTGGAATTCGCGTTTCACTTTTAGTTGTTGCTCAAGAATTGCAAGCTCCGCGGTCGGCGTTGTTTCATCGACAACCGTCCGATTATTGATCGTGATCCTTGGCTGCAAATTCGCGATGTCGATGAAAGCCCAGCGCAAATCTTTCCCGAGCCGCTCCAAAGCTTCAGTGTCCTGACGAATCGTTCGCGCGGGCCACGTTTCCAATCGCCAGAAAATGGAAATGCCGGCGGCGGCGAGAATTAACACGACCAGCGTCAATGCGACCGGCCACGATATTCTTGCTGAGTTCGACATTCGGCGTTGGGCGTTCAGCGGTGGACGTTTTACTTTCGTCCCAAAAAAAGTACCGCCCCCCACGCCCGATGGGCGTGAAGGGCGGCTGTTCCCCCCAGAACAATCTTCCAAAATCTGCGGAGCTACTAGCCGAGCTTACACGCTACCGCAACAAAAATTTCTAAAAATGGTACGTTCCTCCTTCAGGCGCGGACAGGCAAAGGCATTGGCAACAGGCATTTCAGTAAGAGTTCAGTGGCACTTGCGGAAGGCTGTGATGCGCAGTTTAATTTTGTATGCGCAATTTGCGTCCAGGAAAGCCGCGCCGACTGGCGGGATCGTTTTTGGTTGCGCATCCGTACATGCTCGACCCAAACTTTCGGCGGACCGTGCTTTTTATTTCAGCGCACGATCCCGACGGGGCAATCGGTGTGATCATCAATCGTCCACTCGACAAGAGCGTGGCGGATTTGGTGACTGAAACACCGCCGAAAAATCTGGCGGACGTTCCGGTCTTTTTCGGCGGGCCGATTGGAAACAATCAACTCATGCTCGCTGCGTTTGAGTGGCACAAGGACGAGGGACTCAAGTTGAATCAGCACTCGATCGACGCGGACAAATCTTTTTTCAATGCATCCGCCGACGCGCTACCAATTTTTGCGTTCCTCGGTTACGCGGGCTGGAGCGCCGGACAGCTCGAAGCGGAGATGAAACAAAAAGCGTGGATCGTTCAAAAGCCGAGCCGCGCAGCATTGAAATCGGATCGGCTCTCGCGCCTTTGGTTCGACATCATGAACCGGCTCGGCCCGTGGTACCGCATGCTCGCCGCCGCGCCCGACGATCCGTCGCTCAACTGAGTGACGAGTTGTCCGAGCAGGAACTGGCGTGGTGACGAGATTCGGATGTTTTTGTCTTGTCACTTGCCACACGTCACTTATCACTTCGTCAAATGATCATCGGCGTTCCCAAGGAGATTAAAGAACAGGAACAGCGCGTCGCTCTGCTGCCTTCGGCAGCGGAACAATTGACCAAGCGCGGTCACACCGTGCTTGTCGAAAACAACGCCGGCGTCGGCTCCGGTTATTCTGACGCCGAATACAAAAAAACCGGCGCGGAGATTGTTGATCTTGCCAAGGATGTATTCGCGCGCGCGGAAATGATCGTGAAAGTGAAGGAGCCTCTTCCGACGGAGTTCCCGCTTTTGCGCAAGGGACAAATTCTTTTCACCTATCTTCATCTCGCCGCCAGCAAACCGCTCACCCAAGCGTTGCTGAAGTCTGGCGTGACCGGTATCGCTTACGAAACAATTCAGGTGAACCATCGTTTGCCGTTGCTCGAGCCGATGAGCGAAGTCGCCGGGCGTATGTCGGTGGTGATGGGCGCGAATTATCTGGCAAAACACAATGGTGGCAGTGGCGTATTGTTAGGCGGAGTGCCCGGAGTTTTGCCGGGGCGCGTGGTTGTTGTTGGCGGCGGCACCTCCGGCGTCAATGCCGCGCGCATGGCCGCCGGGCTCGGCGCAGATGTCGCCATTCTGGATGTCGATCTTGAACGGTTGCGTTATCTCGATCTCGCGATGCCGCACACCAACACGTTGTTTTCCAACGAAGCGAATCTGACCGAGTTGATGCCGGACTGCGATTTGTTGATCGGCGCCGTGCTTCTGCCGGGTGCGAAAGCGCCGAAACTGATCACGCGCGCGATGCTGCGAAAAATGAAATCCGGAAGCGTGTTGGTGGACATTTCAATTGATCAGGGTGGTTGCGCTGAAACGTCGCGACCGACCACGCACCTGCAGCCGACCTACGTTGACGAAAGTGTGATCCATTATTGCGTCGCCAATATGCCGGCCGCTTACGCGCGCACATCCACGCAGGCGCTGACGAACGTGACCTATTGCTATGTGCAACTGCTCGGCGATCGCGGTTTGGAAGGAGCATGCAAGCAGCAACCCGCTTTGGTCGGCGGTATCAACACCCGCGACGGTAAGCTGACCTGTCGCGCGGTAGCCGAGGCGCACAGCTTAAAATACGAAGCGCCATTGTAAATCGCACAGCTAACAAGCGTTTCTTGTTGCGAAGCAGCGTTGGACTGATCTTGTTTATTATTATGAAGCAATTAATCTGCATCCTGGCTGGCGCCGCCTTGCTTGCGGCTTGTGAACAGAAAACCGAAACCCCGGCTACGGCTGCAAGCGCGTCCCCGGAAGCGACGACCAGCACAGCGACGGAGTCGACGACCACGACGACCACTCCTTCGCCGGAGTCTTCGCCGACCACTGAAACCAAGACTGGGTCCTTTAGTTCCACAACCTCGCCTTCGCCCTAAACGCCTGACTCTGGTTATTTGCCAAGCCTTTCGTCTACAACTGCGAAGCGAAAGACTTTTGCTGGTATCGACTCTTTCTCATGTCGAGCGAGAATGCCAGTCCGGCTCGGACCGAGACATCTCTAGATGTTTCTGATTAGAAATAGTAAGAGATTCCTCGACTCCGCTTGGAATGACAGAACCTGTATCGAGAAACCGCTTTGCATTTCCCGAAAGCCGTCGACTCACGCGCTCAGCCGAATTTGAGAGGGTAAAGAGGGACGGCAAGGTCGAGCGCGGCATCTTGATCTTGCTCAGCGTGCTCGAAACAAACGAGCCTGTTCCTTTTCGAGCCGCTTTTATCACCTCGCGAACACTCGGGTCTGCAGTGACGCGCAATCGTGTCCGGCGTCGCCTGCGCGAAGTCGTTCGCAAACATCAGCACGAGATTGTGAATGGGACATGGATCGTTATGATCGCGCGCACCAGCGCGGCCAGAGCGAGTTATCAGGAGTTGGAAGGTGAGTGGTTGCGTCTGGCCAAGCGCGCTTCTATTCTAGCCGCCTGATGCGCGGACTCATTCGCATTTGTATTCGAACTTATCAATTAACGCTTTCGCCGCTGCTGGTTGCAATCGGCGGTCCCGGGTCTGGTTGCCGATTTCAGCCGACCTGCTCTGATTATTTTTTGCAAGCGGTGGAGAAACACGGCGCTTGGCGCGGGAGTTGGCTCGGATTGAAAAGGATCGGGCGTTGCCACCCTTGGGGCGGGTCTGGCCACGATCCCGTTCCGGTCTCCGACCGTTGCGCGTGATTCCGCGACACCAAAGATTTTATGGATCGAACTGCGTGGATCGTCGTTACACTTTGCGTCATTGGTTTGATTTTGTGGACGTGGTGGACAGGCAAACAAATGCCGCTGCGTCCCGCGCCCGTGCCACTGTCAGCGACTGCCACGCCGCTCGCGGCACCCAGCGAATCCGCGGTTCCTTCAACTCCGCCGTCGTCCGTTCCCGCCGCAAGCGCGACTCCCGCCGCCGAAGCCACACCGACGTTCGCTGAGAAAACAGAAACGTTGCGCAACGACGACGTCGAGCTGCGCCTAACGAATCGCGGCGGCGGAATCGCGGAGGCCGTTTTGGTAAATCACATCGGTCAGAACGCCCAACGAGTCGTCATCAATTCCAAGGATCAGACGCCGGTCGGCGCGATGATCGACCAGTCAGCTTCGCTGAAGTTGGACGAGTTCACGTTGACTCGAGAACCGGACGGCAGTGTTAAATGCGAACGGAACCGAGACAACGTTGCGATTCGGAAGAAGTTTTTCTTTCCATCGAGCAACGAAAAGAAAGACAACTTCGTTGCCGAGATGGATGTCGATCTTGTGAACGGCGGTGGGCAGCCGTACGCGAATCCCGGTTATTTCATTGCGCTTGGCGCGGCGGTGCCGATTCACCCAAAAGATTATTCGTATTATACGCGACTCGTTTGGTGCGTAGACGGCAGGGCAAAAGGCGTCGATGTGAATTGGTTCGGCGGCAGCGGAGGATTTTTCGGAATCGGTTCGCGCGCGCCCCAGCCTTTTTACCAACAGGACCTCGCGAACGCCGATTGGGCCGCGGTAAGCGATCAATTTTTTACCACGCTGGTCGCGCCGTTGAACATGAAAGCTAGCGGCGTTTGGGGGCGGCGTGTCGATATTTCGTCCGAGCAAAAAACTTACGGAATCGCGGGGGCGCTGCGCATGCCTGGTTTTCAATTGCCGCCTGGCCAGACCTATAGCGCGAAGTTTGAGATTTGGGTCGGACCGAAAATTTATCATCGCCTCGCGCGACTCGACCACAACGAAGCCGAGATCATGGATTTCGGCGTGTTCAAAATCGTCAGTCAGTTTCTGCTCAATTTTTTAAACTGGCTGCACGGCTTCATCGGTTCCTACGGTTGGTCGATCCTCGCGCTGACTGCCATTATCAAGATCGTCCTCTGGCCGCTCCAAAATAGAGCCAACCTTTCGATGCGCAGGATGTCGCTTCTCAATCCGAAAATTCAGGAGCTGCGCGAAAAATATAAAGACGACCCGACGCGGATGAATCAGGAGGTGATGAAGCTCTACAAGGATTACGGGATCAATCCGGTTGGCGGCTGTTTGCCGATGATGATTCAAATCCCGATTTTCTTCGGCTTGTTCAAAATGCTTGGGCAAGCCGTCGAGCTCAGGAACGCGCCGTTTTTGTGGGTGAAGGATTTGTCTCAGCCCGACACGGTCGCGCATTTGCCGGGGCTCGGGTGGCCGATCAACATTATCCCGCTCTGCATGGCTGCGACTCAAATCTGGCTTATGGCGATGACACCGAAGACCGGCGATCCCACGCAGCGCCGCGTCATGATGTTCACGCCGCTGATCTTTTTGTTTATCTGCTACAATTTTGCCGCGGCTTTGGCATTGTATTACACCGCGCAAAACCTTTTCAGCATCGTGCAATTTTATTATAACAAACGACAACCGATGCCGACGCTTGAGAAGCGCATGCCGCCTGGAAAACGAAAATGATGACGCCGAAAGAATTACTCGACACCATTTTGGGTTATCTTGGCTTCGTCGTCGAAATCGAAGAGTCGCAGAACGAAGCCGGCAATCTCGTCCTGCAGATTTACAGCGAGGAAAGTCGTCGTTTAATCGGGCGCGACGGCGAAACGCTCGAAGCGCTTCAGTTTCTGCTGAATCGATTGCGGCAGGCGAAAGACAAAGACGCGCCGAAAGTTGTGGTCGATTGCGAGATGTATCGCTCAATGCGCGAGGACCGCATCGTTCAGCGCGTTCGCGGACTGGCCGAGCGTGTGCGCGCGACCGGGCGATCGCTTCAGCTCGAACCGATGAATTCCTACGAACGGCGCATCGTTCACAACGCCTTCAAGGACGATCCCGACATCGCGACCTGGAGTCCATCCGATTCCGCGCGGATCAAACAGATCACGCTCCTCAAGCGGCAGCCGAAAAAAGAACCAGCGAACAAAGAAGGCTAGCCGCCAAATCGGGCGGCTTCTTTCGTTTCGCCGAATCTCACTTCCGGCCTCCAACGGAACTTTTGCAAAAGTGGATTTGGTTTGTGTTCGACTGCGTCAGCGATGATTTCGCCCAGAACGGGCGCGAATTTGAATGCGTGTCCGCAATCGCCCGTGGCAACGACCAAGTTCGGCCGCTCCGGGTCGGGCGCGATCCAAAAATCTCCATCGTTTGTGTCGCAATACGTACAGGCGCGCGAATAAACAATCGGCGCGTCCGCGAGCGCGGGGATTGTCGCTCTTAAGAACTTGCGCAGATTGTTTTCGTCCTCAAACGTGACGACACACTCGGGGGAATCGGGCGACCTCTCCCGGCCGGGACCGTGGTTTGCGATTTTTACGACGCCCTGATTGAACGGAAATCCATAAAAGCCGGTTGTCGAGATGTCCGCGCCGAAAAACGGAAAACGTTGCGGTAAAAATAGGTCGGGCTCTTTCGGCTTCAAATAAAAAACCGGATGGGCGGTCGCGCGCAGAAATTTCTTTGTGAACGGCAGCAGATACGGCGTCCACGCTCCAACCGCGATCACGACTGCGTCGCCGCTGATCCGAGGTCGATCTTCCAAAATAATTCCAGCGACGCAGTGATCGTTTTCATCGAGCGCGGTAAGTTTCGCTTGTTCGCGCAGTTCAACGCCGAGCGATTTCGCGTACTTAACAAGCGTTGTAACAACGCGACCGCTTTCAACGTAACCAGCTCCCGGATCAAAAAAGCCGTCGTGAAATCGGTCCGGCGCGAACGCAGGAAAACGTCGATGGAATGTCGCCGGATCAAAGCGCTCGAACGGGTGGCTGCGTTTCTCCAGGACACGCGCGCTTTCGAATTCGAAACCGCCGGGCTGCATTGAGTGCTCGCAAACAAACAAGACGCCGGTTTGGTGGTAAAGCTCGGTTCCGAATTGGGCGTTCCACTTTTTCCAAACCGGAATGCAACGATCTGCCAGCGCGGTGTAATCTTCGTCGGGACCATAAGCCGCGCGGACCGCCTTACTGATGTCGGTCGAAGCAGCCAGCGGATGGGGTAGGGGGCCCGGATCGACAAGAACAACTTCATGTTCGCGCTTTTTTAATTCGATCGCGGAAGTAACGCCGTTAATCCCTGCGCCGACAACGATTACGGTCACATCTTGAACTCGAAAATGATTTTGCCGCTGCGTTTCGGTTGCGTCGCGTGCGCAACGGCCGCCTTAACGTCGTCGATCGTGTAAGCCTTTTCGACTTTCGTGTTCAGCAGGTCGCGCTTCGCCATCTCAAACAACGGTTTAAATGCTGCCATTCTTTCCTGTTGGGTGGCGTTGTCGTACCATTTGTTGATCCATATTCCGCGGAAACGCAGATCTTTGAAAATGAGAAGGCTGGTCGGGATTTTCAGTGGCTGCAAACTCATCGCCCCGAACGACACAAGCGTTCCGCCAAACGTGAGACAATTAGCCAAGCGTAGCGCGCTGTCGCCGCCGACTGAGTTCAGACCCAAACAAATCGGTGCTCCGTTCGTCGCCGCGTTCACTTCGCCGCGCAGCTTTTCGCCGTCGACTAGAACGATGTCGCCGCCCAAAGCGTGCAATTCGTTGATCAACTCCGCGCGCCGGACTATGTTGATCGTTTTGAATCCAAGCTCGTGCGCGATTTGAATCACCGCGCGTCCCGCTGCGGAATTGGCCGCGTTCTGAATCAACCAATCCCCGGGCTTGAGATCGACATAATCGTGCAGCAGTCGCCACGCGGTCAGTGGATTGATCTTTAACATCGAAGCGTGGACCGGATCGATCTCTGGCGGAACCGGGACCAGTTCGCTTGCTTTAACCGTAAGCGCTTCACGCCACGTGCCGATGGTGTGAGGCAAAATCACTAATGTCCCTTTTGCGATCGTTGAAACGTTCGCGCCAATTTCCACAACAACGCCGGCGCCTTCGAATCCCGGAACCGCCGGTACTTCGCGCCGTCCCGGATATTTTCCTTCGATGGCGTTGATGTCAGCCGGATTGATCGGCGTTGCGCGCATTTCGACAACCGCTTCGTCCGCCGCCGGCTCCGGCCATGGTTCGGTTTTGATTTGCAAGACCTCCTCCGGTTTTCCGTGCGTTTCGTAAACGATCGCCTTTATAGTTTTGCTCATTCGATGAATTCAGCGTCGCATCCTCAGCCTGTCGCGCAAAATCTGCAAACCGGCGTGCGCCTCGCCCTCATTGGGCTCGCCGTTAACATCGCGTTTGCCATCATCAAAATCGTAGGCGGGATTCTCGGCAATGCCTACGCGCTGATCGCCGATGGAATGGAATCGGCGCTTGACGTTGCCGGTTCCATCGTCATTTGGGGCGGGCTGCGCTTCGCGGCACGACCGCCGGACGCAACGCATCCGTACGGTCATGGAAAGGCCGAACCGCTCACTGCGATTTTTGTCGCGTCCATTGTGTTGCTGGCGGCAATCGCAATCGCCATCGAAAGCGCGCGGACAATGTTTTTGCCGCATTCAAAGCTGGCCGCGTCGACCCTACTAATTTTGCTCAGCGTCGTTGTCGTCAAGGAAACTCTTTTTCGCTATGTCGTCCGCTTCGGGAGATCGGTTGAGAGTATGGCAATCGAGGCCGATGCCTGGCGTCATCGCGCCGATGCTGTGAGTTCCATCGCCGCTTTCATCGGAATCTCAATTGCGCTGATTGGCGGGGAAAAATGGCGCAGCGCCGATAATTGGGCCGCAATTTTTGTTTGCTTCGTAATCGGAAGCATCGGCGTTCGGCTTCTTCGCCCGGCTCTCTACGAGATTCTTGATACCGCTCCGCGCGGCGACATCGTCGAACGAGTGCGTGAATTGGCGGTGTCGGTTTCCGGGGTGGTGCGGATCGATAAGAGCTTCGTGCGCAAAATGGGTTTGAGTTTCTATGTCGATCTTCACGTTGAAGTCGATGGCGACATTTCAGTTCGCGAAGGTCACCACATCGCGCACGCGGTCAAACGCGCAATTCAAAAAAGTGACCCGCGCATCGCCGATGTGCTCGTACACATCGAACCAGCGAAGGAAAACTAAAGTTCTTTCACCAAGGTAACGATCGCTTCAGTCAACGTTGAGCGAACTCGTCTGATCTGTTGGGTAAACCGGTACAATCGCCCGATCGAAGCAGGGTCTCTTAATATACAGGAAAAAAGCGGACCAAAGCTTGTTCGTTGCCGCTCGATGTCGAACAAAACCGGTGGCGGTGCAGGAAGCGGCTCTTGCGGCGAATCGCTAATCCCGCGTAACGAAAGTAACGGAATGCCGTGCGCGTTGCAGACCGCAACAATCGCACCTGTTTCCATATCGACCGCCGCGGCGCCGGAGTTGCGCGCGATTTCGTTGCGCTCGGAAATCGAATCGACGACGGATGTCGATGTAAAAAGTTTCACCGTCCGTGCTTTACGCCTGCGCAAAATTTCCTTGGCTAAACGGAGTAGGTTTGGGTCGGAAAAATTCTCTGCCACGATCAGGTCGCCAACGCTCAATTCCTCGCTGACCGCGCCGGCGAATCCAGAGGTGATTACGAACTCCGGTCGCGCCTTGTGCAGAAGGATTTCGAGGCGCTCGTTGCAATTGTTCGCGCCGACTCCGGTATGCACAATTGTGACATCGCGATCGCCGATCTTTCCCCAAAGCAGATTGTCGCCATTTTCAACTTGGCGGAGTTGCCTGATGAAATCCGAGCTTTCCGAATGCAGCGCGAATGTGATCCCGATTGGCAACTTCTCAGGCATCTGCATTTTTGCTCACCAAGCACTTCGCGTCTTCCTCTCAACGCTCCACCCGGTCGCGACCCCGATTGGAGGATTGAGGCAAGGGTGCTCGGTCATTGCTGCACACCGCTGGTAATTCTTATCTGGAGAATGTTTTTTTCCCCGGAAACATTCTGGGCTGGAGGGACCGGAACATTTCCACCCAGTTTCCTCATCCCATCGCGGAACTCTTTCAATCGTGGAGTGGGAATTTCTGCGAAAAGTAAAACTCCGCTCTGATCGGTCAGGCCTTTCGCTGCCGAGCCGCCGACCGCTTTCGCCTCACCGACGATTGCGTTGGCGAGTTGATTTTGTTCCGCGATCGGCGCGGTGAATTTAATCTCCTCGAGCTCGAGAGTTGGTGTCGGAAGGGCCACTGCCGCGGTCCGGGCCAGACTTTCCGTGAGATCGCTCCGATTTTGTTCCGCGCTGACCTTCGCGCGTTCTTTCTTCTTCATGAATGCAATGGCGTAAATGCCAAAGACGACATTGGCGAAAACAAGCACGGTAAACACAACCGCCACCCGCCGGGCCAGCACCGCGCCGCGCTGTTCTAGCGTTGGCCCCGCGAATCCGACGATTTCCCGAGAATCTCCGATCTGGGCATGGATTTGGCGCGCGACCGCGAGCTCTTTGCGCAACTCCGGTTCGGACATGAAACGTTCCTCTAACGCCGCACGCTCCTCGGGGGACAACTTGCCGTCGAGATAATCGAAGAGCTTATCCGGATTCATACCTGGGTTGGACAAGCGTGCGGCGACAGTAGCTCGCCTGCAAACTGGAATTGCGTTGCCCGGCGGGCCCGATTTGCGCTTTGGCGTCGTCCGGTAGAGGGGTTAACCCGTCGTGTTCGGGAGTGGTCAGGCGAGTTTCCACCGGAGAAATTGGCGTCGCCGCGCGGTTTCGTGTTCAATAATACTCTCGGGGTTCGCGTTTTGAAGAACGAATCTAAGACTCCACCAAACGAAGTCCGAGCCGGACAGGCATTAGGTGACACGTCAATCGCGGAGTTCAGGCGAGAATTGCACGAGCTCGCGGATTGGATCGCGGATTATCGCGAGAAAATCGAGGAACGTCCGCTTTCCACGAATGTGCAACCCGGCGGGATTCTCTCGCAGCTGGATCGAGATTCGCCGGAAAAGGGCACACCATTCGAAAAAATCTTCGCCGAAATCGACCGCGTCATCGTACCAGGCGTGGTCCACTGGGACCATCCGCAGTTCATGAGTTATTTCGGCTGCACCACAACGAACCCGGGAATTCTCGCGGAGATGATCACCGGAGCACTGAATGTAAACACGATGACATGGCGAACGGCGCCGGCGGGCGTTGAATTGGAAACGCTCGTGCTCGATTGGCTACGGCAATGGCTAACATTGCCTAACGAGTTCACCGGCGTTGTCTACGACACGGCGTCGACTTCAACGATGCACGCGCTGGCAACGGCGCGGGAACAAGTTGCGCCGAACACACGCAAGCTAGGGTTGACCGGCCGCGATCTACCTGGCTTTCGAATTTACGCTTCCGATCAGGCGCACAGCTCGGTCGAGAAAGGAACGATCGCGATCGGCGTTGGCGAAGACAATGTACAACGCGTCCCGACCGATGCCGAGTTTCGAATGGATGTCGCGGCGTTGCGCGCGATGATCGAACGAGACCTCGCGGAGAAATTTCGGCCGCTCGCGGTTGTTGCCACCGTTGGCACAACATCGACCGCGAGTGTCGATCCGGTTCCCGAAATCGCCAAAATCTGTCGCGAACACAAAATGTGGCTGCACATCGACGGCGCTTACGGCGCAGGCCTTGCCCTTTTGCCGGAATGCAAATCGGTCACAGCAGGTTGGAACGAAGCCGATTCAATCGTCGTCAATCCGCACAAAATGCTTTTCATCCCGCTCGATTTTAGTGCGCTTTACATGCGCGACATTGGGAGATTGCGCCGGCTGTTCACGCTCGCGCCGGAATATTTGCATCTGCGCGATCCAGTTGGCGCGGAGATCAATTATATGGATTATGGGGTCCAGCTCGGTCGCCGTTTTCGCGCGCTCAAAGCATGGGTTGTTTGGCGCACGTTTGGTCGGGAAGGAATTGCCGCCCGCATTCGCGATCATCTCCGACTCGCAAGGCTTTTCGCGGAGTGGCTTAAGAACGATGAGCGATTCGAATTGGCCGCGCCGGTAATGATGGGCGTGGTCTGCTTCCGTTTCATCGCGAGCAATCCCGATAATCTCGATAACCTGAACGCGACGATGGTCGAGCGGATCAATGCATCGGGGATCGGTTACATCACGCAAACAAAATTGCGCAGCCGCACTGTCATGAGGATCGGTCTTGGAAATATTCTCACGACGGAACAACATCTGCGCAACGTCTGGGAACTGATCCAGACAGCCGCAAATGGAATTTGAGGCTGAAAATCCCAAGCACCAAGTTCCAGAACAAGCGCGTTTGAGCTTTGGGAGACTGGATTTTGGATTTTCCCTGGGGTTTGGGCTGTTGGCGTTTGGGTTCCGAATTGCCGCCTCCATTTGCAGGTTTATGGCGGTACTCTAAAGTGTCGCCCCGCTAAGAATCTCCCACTCCATGATCAAAATTCTCCGCAAACATCGGAACTGGCTGATGATCGTGATTGCGATCCTGGCCCTGCCGTTCTGCCTCTACTTCGTCAAGAGCGACACCAGCCTGATTCGCTCGGATGAATTTGCAAACCTGTACGGCCGCAAAGTTACCTTGTCCGAAGCGCGTTGGGACGCACGCCTGTTCCAATTGTCCCGTGTTCTTGGGATAGCCGAACTTCATGGCCTCGCGCCCAGCGCTGGCAGCGACGATCAGAAGCTCCCGGCATTTGTTATTAATTTAATTGTGTTACGACACGAAGCCGAGCGGCTCGGCATTTCGCCCTCGAAAGCCGAGATCGTCGAGGCGGTGCGAAATTTCCCGGCTTTCCAGGGCACGTCCGGTTTCGATTCCGCGAAGTACGACCAAATCGAGCAAAATGTGCTTCCAGCGTTCGGTTTTACCAATGAGCAACTGGAGCAGCTCGCGCGCGACGAGCTTTGTCTTAAACGGATCAAAGATGTTGTCGTCTCGGTGGTGGCGCTTCCGGAAAGCGAGAGCAAATCGAACTACGAACAGCTTTACGGGGAAAATTTCATCAGCGTTATCCGTGTCCACGGAACGGATTTCCTGAAGGAGATTAAAGTCAGCGATGACGACATCAAAAAATATTACGAAACGCACAGAAGCGAGCTTAAGGCCGAAGAGAAACGGAAAGTTGAGTTCGTTAAGCTAGCACTCACCGACGAACAGAAAAAACTGAAGGACAAGGAGCGGATCGACGCGCTACAAAAACTCGCCGACCGCGCGAATGACGTTTCGCAAGCGCTTCTTGAGAAGGAGGCCGATTTCCACCAGATCGCGACGAAATTCCAGTTGCCGGCAGAGTCGACCGGAGAGTTCACGATGTCTGCGCCGGATCCGAAATTGAAAGGAGAATCGCAGCTAAATCAGACTGCATTCAGATTGACGCCGCAGGAACCGAACAGCGACCCGATCCAAGTGGCAGATGGTTATGCCATCTTGCATCTCACGGGAGTTGTCGAAGCGCGGCTACTGACACTCGATGAAGCGAAGCAAAAGATTGTCGATCAAATAAAGACCGAGCGCTCGCGAGAAATGGCAACTGCCAAGGGCCGCAAAGGCGCTGAAACGTTGCGCAACGGGTTGCAAGCGGGGCACCCGTTGCAACTCATTTTAGAACAGGCTGACGGTTTGAAACCGGAGAAAATGGAGCCGTTCACCATCGGCGACGAAGCGGACGTAAAAAATCCTCCTGACAAACCGAAGCAACCCGTCGACATGATGATGATCAAAAATGTGGCATCGCAACTTCAACCGGGAGAGGTCAGCGATTTTGTTCCGTGGGTGGACGGCGGATTCATTGTCTTGATGGAAAAACGCGAGCCGCCGGATCCGGCGAAATATCAGGGGACCAAGGCAACACTCGAAGAAAATTATCTCAAGAACGCGCGCGAATACGTCTTCATGGAATGGCTGCGCGATCGCCAGCGCAACGCGGGTCTGTCGCCGGTCAAAGGATGAAGCTGTAGAGGCGGCCGTGTCGGCCGCGAATGCCCATGCCTACACGCGACGAAATCTTTGACAACGCCAACGGCGATCTCGCCATTGGCGATCTGGAAAACGCCGTGACGAAATATCGGCGCTGCGTAGATGTCGATCCCAATTTCTTCGACGGCTGGCACGCGCTTGGCATGGCTCTGATGAAACTTGGCCACTTCAACGAAGCGATCGAGGCGGGCAAAAAAGCAGTCGAGCTAAAACCGAACGATCAAATCGGTTGGACGAGTTTGTCGTTGTTCTACAATCGCGCCGGCAACATCAAGGAAGCCGAAGCCGCCGGCGCGAAAGCGAAAATCATTTCCTGGGGTGGGAAGCTGGCGCGCGAATAGACATTCGCGCGTCATCCTGAGCACAGCGAATCTCTCAGAGAGCGGAAAAACTATGCCGGGGTGATCGTCCTCAATCGCCCGCCTACTTCATTACGGCCGCATCGAAGCTCACTTCGAACAGGTACTTCTGAACGCCGTCTTTTATCGCCAGCGCGACTTTGCCTTTGGCTTTGCCGTCTTTGAAACTGGCTTCGGTTTTCGCTGCGTCCATTGTTCCGCCGGTGCTGATGGAGTTATTGTCGGCCCCAGACGAAAACAGACGAAACACACGAAAGCTTCCCTGCCTGGTCGAACGTGAGCTGGTCTGCGGTTCAAAAACAAAAAAGCTGAGCGCTTCCTTTTTTGAGTTTGTCCTTCAATTCTTCAGAATGGTGGGGCAGTGGTTGGCAACAGCGTGTGCGTTAGAATTTTCATCTCCTAACTCCTACTTCTTGCTACCAAATGTTCACGCGTTTGTTAGCGGGTCGCACCATCGGCGCGTTGTCCGAAACATTGAACGCTTTCGCGAATTCCGGCAGGTCCGAGAGCGGACCGTTCACGCGATAATGCGCCGGTGAATGTGGATCGGTGTTTAAACGTAGTTTTTGTTCTTCGGGACGAATTTTCTGGCGCCAGATTGCTGCAAACGAGAGAAAGAACCGCTGTTCCGGCGTGAAGCCGTCGATCTTTTTGTTCCGATCCTCGGGATGTTTATCGAGCGCTTTTTGCAACGCGGCATACGCAATCTTCACTCCGCCGACGTCAGCAATGTTTTCGCCTTCAGTTAGAGCGCCGTTCACGTGCAGGCCGGGCAACGGCTCGTACTCATTGTATTGTTGCACGATCGCGTCCGAACGTTTCTTGAATTCCGTCGCTGACTCCGCCGTCCACCAGTCGGTCAAATTTCCGATTTTGTCGTACTGCCGGCCCTGATCGTCGAAGCCGTGGGTCATTTCGTGGCCGATCACCGCCCCGATTCCGCCGTAGTTCACCGCATCATCCGCGTTCGGGTAGAAAAACGGCGGCTGCAAAATGCCGGCCGGAAAGACAATCTCGTTCATCTTCGGGTTGTAATACGCATTCACCGTCGGCGGCGTCATCCCCCATTCGGTGCGGTCGACTGGTTTGCCGATTTTGTTCACTTGCCGTTTCGACTCGAAATTTTCCGCGCGCATCTCATTCAAGACGAACGGCCCGCGATCGATCGTCAGCGTCGAATAATCGCGCCACTTTTCGGGATAGCCGATCTTCACCTGAAACGCCGCCAGTTTTTCCAACGCCGCTTTCTTGGTCGGCGCGTCCATCCACTCGAGGGTCTTGATTCGATCGGCCAGTGCTTCCTTCAAATTGTTGATCAACTCCAGTGCGCGCGCCTTAGCCGCCGGCGGAAAATACTCGTTCACATAAAGTTTCCCGAGTGCTTCGCCGATCTCGCCGTCCTCGGAAATAATCACGCGTTTCCAGCGCGGCTTGATCTGCTTCGTGCCGCGCAATGTCGTTTCCTTGAAATTGAAGTCTTCGTTCACGAAATCGCTCGAGAGCGCGGATGCGGCGTCGTTAATTAAGTGCCAGCGCAGATACGTTTTCCAATCGTCCAGCGATGTCGATGTAAACGTGGTGTTGACTGCCTTGAAGAAATCGGGCTGATGCACATCGATGTCGCCTGGATTCGTTAGGCCAACCTCCTTAAAGTAATCGCCCCAATTCCACTCCGGCGTGAGCTTCTGGAGCTCACCCTGCGTCATCTTGTTGTAATTTTTTTGCGGATCACGCAATTCCACACGAGTGCGCGACGCCTGCGCGAGCGAGGTTTCGAGCGCCAAAATCTTCTTTGCGTCCTCGGCCGCTTTTGCTGCGGGCTCGCCGAGGAGTGTTAACATCTTCGTGACATGCGCGACGTACTGGTCGCGAAGTTTTTTCGAAGTGTCATCGTCCTTCGTGTAATAATCGCGGTCCGGCATTCCGAGTCCGCCTTGTACCGCTTGCGCGATCTCGCGCGTGCTATCTTTGTCATCCTGGCCGGAGCCAAAATTGAAGAACGCGTTCACACCGCTCATGTGCAGGTGCGCAATCTCTTTCAGCACATCTTGCCGGTCTTTCATGTTGTCGATTTTCGCCAGCTCGTCCTGAAGCGGCTTCGTCCGCATCGCTTCGATCGTTTTCTCGTCCATCCCGCTCGCGAAATAATCGCCGACCTTTTTCGTGTCAGGATCGGCGCCCTTCGCTTTCGAAGCTTTGTCGGCGATCGCGTGGAGCGCGTCATTGTTGTGCTCGATCAATTGATTGAAACTCCCCCAGCGCGAATATTCCGGAGGAATTTCCGTACGCTTGATCCAGCCGCCGTTTGCGTAAAGGAAGAAATCGTCCGACGGCTTAACCGACGAGTCGAAGTTTGCCGAATCAATCGGTTTCGCGTTTTCATCTGGCGGTTTCGTGCTGGCGTGCACTCCGAACGCGATCGATAAACTGAGCAGCGGAACAAGAAACGATTCCTTCATCCGGCAATTGTAGAGACGGCCGCCTCCGTCGCAATTCGATTTCTTTTCACCACAAAGACCACGGAGGACGCAGAGGGCTGACAAGGGCCGATCAAGTTGTAGACGCACTCGCCGCCGCGAGCGCCTGTTCAATTTAGTTCGGTGTTTGGGAACAAGCACCGCTACAAACGGTGCAGTGCGTACTATTTCAAGATCGGCGTGTCGAAAGCGACATCGAACTTACACTTATCTCCCGCCAACGCGACTTTGCCACGCGCTTTGTCGTCAGCGAAGCTCGCATCGACCTTCGCTCCTTCTACGGCACCGCAGTAGTTGATCGAATTGTTGTCGGTCCAAGCGAAAATCGATATCAGCTTACCCAATGAGTCGAACGTCAGCTTCACCAGCGGCCCAAAAAGCGTAAAGTTGTCATCGCCTCGGGCTTTCAGCGTCTTCTTCAGTTTATCCATCGGTATTGGTTAGGCGCAGAGCAAGACGGCGATGCCTTTATTGTCGAGAATATTTCGTTTCGTAAGCCACCCGCATGTTCGAGCTTGTAATCCTTACCTGCGACGTGAAGGGTTCCCTGACCGAGTGCAGTTCAGGCGATGACGAGTAATGCGGCCATCGTAAGCAACGCCGCGCTTTTCGAATTATTCATGTTTGGACTCCTGAAGTTAAGTTGCGGACAAAGTATTGAGAGTCTCGTCACCCTGTCAGTCACCTGCCACGCTGTAGCCGTGGCGGGAGGCAGGTCACTTTCTACTTTCTACTTCTTAATTTAGACTTAACGTACGCAAAATTGTGGGGGAGCCGGATGGCTGAGAGGTCCGACGATTGGACGACCCCTTGAACCTGATGCGGGTAATGCCGACGCAGGGAGGTTTGAGCGGGACTGCAGGCGGTTGTCTCAGCCATGCGATTGCCGGGCATGGCTTTATTCTTTTGGACAGAATTGACAAAATGAAGAAGAACGGTTCGAAGAAATCCAACGGAGAAGATTTTGTTGATTCTGTTCATTCTGATTCAGACAGAATTGGCAAAATGCGCAAAACGGGTTCTGAATCCGGTAGGTCGGATTCTATAGATTCTGTTAGAGAATCTCTGCCGAGTAGCAAAAAGATTTACGTATTGGGCAAAATCCGTCCCGACATTCGGGTGCCGTTCCGCGAAATAACTCTGTCGCCGACAAAAACAATTTCCGGCGAGCTTGAAGTGAACGAACCGGTTCGCGTCTACGATACGAGCGGTCCGTGGGGCGATCCGGAATTTCATGGCGATGTGACCCAAGGTCTTCCGCCGCTGCGCTCGAAATGGATTTGCAACCGTAGCGATGTTGAGCCGTACGAGGGCCGCGAGATTAAACCAATTGATGACGGCTGGCTTTCTGAAAAACACGCGGCCGCTCGCAACGGCTCGAAGCTAGGAGCCAGGAGCTTGGAGCTAGTAAGAAAGCCACTTCGCGCCAGCTCGCATCCTGTCACGCAACTGTATTACGCGAGAAAAGGCGTGATCACTCCGGAGATGGAATTCATTGCAATCCGTGAAAATCACGGATTTCAAAGGAAGACGGATGAAGGAAGACGGATGAAGGAAGACGGCTCAACTTCTCAACGACTCAACGACTCAACGTCCACGGCTAGCAACGATCTCGCACATCAACACGTCGGTGACTCATTGGGTGCCAGTATCCCGCGCGAGATCACTCCCGAATTCGTCCGCGACGAGGTCGCACGCGGCCGTGCTATAATTCCGGCGAACATCAATCATCCCGAGTCCGAGCCGATGATCATCGGCCGAAATTTTTTGGTAAAGATCAACGCCAACATCGGCAATAGTGTCGTGGCGTCGTCGATTGAGGAAGAGGTCGAGAAGATGCGTTGGGCGACGAAATGGGGCGCCGACACGGTGATGGACCTCAGCACCGGCAAGAACATTCACGCCACGCGCGAATGGATCATTCGCAACAGTCCCGTGCCGATCGGCACCGTTCCCATTTATCAAGCGCTCGAAAAAGCCGGCGGACGCGCCGAAGAATTGAGCTGGGAAATTTATCGCGACACTCTCATCGAGCAGGCGGAGCAGGGGGTCGATTACTTCACCGTCCACGCCGGAGTACTATTAAGATACATCCCGCTGACCGCGCTCCGCGCTACCGGCATCGTCTCACGCGGCGGCTCGATCATGGCCAAGTGGTGCCTCGCGCATCATCAGGAAAGTTTTCTCTACACTCACTGGGACGAAATCTGCGAGATCATGGCCGCCTACGATGTCAGCTTTTCCATCGGCGACGGTCTGAGGCCGGGTTCAATCGCCGACGCGGACGACGAAGCGCAGTTCGCTGAACTTTACACGCAAGGCGAGCTGACCAAGCGCGCGTGGGCGCAACACGTGCAGGTGATGAACGAAGGTCCGGGCCATATCCCCATGCACCTGATCAAGGAGAACATGGAGAAACAACTTGAGTGGTGCAAGGAGGCGCCGTTCTACACGCTCGGGCCGCTCACCACCGACATCGCGCCCGGCTACGATCACATTACGAGCGCGATCGGCGCGGCGATGATCGGCTGGTACGGCACAGCGATGCTTTGTTACGTCACGCCGAAAGAACATCTCGGGTTGCCGAACAAGAAAGACGTGAAGGAAGGCGTCATCGCCTACAAAATCGCCGCCCACGCCGCCGATTTAGCGAAAGGTCATCCCGGCGCGCAGTACCGCGACAACGCGATTTCAAAAGCACGCTTCGAATTTAGATGGGAAGACCAATTCAATCTCGCGCTTGATCCCGAGACCGCGCGTGAATTTCACGACGAAACGTTGCCGCAAGAGGGCGCCAAGACGGCACACTTTTGTTCAATGTGCGGTCCGCACTTCTGCTCGATGAAGATCACAGAAGATGTTCGCAAATTCGCGGCCCAGCGCGGAATCAGCGAAGAAATAGCAATCGAAGAGGGATTGAAACAAAAGGCAACGGAGTTCACGAAGTCCGGCTCAGAAATCTACGCGAAAGCGTAATTAGTTAGGCCTGTCTTATGCGGCTGTCGTCCTGACCCTGGCGATGGTAGGTTCCTGCGGCTCGATTCTTGCCACGCGTACTCTTGCTCGACACGAATATGAGCATCCCGCAGGTGACATCGGAAAACTCGGTAAAGTAAGTTTCCCGATTTCCTGTGATCCATCAGTCCAGTCGCAATTCAACAGCGGGGTCGCGATGCTCCATTCTTTTTGGTACCAAGGGTCCGAACCGGACTGGCGTCGTAGTTTTCAGGCACCCCGATCGCTAAAGGTAGGCGATTCAGCGAATCACCCGCAGGCGGCTGAGGGTCAACCGCCTCGGTAGTGTATCAAATTGATACATTACTAACCGCCCCTACCTGATTTTGGCGGGGTGTATGGCTGCCAGTTATTTCCAACCGGTTCCAGCCATTCGATTTTTCCAGACGCGCGATAAACGCGGTAGCGGTCGACGACCGGACTCGTGTCCGGATCGCCGCCGCACGTGGCGGTGTGGTTCTCTCGCAAAACAAACTCAAAGTATGCATTGGTCTTTTCTTCGGTCTCGAAAGTGACGCAATCCAGTGAAATACGACCCTCATAGACACGGTCGTGCTTTAACGTGCGCAGAAGGAGGTTGAGGGCGGCATCTTCCGTTAGCCGATGAGACGCCGAGCGAGCATGAACGATCGCCGGTGAAAGAAGTGGGATCGTGACGACGGTCGCGATTAGCCGAGGCAAAATTTTGTTCATCGCTCTTAGAAAGCTGAAAATCTAGAGAGCTGACAAGCTGAAAGAGGAAGTTGAGGGGTTGAGAGGTTGAGCGGTTGAGGTGCGACTGGCCGCAGTGCAATAAAGTAGTTGGCAGCATTTTTCTAGACGAACGGAACGCGATAGGAGGTGTCGGGCCGATCACAGTCGATCCTGCAGTGCAAAATCGGACGGTTGGCCGACGTTTAATGGAGGCCGTGCACAAGCGCGCAGGGAAAAAAATTTGCCCGGCGTTCGCCTGATCCGTGCCGGTTATCACACGCGATCGCTTTCGAAAGTGGAACGAAAAACGCAACGCTCAGAAAATCTCAGATTTTAGCTTTCAATTTCCAGTTGTGACTACTCTCCGATTATCTTGACCAGCACGCGCTTTTTTCGGCGGCCGTCGAATTCGCCGTAGAAAATTTGCTCCCACGGCCCGAAATCGAGTTTCCCTTTCGTGATCGCGACGACAACTTCGCGACCCATGATCTGACGCTTGAGGTGGGCGTCGGCGTTGTCTTCGCCGGTGCGATTGTGTCGATACGCACTGGTCGGCGCGTGCGGCGCTAGTTTTTCCAGCCACTGCTCGTAGTCATAATGAAGCCCCGATTCGTCGTCGTTGATGAACACTGAGGCGGTGATATGCATGGCATTGACTAGACAAAGACCTTCCATTATGCCGCTCCCGTGAACGAGTTGCTCGATCTTTCGTGTAATGTTGATGAACCCGCGTCGATCCGGGATTTCGAACCAAAGATGTTCAGTGAGCGATTCCAATGGAACAAGTCTCTCAGGAAAGCATGAACGCAGGAAGGAATTTCGCGGGCTTCCTCGCTCCCCGATTTCTTTAGCGATGGCGCTGACGAGGCGTGCCTCGCAACAGTTTTGAATCCAGCTGCGGGCTGGACCACATCCAATTGGTGGAGATGTCGCAAACATGAAGAAGTACTTCAATCCTGTATTTGCCGTCGGTCTGCTGCTTTACACTGGCAGTTTCGCCGTGCTGTTGCAGAGTAAGACTTTCGAACCAGCGGGCGCGCTGATCGTGCTCGTGCTGTTTGGAATTATTTTTCCGGCGCTCGCTTGGGGGGCGACGATTCACGCCGTTCCGTTATCGGTCCCCGTTCATTCGAGCCGCCGCGAAATAGGCGTGCTCACGGCGTCGATCATCGCGTTGTCAATCTATCTCATCAATGGTCCGCAGTGGATCGACAATCACCTGCCACAAGTGTGGATCGATTCAGCACAAATTAAATTCTTCGTCACGCTGGCAGAAAAGCTGATCGTGTTCGTGCTCGTTCCATTGGGGATCTTTCGCTTTGCTTTCGGATATCGACTCCGCGATCTCGGAATTCAATTCCAAGGTTTGCGTGCAGTCGTTGGCAATCATTTGCCGCTCATTTTTGTTGTCGGCGCCGCGTTGCTTGCATTCCAATACTTTCTCGGCGGAGCAGCGGCGCCGATTCGGCGAGGAAAATTCACCGCTCATCAGTTGTTGCTGGGTCTTCCGCTCTGCTTCGCCTGGCTGACTCTCGAAGTTGGATTGGCCGAGGAATTTTTTTTTCGCGCGCTCGTGCAATCGCGATTCGCCGCGTGGTTCAAATCTGAGATTAGCGGCGTCATTCTGATGTCGCTAGTCTTCGGGCTGGCGCATGCGCCGGGATTTATTCTTCGTCAAGCAGGCACTGTTGAGGGCTTAGGCGCGAATCCGACTGTCCTCAACGCGATCGCTTATTCGATCGTAGTGCTCGCCGTCAGCGGAGTTTTATTTGGCGTCATCTGGGCGCGGACAAAAAATTTATTCGCGCTAGTCCTGCTCCACTCCGCCGGGGATCTTCTACCGAACTTCGCGGATTTTGTGAAAGTCTGGCAGATTTGAGGAGGGTCGCGTCGTCAAGCAATCTCGCCGACGCATTGGGAAATCAAGAACGGAGGAAGAAGGAAAGAGATCTTGAGAAAACGCCCAGAAATCTACGCGGAGGCTTAGATTTGTAATCCTGCTAATCCTGTCTAAGTATTGCCGCGATTTTTTCGATCGTGTTCCAACTGCGCGTGGTGACGGGCACCCCGAGGATCTTCTCGATCTTGCCAAGATAGCCGATCGCTTTCATCTGCCGGCGATATACACCGAGCACAAATCGGTCTGGAATCGCAATGATCTTCAGCAGCCACTCTTTGTCGGAGGGCAGACTGAGCGGAAGAGGTGGCAATTTGGGAGGTCGTTTGTGCAGCACGCTCACGAAACGCGTGATGTCCGGTCCCGACAGTTGTCGCGCAAATGGATCCTTGGACGTGAGTTTGACGACGTCGCGCGCGGGACAAATCATGATGTCGCATTTGAACGACAACTTCTTCGCGATCGCGCTGCGGAGAACAGATTCGCTTACCGCTTCGCGTACTACAAACGTGCCGACCGCGCCAATATTCACGACATCGAATTTCAGCAACTGCTTCGCGAGTAATGCAGGGCGACAGAGATTCGCTCCGCCAACGTTCACCGCGCGAAGAAAAACGATGGAAGGCATTATAGTTACTGGCGTCAGCGTTGTGCCGAGAGACGGGAATTGACAGTGGCGATGGGCTGATAAAACCGCAGCGCTTCAATGCCACTGTGGAGTTCGCGCAAAGGATAAAAGCCTTTGGCTGCGCCGGCGCCTGGGTCACGGATGAGGTAGTCGAACCCGTCTTTGCCGGCGATGACCACAAAATGCGTGATGCCGTTACGCAATTTCACACGCACGATCACCGGATTTCCGCGAGCGAGATTCGAATCAATCAGCGCATATGATGGTAAATCTTCGTAGACGTGACGAACGCGATCGGGTGCGAACCAGGCCGCGCGATCCCAATACAACCAGCCGCGCTCGGTGTATCCGCCGACGCCGCTCAAAAACCAATTCAACTGCTGCGGATCGACATCGATGCCGTAAAACTTGAACACCATCGCTGCAGCTGCGACCGCACAGCCTTCGCCACCGATTGTGCCGTTCGTCGAAATTCCGCCGAGCGGATCGTCACTCCATTTTTCATCGCCCTGACGAAACGACGGGACCGCGAGTTCGACCCGATGAAAAAAATAACGCCCACCGTGGGGCGAGATTTGACGCCTCCAATGCCAATCGACCTGTATGGCGACGAGAGCGAGCAGCAAAACAACGAAGAAAATGACGAATGGCAGCCAGCGCTTCAAAGCACCAAACTGTAGAGACGGTCTTGTCAGCCGCAAATTCCCGGAGGGACCGGCACTCGGGAGGCGCAACTCTCTCCGCGAGCTCGACGTGTTTCACCGCGCTGATCGCGGCTGGACAGGAAAGTTAGGACCATCATCGCGCGGCCACCCTCGTCGCACGCGGCAGTTCGCGATAAGACCAAGGTCTGATATCGAATTGCCGAATCGGAAAATAAGTTTTCGCTCGGAAAACAAGACCCAGGATGGCACAGCCATGAAATGTCCGGCCTGTTGTTCGGAGATTGATGATCAATCGTACCGTTGCACGGAATGTCATCGCATCTGCTCCTACAAGCGGCTCTGTTGGCGATATCGCTACGTTCTCTTCATTATTTTTGCGCTGCTCGCGTTTTGGATCGGCAAGATTGCCGTTGGGCGCGTGTTAACCGCTGATTACGCCCGATTGCCCGAAGGCGCGCTGGTTAGCGATTCGATCACGCGAGCGTGGCTCGGGTTAACCGACAAGGGATGGTTTTGTGAAGAGCCGCATCACAAAGGCGAGCTGCTGCATCTTCGCCACAAGGTCTTCCAATCGAGAGACGTCATCATTTTCATCCACGGCTTCATTGGCAATTATGTAGACACCTGGGGAAAGCCGAGCGTCTTGCTCGACGATCCACGTTTCAACCGAAACTACGATTTCGTTTTTTATGGATTCAAGACTGCGCTCTTCGGCGATGTTCCGGCATTCGATGATGAGGCAGCAAAACTCGACCGCTTGTTGAGTCGGCTCGAGGAAAACTACAAGAGCATCACTATCGTCACGCATAGCAAAGGCGGCCTGCTCGCGATGCGCACAATCCTTAATCGGATGAAAGATTTTCCGGCAAAGCAGCCATACAAGATTCATCGCATCGTGATGTTCACGCCGCTGACCGAGAACGTATCGCTGGCGCAAAATCCGGATCTGGTGAAGCTGATTGCGGCGGAAAGCAAGGACGTGGCGCAAATGCAGGCCAACACCTACTCAGAGCTCGGCCGAGTGAAAGAAGATTTAAAAGCTATATTGGAGCCGCAGGACGCCGTAGGTGAAGCGCGAAAGGAACGTTTTCTCAAAGACGTGGCCGAGCATCTGTATGTGATTAATGCCGAACGCGACGAGGTTGTCGATGTTGGCCCGAATGGTGAAAAGATTGTCAGCGAGGCGATCCGAAAACTGAGCCAGCTGCCGACACGTGACGTGCCTCACCTCACCACGCTTCGCTACAAGGACATTGGCGGAACTGAAGAAGACGCACGGTCGCAAAAATCCGGCAGCGTTCGAAATCCAGCGTACGCGCACAGCATCGTGGTAAAAATGGGAGCGCAACAGGATTTCTCCTTCTTTGATCACTTCGAGGAGCTGCTCTACGACCGAATCGGTGCGCCGCCGCGTAGTTCGGCGGTCGATGTCGAACAGATTCGGCAAAACACTTACGAGCGCATTGCCGATACGATGTTTGAGATGAACCGGTTCGTTGTCGATAAGAACCCGATGGTCGGTCTCTGTTGGCGGAACATTGATCAGGCGGTCACAGCGAAGTTCAAGGATGTGCCGGAACCGGCGCGACAAAAGAAAATGGAAGACCTGCTTAAACAGATTTACTACGTCTTTATCTTTCTCGACCAATACGCGCACCTCGACGATCTGCGCAGCCGCAGAATAATTTCGGCCAACGATGAGAAGATTGTCGAGTGGAAGCGGTCGATGCTGCCGAACCTGATGGGCTCGGAAGTCGGAAAGTGGATGCTGGGAAATAATCTGATGGAGTACTACTCCGAACAGATGAATAAAGAATTACGAGAGGCTGCGGCGAGCGTCGACAAGCCGGCGGTCGGCAACCGGTAGCTCAGACGTCAGTCAGAAGGCGCGCCGTTGAGGCCTAAGTAATGCCGCCAATCAACAATGATTTTGGGCTCGACGCGGAGCGCGATTGGTCGGCAAACTAACGAACATTCACAGGGCGACCATGGTCAGCAGAAAAATCAAAATAAAAACCTATGGATATTACGAACTTGATTGTTGAAGCGGTCAGTGGCGCCGTCGGCGGCAATATCGCCGGCGCGGCCATGAAAGACAAAAGTCTCGGCGCAATTGGAAATTCAATTGCCGGAATTGTCGGCGGCGGTCTCGGCGGAACGATTCTCCAAACCTTTTTGGGTTCAGCCGCGGCGGGAGGCGGAGGAATGGATATGCAAAGTATCCTGGCCAACGTCGGCGGTGGCGGAGTAGGCGGCGCGATTCTCATGGCCGTCATTGGCTTCATCAAAAGTCAGATGTCGAAGAGTTAGCGCAGGTCCGCGAAACGAAGCGGTGTGGCGTGTTGGCGGAAATGACCGCGATCGCGCCGGCGTTCACTTCGCGGGTCTCATCACCGATGATGACTGGGGCGCGACCCTCCAAGATAAAGATCACTTCGACGTAGGGATGAGTATGTAACGGCGGACCTTGTCCCGGTTTCGCGTTGACGATGTAGGCCGAGATCGGCGCGCCCTGTTTTTCGCCGTGGAATTCGTACGACATTCCCACAAACGGCAATTGCTTGAGACTTAGAAAACTCATTCATTAGTTTGCATTGATGAATCGCCACTGACCAGCCGTCGCTAAAGCTAGGACTTGGCAAGCGAGTGACGAGTAGCGAGCATTGCGCAAGGAACAAGGAGCAAGGAGCCCACGATCGGAGCCGGGAGGGCGAGATTGTTTAAAAGACAAGTTGCGCCATCGCGCCGTAAATGTTGATTTCGCTCGCATGCATATGCCGGCACAACGCCACCTTCGTCTGGCCAAGCGCATGGCGCGGCTCGGGACCGAGACAGCTTTCGAAGTGTTGGTAAGAGCCAAAGCGCTCGAAGCCAAGGGGCGTGACATCATTCATCTCGAGATCGGTGAGCCGGATTTCGATACGCCGCGCAATATTATCGATGCGGCGTGTGATGCGCTGCACAAAGGCTTCACGCATTACGGCCCATCAGCTGGTTTGCCGCAACTGCGCGAGGCGATCGCGCAATATGTCAGCGAAACGCGCCGAGTGAATGTTTCACCCGATGAAGTCGTGGTGGTTCCCGGTGGCAAGCCAATTATTTTCTTCGGCATCCTTGCCCTCGTCGATGAAGGCGATGAAGTCGTTTACCCCAATCCCGGATTTCCGATTTACGAATCGATGATCGATTATGTCGGTGCGAAAGCGGTGCCGATCCGATTACGAGAAGAGATGGACTTCCGGCTCGATGTGGGCGAACTCGCCGGGCTGATTAGTGATCGCACCCGGCTAATCATTGTTAATTCGCCGCACAATCCGACCGGCGGCGTGCTCACGAAGATGGACATTGACCGAATTGCGGCGGCGATCGGCGATCGAAACATCATGGTTTTGAGCGATGAGATCTACAGCCGTCTGATCTTCGAAGGCGAACATCATTCGATCATGTCGATTGATGGAATGAAGGATCGCACGATCTTGCTCGATGGTTTTTCAAAAGCTTACGCGATGACTGGTTGGCGAATGGGTTATGGCGTCATGCGCGCCGATCTTGCGACGCACATTTCTCGATTGATGACGAACTCGAGCTCGTGCACCGCCAGTTTCACGCAAATCGCCGGGATCGAAGCGCTGCGCGGGCCGCAAGATTCGGTCGACAAAATGTGCGCCGAGTTCAAGAAGCGGCGCGACGTGATGGTGGACGGCTTGAACAAGATCAAAGGATTCTCGTGTCGTTCGCCGAAAGGCGCATTCTACGTTTTCCCGAACATCTTTAGGACCTGTTGGCCAGCGAAAAAATTGGCGGACGCTTTGCTCGAAGAAGCCGGCATCGCCGCGTTGTCGGGAACCGCGTTCGGCAGTTTCGGGGAAGGCTATTTGCGATTCAGCGTGGCGAATTCGATCGAGAATATCGAAAAAGCGCTCGAGCGGATCGATGCTTGGGCGAAAAAGAACCTCTGAAGAGAGTCGAAATGCGAAAGTAGAAACTCGAAAACTTCCTGCTTTCTTGCGTTCCTGAGAAATTCTCCTTCAATTATGGGCGGGACGAAACGGATCTTTGCAACTTCACGCATCGGCGATGCGGCCGAAAACCGTTTGCGCGAGCGCGGTTATGAGCTCGAAGTATTCCAAGGGCCGGAGGCGCCGTCGAGAAAGCTAATCATTGAGAAAGTCGCCCGCGGCATCGATGCATTAATCACAACTTTGCGCGATCGGATCGATGCCGAGGTGTTCGAGGCAGGGGAAGGGACGCTCAAAGTTGTCGCGCAAATCGCGGTCGGTTTCGACAACATTAATCGCGTTGATGCCAACAAATATAAAATCCCGTTCACGAACACGGCCGATGTCCTGACTGAAGCGACGGCCGAGTTCGGATTTTTCATGATGGGCGCGCTCGCGCGCAAAATGTATTCTAGCGAATTGCTCGTCCGTGAGCAGAAGTGGCCCTCCTGGCATCCGTTTTTGCCATTTCTCGGCGACGAAGTGACGGGCAAGACCATCGCGATCATCGGCACGGGCCGGATCGGATTGGCAATGATCAAGAAATGCACCGGATTCGATATGAACATTTTGTGCTATGACCCGGCATATCAAAATCAGCAGTACGTCGCGGCGATTCAGGAAACGATGGACCTTCGTCACGCGCGCGGGATCCAGAAAGAACGGACGTGGATCAAGTATTTCGATCTCGAAGAGGCGCTTCGCGGCGCGGATTACGTGAGCATTCATGTGCCGTTGTTGCTGGAGATCGAAACCGACAAACCGACCTACCATTTCATCAATGAGAAAACACTGAGGATGATGAAGCCGACGGCGTACTTAATAAATACGTCGCGCGGGCCGGTGGTGGACGAGAAAGCGCTGGCGAAAGCATTAAAAGAAAAATGGATCGCTGGCGCGGCGCTCGATGTTTTCGAAAGGGAACCGCTCCCCGCCAGCTCGCCGTTGCTCGATCCTGAAATCGCCGACCGTTGCCGTGTTTTTCATCACTTCGCGAGCGGCGCAAGAATCACCCGCCTCGATGTCGATCCAAACAAAGGGATGGCCGGTCGAACGGTTCAGGCGGTCATCGACGTGCTGGAAGGAAATTACGGCGGCGATCCGGCAAAGATGCCGTACGTTGTCAACAAGGAAGCGTTCGAGAAACGACGAGATTAAGTAGCTCGGACTAAGCCGCTAGGTGATCGACCGTCTCCCGTTCCTCGAGGGCGCGATGGACCGCAGCCGCCGATTCGTCGGACCCGGTTTGCGCATATGCCTCTAGTAGCTGGGCGAGGCGGGCCTCATAGAAATCGCACATCGGACTTTCACCATTGGCCTCAATCCATTCCGGGTGTTGGGTCCGAAGGTCGTTATGAATCTGAAGTTGAAGCGCGGCAAAAGTATCGATCACGCGAGACCTGGTAGTTGGCTTGGCCAGAGATGCAGTTGTGCCGAACACAGCAGCTTCGACAACTGACCGGACAAGATTGTTCAGATTTCTCCAGACGGAGTGGGGGAAATCGGAGAACAATCGACGGGCAAAATTTTACGAGCTGACTGCGCGTGGGCGCAAACGTCTGCGCGAAGAAACCGATGGTTGGAACCGGCTGGCAAAAGCGATCGAAACCGCGCTGGCGCGGCCACAGGAAGGATGAATCAGTGGCCAATGATGAGTGTCGAGAAAATCGAGAAATGATCAGAGCATATTTTAAATCGCTCGCAGTCAGATTTTTTTATCGCGCGCAGGTAGAACGCAAAGGCGCCCGCGTAAGCCCTACATTAAACGGTCCAAGAAGATCGAGCGCGAACTCTGCCGCCGCATAGCACAGGGCGAAAGCCTCTGCGCCGTATGTTCTTCGCGCGGAATGCCAAGCGCCCGCCAGGTCGTGAATTGGCGTGAGCGCGCAGAGACAACGGAAGCGACGGAAAGGGACCGGGAATTTCTACAGTGCTATGTGTGCGCGCGAGCTGCAGGCGGACCACTTCGTCGATCAGATCGTCGAAATATCGGACGCGCTCGAGCAGGACCCGAAATCCCGGCAAGTGCGCTTTGCCGCGCGCATCTGGGTTGCCGCGGTTCGCCGGTCGAAAGTCTACGGGAAAACGCCCGGCGTTTCGGTGAACGTCGCCGCGGGCGTTGTGCTCACCGAAGAGAAACAGAAGGAACTACAGAAGCGTCACCGGAAAGCGCTCGAGCGGTTCCGGTTGTCGGCGCCGGGATAGGTTATGGTATTTCGTCCTCAACCCTATGGTAGTTTTAACCTTCGCCGCGGTGCTCGCGTTCTCCTGGGTAAATCGAATAATATCAGACAGCCAAACTAGCATGAAATCCAATGCTAAACCGAACGTGGCCGCGGTTCTGGTTATGCACCCGGCCGTTGCCGCAATTGAGGTTCCCGATACCGACGCCGGGCCCCGGATTTAGAGGAAAATTTGCCGTGGAGGGCCGCCTACCTCCCGGGGGCCCCGCGGCCGCGAAAATGTATCTCCCTCCTAAACAGAATCCCCCTTTTCCAAGCCTTACGTTTCCCGGCGCCGGAAGCGCTCTTTATCAGCAGCTTTCGGCGGGCGACCGCCGAGCGCGCAGATTTACGCAATTCCACTGTCCGAAATTGTCCGTTTCCGCGTTACTTATGTTCGGCACCGACCACCTTTTGCACTAACGCCTCGAAACGCGGATCGCCCCGGAGCGGGTCGAGCAGTGGATCCACTTTGATGAAGAAGATCTCGTAACTGGCGTTGTCAGCGATGCCCTGCCCTAGCCATCGAATTGCTTCATCGCGATTTCCCAGGCTGACGTAGAGGAGAACTCGCCAGTATGGGCGCACATAGCGGTGCCGGCCTTGTTCTTCCAGTTCAGCTAACATTTGCTTGGCTGCCTCTCTGTCGCCTGACTGCGCTTTGGCAGTTGCGAGCATGACCCGAACCTCTTCAAAGTCGCTCAACTGCTGCGCCCTTGTGTATTCAGTGATGGCGGCCGGCAGGTCGCCCTTTAGCTGAAGCGCCAGGCCTAGGACTTCGTGCGCGTAGAAAAATGTCGGATCAATTTCCACGGTCTTGCGGAACTGCGCCATCGCCTCATCATTTCGATGCGCATCTAGCAATGTTTCGGCCAAGTTTGCGTTCATAATGGGCGAGAGTGGATCAAGTTCGACGGCGCGTTTGCCCTCGGCGATGGCTTCATCGAACCGGCCGATGGCGCGGAGCGGGCCGTATCCATACCAATGGTGCGCGGTCGCATAGTTGGGGTTTAGCGCAATGGCGCGCTTAAATTCCGATATCGAAGCAGCGATGCCGAGGTCGGATGCAATCAGGCTTGCCAGCGCGGTGTGCGCCTCGGCCAGTTTGTCATCCAATTGCAGCGCTTTCAGCGCTGCAGCTTTCGCTTTCGGATAGGCCTCCCGTGGTGCCGTGGCCGTGTATTGTGGCAGGAGAACGTAAGCCTCGGCCAGTCCCGAGTAGGCCAGGGCGTAGTTCGGATCGCGCGCAATCGCCTGTTCGTAAAATCCGACCGCCTGCTGGATATTTTCGCCGCCACGTTTCCCCCATAGCACTCGGCCTTTGAGATAAAGCTCGTAGGCAGTCAGGTCGCTTGTTGGCTGGGCCGCTATTAACTGCTTTTCCGCACC
>Ga0182032_10000042_pt1 | contig 42913 bp, 44 predicted proteins | sample tim00Cox00000000_FD_125970 | JGI IMG/M metagenome (GOLD analysis project Ga0182032, IMG submission 125970) | Lab enrichment of tropical soil microbial communities from Luquillo Experimental Forest, Puerto Rico - timezero.00C.oxic.00.000.000 | ecosystem: Environmental > Terrestrial > Soil >... | reverse complement strand
GTTCTCCGCGCGTGACTTGGCGAGGATAGGCCATCTCTTAACGTGCCTTGCCCGTACCGCTAAGATGTCGTGTTTCGGGGGCGTTACGAAACGGCTTAAGACAGGGGTAAGTCAGCCAAGGCTAGAGGCCGCAAGAACGTGAAGCGCCGTGCGCGAGCGCCGGCGCGGCGGCTTGGCTGGCCTAGACCAACGAAGGGCGGCGGGTCGAATTGAGGTCGAGACGCGGCCTGGCGAGTTTACGGAAATCAGCGTCACATTGCCGCGCGCGGTTATTGCCGTTTCCGAGGTCGGCAAGCGGGCGTAACCCCCCAACCGGTTCCCGCCTTCCGGCAATGTTTATGCAGGATTTATTGGCCCTCGGGCCAATCGCGCAATAGTTGGCTCCTTTATAGCCTCCCGCGGAACGCGCAGACACAAACATGCATCTTCGGGAGTGCGCGCTCTTTTTGTGACGGGCTGTACCGAGGAGACTGCAAAATGCCGCTGTCAGTAGAGTTACGAGCCGTCAATTTGGCGACGCGCGCCGAAAGATTTAGGCAAGGCAAGAAACTTCGGCAGCATGTCGCACGAGAGAGACACGCCGATCTGAAAGGCGTGGGTTCGAGAAGCGCGGTCGCCATTCTCGCCGAGAGCGATCCTGAGCGTGTTCCGGAACTCGTCGCCGAGCGTTACGCGCGAATGATGGAGAATTCCTTCGCCTTTCTGCGCGGCGCTGCAGCTGTCATGGCAGCAGACTTGGCGCACCAACCGGTACCCGGAATCAAGGTTCAGGCCTGTGGCGACAGCCATGTGATGAACTTCGGTGCATTTGTTACGCCGGAGGACAATATCCTGTTCGACGTCAACGACTTTGACGAGACGATCGCAGACGTGGACTTCACTGTTGACCTGAAGCGCCTTGCGGCGAGTGTCGCTGTTGCCGCCCTGGCTAGCGGTGAAAGCAAGAACCGCGCGCGCGCTCTGGTTTCGGCAACCGTGGGGGCCTATCGCAAGCATGTGTTCAGTCTTCTCGATCTGTCACCGTTAGAGATCTGGCACAGCCGGATCGATCTCGAAGAGCAACTCAAGTTGATCGGCAACAAGACATTGCGGCGCAAATTGGCGATGATTATCGGCAAGGCGCGCGGCGAAGGGCTCGAAAAGGATGACAATTTCCCGCGCCTGATCAAGGGAAGCGAACTGCGCATTGCCGACAAACCGCCGACGATCTTCCACCTCGAGCCGAGTACCCACGTGGCACATAAACTCGATACTGATCGCGTTTTTGCCATGTACCGCGAGTGTCTTGGGACTGACCGGCGTCACATCCTCGACCGCCACAAGATCGTGGATCTTGCGTTTAAGGCCGTCGGTGTCGGGTCTGTTGGCACCTATTGCTACATCGCGCTGCTGATGACCGGCGACAGCGAACCTCTCTTCCTTCAACTCAAACAGGCGCAACGCTCGGTTTTGGAGCGTCTCGGCGGGGGGATCGCCTATGTCGGGCATCAGGGCCAACGTGTCGTGGAAGGTCAGCAAATGATGCAGGCCGCAAGCGATATTTTTCTTGGTCACACGCAGGACGACGAAACCGGCCGTCAGTTCTACGTCCGCACGCTGAAGAACCACAGGCTGGGCGGGATCAGCGAGATCAGTGAATTGGAGGCGCTTTCGGATTACGTGCGCGTGTGTGGCCGCACTCTTGCACGGGCTCACGCTCGGTCGGGCGATCCGGCTCTCATCGCTGGCTACCTGGGTAAGAGCGAAACGATGGACGATGCGCTCGCCTCGTTTGCCATTGCCTATGCGGGACAGACGGCGGTCGACCACGCCGCGCTCGTCAAGGCAAGGTCGAATCGGGACAAGAAAAAACTGAAACTGGTTGCGGCATAGTTTCGCAGAAATCGCATTTCTCGGGCGGGCGCCTCGGCTTCAGAGCCGAGGCGCATTGCAAATCGCAAATTTTTATATGAACCTGACGCGGGACAACGTCTCGCATGCGTCGCGCAGAAAAGGGTGGTTTGGATCGGTGCTGTCCTGTCGGCGTCGATCCAGGTGACAACTACGCCGGTAACCTGCAAGCGAGGGCACAACGGTCGAGGCCAAATTGACTGAACCCGTTCTGGTCTTCGGAATTCCGTTCGATTTCATTCTTTTCTTCCTGACATTGTTCGGTATTGCGCTGTTTCACCGGCACACGTTGCCGATCGCGCTTGCCGGTCTCGCTGTCATTGCTGCCTACAAGCTGGCCTTCACGGGTTTCAGGGATGGTCCCGGTTTTGCGGGGCTCGGCCTGCATCTGCGCAACGAGTTTTTCCTTCTGGGCAATCTGTTCCTTTTGCTGATGGGATTTGCGCTATTGTCGCGCCACTTCGAGGAAAGCGCCGTCCCCGACCAGATGCCCGCGCTGCTTCCGGACGATTGGAAGGGCGGCCTGGTGCTGCTTGTCATGGTGTTTGTGCTGTCGAGCTTTCTCGACAATATTGCCGCGGCTATCATCGGTGGCACGGTTGCTCGGCATCTGTTTCGCGGAAAAGTCCATATTGGCTACCTCGCCGCCATTGTGGCTGCATCGAACGCCGGAGGTTCGGGCAGCGTGGTCGGCGACACGACAACCACAATGATGTGGGTTTCCGGTGTCAGCGCGTTGAGCGTGCTCGAAGCCTATTGCGCAGCGATTGTGGCGCTAGTCCTCTTTGCCGTACCGGCGTCATTGCTGCAGCAACGCTATTCGCCCATCACAAAGCATGCGCGCAAAGGGCTCGTCATCGATTGGATCCGTGTCTTTATTGTTGCCGCGATGCTGGTCGTCGCACTTGTCGTGAATATCGCAACGAACCTGCGGTTCCCCGAATTACTTGCTCGTGTGCCGGTGCTCGGGCTCTCAGTGTGGACGGTGCTTGTGGCAACCGCACCGTTGCGGCGACCGGATTGGAGTGTTTTGCCAGAGACGTTCAAGGGCACGATTTTCCTTCTTGCGCTCGTGACCGCTGCTTCGATGATGCCTGTCGAGAGCCTGCCCGCCGCATCATGGCAGACCGCCCTGGGCCTGGGGTTCGGCTCGGCTGTATTTGACAACATTCCGCTGACGGCCCTTGCCCTCAAGCAAGGCGGCTATGATTGGGGTTACCTTGCTTACGCGGTGGGATTTGGCGGCTCGATGATTTGGTTCGGGTCGTCGGCGGGTGTCGCGCTTGCAAATCAGTACCCGGAAGCAAAATCTGTTGTCCTTTGGCTCAGGCACGGCTGGCATGTGGTCCTGGCCTATGTGATCGGATTCTTTGTGATGTTGGCTGTCATCGGATGGCATCCCGATCCCAGCTCTTAACGGCTCTGGCCCGACGCGCTGCGATGCGGAGAAGATGAGGCGCGCGAGTTCATTACGCTTCTTTCGGTGCTGCCTGGCCGTTGGGGGCACATGCGCAGCAAGCGGCGGGACATCTCAAGCCGCAAGCGCGCCTCTGGTCGGCTTCCCGAACAGCGGATCCCCCGAGACGTATCGGTTCAACGCTGAGATCCAGGGTGACATTGAACGTGCGATTGTTTCGTTTGGCGACCAGCCGGATTCCGGTCTGATCGTTTTTTCCTCACCCGAAGACAATCGCGAACCGGAAATTGATCAGTTCTCTGGCGACGCAAAATCAATTGCCGGCGATCTATCCGTATCGATACTTTTCAGCCGATGGAGGCCTGATCTCGTATGGCCCGGATCAGATCGATCAATGGCGCGGGGCCGCGGTCTACGTGAATCGTATCCTCAAAGGTGAGAAACCGGATGGGGTCCCGGTACAAACACCGACAAAATATGAGCTGTCGATCAATCTTAAGACAGCAAAAACGCTTGGCATGATGGTGCCGCCGAGCCTGATCGCGAGAGCCGACGAAGTGGTCGAATAACCCGGCGAGACCGTCCGCCTCACCGGTTCAGTTCATGGCCTGTGCGAGTTTGCTCCAGTCGCCCGCCTGGATACGAGCGACCAGCTTATAGCCGCCGTTGCCATCAGGCTTGAACACCGAAGCTTCGCCCTCGCGCACATCGAACCAGTCCTTGCCGAAAGCATCGAGGATGTTCGGCTTGTGGGTGACCACGATGATATTGGTCCCGGCGGGTAATGTCGCTCCGGCTATTTTCCGCAAGGCCGCCGCGCGCCGATTGTTTTCGATCGGAGTGACAACGAGCCCACCCTCAGTGAAGTCGGCGGAGGCCTTCACGTCGCCGAATCCCATCAGCGCGCCGGTATCGACTGCGCGCTGGAAAAGGCTGCTGTGAACCTCGCCGACGGGGATCCTGAGTTTGCGCATCGATTCACCAATCGATTTTGCCAGCGCCCTCCCTTCATCATTGAGCTGGCGCTGCTTGACGACGTTACTTGGGTTGAGAGGGTCGGTGTCGGCCTGATCCTGATTGGTCGCGCCATGACGGAAGACGATCACATAGCCGCCATCACGCAACGCATTGATCCATTCGGGCTGCGGCGCTGCCGTCTGGCTGCCGGCCGGCGCCGAAACAAGCGCCAAAATACACAGCCATGCGATTCCAATAATGCGCGTTATCATGCGACCTCGCTTTTTTCCGCGTCGCGGGTCACTGCTGCGCGCGCGCGCGTAAATCAGGAACCGCGGCCGACGAACTTTCCTGCGCCTTGATTGGGGGCCATTTCCAAAACAACGATACAAATACCAACACAATGATGCCGATATCGAGACAGATGGTGGCGATCCTCGTAACCGGGTCTTTCATTAAAACACCAGGCACCACGACAGACGATGAATGCCGACAGCGGGCATACGCGGAGCCTTGCAGATAGCTCGTTGCTCCGTTGCGACCTTGAAGACGATATGGATTTTTCTTTGAGACGGGCTTGATTTTTTGCGGACACGGGGCCGCCAAAAGAAAAGCCCGCCCGGCTTTCGCGGGGCGGGCAATCTCCTCGTTGTATTGGTATCAGGCGGCTCCGGCACGGTCTGTGTGGCACCCGTAAGGCAATTGGTGTCGGTTTTAATTAAAAAAGGAGCAGTTAATCGAGCAGGCCAGATGGCTTGTTAAAGAGTGGAGGCGGGCACGGGTCAATTCCGTAAAGCGCTTTTTTGTGATGATGAGCACAGCGCAGATTGACGGCGCGCATATCGTGACTTGAGAAAACGCAAAGGGCTCCGAATACGACCGCCTTTGCAGCAGAAAAGGGAGATGTCAGATGCGTATCCTCCTTGTCACTGCTTGTTTGATAGCGCTGATTATCTCGGCCTGGTCGAACTACTCGTCTGTCGCCGATGCCAAATTGCGCGGCGATTTCCCGGCAAACCCGGCCAGCCAGATAAGCTCCACAAATCAGTAATCAGTCGCCCGAACAGCAACTAGTTGCGTCCTGAACGCGCATTCCGTGAAACAGAAACTGCCGGGAGGGAGCGGCGGCCCAACCCGGCCGGCGACTCACCATCCCGCCAAACTCCCTGATCCACGAATCGGCCTACCAACGAGGGCGGCGACTACGCGAGGCATCTGCCCCTGATGCGATCCCGACAGGCTGAGCGAGGTTTTCCGCGCTTCCCACTGTTTGCGGGGAAGTGTCGTGCAATGTGAGCCCTCTCACTCGATTACCGTGGCCCTGCGGGCTATTATGGCGCGAAAATTGGCAGCTTTGGCCATTGGCAGCTTTCCGCGGGGGAAACATGCTCGCCGTAGATCCTGATTCCACTACAGGCCGTGTCCTCAATTTCATCGGCCAAAACCTGAAGGTCGATAAACTTTTCATCGACCTCGGTTTTGACCCTAATCATTTTACTTGGGATGCAGTCTTTCATCGCGTCGCTGAAATTGCCTGGGCGAATGTCAACGTAGCGAACATGCTGGCGCTGGTCGGCGCTATTTTCTACGTGGCTACCCTGATGATGCGTACGATCGTCCCGCTGCGTGTGATCGGCATCATCAGCATCGCGTTCTTCATCGCTTACGGCGTTGTAGCCGGGGCGGTTTCGACTTTCCTGCTTTATCTTCTATCGCTGCCCATCAACGTCATTCGGCTGCGTCAGATGCTGTCGCTGGTCAAAAAGGCGCGCCTGTCTGCGCAGGGCGACCTCTCGATGGACTGGCTCAGGCCTTACATGACGCCGCGCAAGTACAAAAAGGGCGACACGCTGTTCCGTAAAGGTGATGTCGCCAACGAAATGTTTCTGACCGTCACGGGGAAATTTCTGGTGAGTGAAATCGGCGTCGAGGTTCCACCTGGCCGCATTATGGGCGAGCTCGGCTTCGTCGCGCCAAAGAACAAACGTACGCAGACCGTCGAATGCATCGAGAGCGGAGACGTGCTGACAATCAGATACGAGACGTTGCTCGAGCTTTATTTCCAGAATCCCGAATTCGGCTATTATCTATTGAGTCTGACCAGCGAACGTCTTCTGCAAAATGTTTCGCGTCTCGAAGGGCTCGTTGAAGAGTACAAGACGAAACTGGACCAGCAGCAGACGCGGCAGGCGAGCGCGCCGCTCCCCGCCCAGCGCTAGTGCTTAGTCGCGTTGTTTCTGATCGTCTCGGTGACGCAGTCTCTGAGAAATGCCCGGCTCGCCGGAAATCGGATTTTTTTCGCCTTTGCCTCGGCCTTGCACGAGGTAATCGCGCTTTTGATGGCCGCATCGTCGGCTTCCGACAACTTGGGTGCCGCTGCCGCCATCGGCATGAATCCCAATCCGCAGCCGATCAAGAAAGTACCGATGCAGAGAACTCTGATTGGACCGAGCATGATGGGTTCACCTGCCATGTCGCGCTGAGAACACAATGTGCAGCATGGTCGCATGGCGTTGCAAGCGCGGGTATGATGAGTCAGTACTTATTTCAACAAGCCCTGACTATTTCGCTGCGACAAATTGCCATTCACCGCCGGCAAAGCCGTGAGGCAATCTAAGTCACAATTGCCGAGGTGCAGTTCGTTACAGTCGTGTCGTGCGGTTTCGCGGGATTGCATCATTGCCGCGCGAAGAGGGGAGTGAAACGCTTAGCGACCAGAACATCAGCCTGCAGGATGCCTGCATCATCAAGCGGCCATTGCGCGGCTTCCTCCCGCACGACAGAAAGCAGCCGTAAAACTGTGACGAAATCTCAGTAGACGGACCCCTGTAGAGACGCGCATTCTAGATGGGAACCAGAACCACCCTGTCGGCCTTTACCGCGGGGGTTCTTCATCCTCAACACGAACTTGAAGGGGAATAAGCTCTTGCGACGCACAGTTGGCCATTCATTTCCGTTTTTCCCTGCCGCTTTTTTTGGCGGCTTGTTTCTGGCTGTGTTGACGGCATTCCCTATTGGCATACCGCAGGCCCTGGGGCAGGCAGCCGGCCCATTCGCCGAATTCACCGGTAGCTGGTCCGGCAGCGGGCAATTGCGTCCCGAGAAGGGGACCGCCGAGCGAATTCGCTGCAACGCGACCTACCGTCCGGGTGGTAGCAAGCGCGACATCGAGCTGCAGCTGCGGTGCGCCAGCGACAGCTACAACTTCGACCTTGTCGGCCAATTTACGGCCGACGACCAAAACCAGGTCAGCGGTCGTTGGACCGAACGCAGCCGCAGCACCGGCGGCACTGCTATCGGAAACGCCCAAGGCGACCGTCTGCAGCTTCACATCGAAAGTGGTGGCTTTGCCGCCGAACTCATCATGGTGACGCGTAACCGCAAGCAAAGCGTCGACATTGACTCGCACGGCGCTGGTCAGGTCGTCAGAGCCTCGATCACTTTAAACCGGACTTGAACCGCCGCTCGGCTGTTTTAGTGCCAGCGCAACTTGAGCGATGACACGCCGGCGATCACGTTGATCGGTAGCCCCGCCAGCAGGGCTCGTTTTGCCAGGGCGCAAGGACAAGATTGGGCGCTCAAAGATATCCTCGTCCCCAAGACGCAGCAGCGCGGGACGGCTCAATCCAGTGCGTCTTGAGCCCATTGCGTCATGGTGTCACCGCAGACAGGGCACTCAAACATTCGCCTTTTGTAACCGGGATACTCTTCCTTGACACAGGTGAGCGACATTCGTGCTGCTCGACAGCTCAGGCACAGTGGACGAGCGAGGCCTTCCAGAGGATCGGGTTGATTAGTTTGTGACATCGCAAGTCAGACCGTCCCCTTCGGTGTGTGGGAGGACCGTCCTTGCTCATTTTACCTTGGTGACCAAAAGCCAGGCTATTAATTTTGCTAGAGAGAAGAAAAAAAGCCGCGCTGATTTAAAAAGATAAGCGGTCGATTTAACAAATAAATGAAGACTTGGCAGCCGCCTTCAAATTCAGACCGGCTAGGCGCACTGGTTTTCTTTATCGTCGTTGGGCTCCCGTTCGTTATCGTAGGGTTGGCCATGGTCGCTCGGTATGTCTGGGCCTTTGACACTGTTAGAGGTCCCATTTGACCGCCGGCTTTCTTGACCGTCATGGGGATGGCCGCCAGCGGCCGAAGAAGCGAAAGGGATTCGGATAGAAGTGGCGCGGTTTGTCTGCTGATCCATACGCATCAAGACCCGATGAACGATTGGTCGTTGCTTCTTCCATTCGCTTGCGAGTTGCCTTCACCGTCTTGCGCTTGTGATTGGGCTGCACATCCTTTTGCGTTGTTTGCTTGTCCGGTTGTGCAGCCTGCTCTTTATGTGCAACCGCAGCTGCTGATGCGGACGGCGTCGGTTTTGTAGAGGGCTGTAGTGCCATCAGGCTAGCGATGCCGAAAGTAATTATCGCCCCGAGCACAAGCAAATAAGCAATCAAAACCGAGATGCCGCGCATTACCTCACTCCACCGCCGATCGAGCGGGCACTAACACACATATCAAGCTCGATGTGACCAGCATGTGGGCTATCCGATGCAGCATTTGCGCGAATGTACATAGGAAGGTTGGCCTGTTCTTCAAGGAATGGCCCAGGAGAGCTTAGGAACCCCACTGGTGAGTCGCAACGTGCGTGTATGAACTCGTCGTTGGATATTTAGACCTGTCTCGGTGGCACAACATGCCGCCGATATAGCGGCGAGGGTCGCAGCAAGCAGGTCTAACTCGCCATGGCCTTAGCGGCGGCCCCAATTTTGGACCCAAACTCTCCGAAACTAGCCAAAACACGGCGACACTAGACGGATGATCAAGTTTACATCGGTACCGTCCCCACTGGCGACTCGGGCATCGCTGCCCAGCGTTTCGGACCAACCTTTTGTCGTGTCAGGCAAAGCTGCCTATGATAATGGCTGCGCAATTCGGGGGTGTGGCGTAGATGTTCGGGAGACGAAGGATCGCCGGCTGCCGCTTGCGTAGCCTGCAAGGCGGTGTCTTGCTCGGAATTTGCATGATCGTGGGCGCAGCTCTTGGGGGCTGCGCGACGCTTGAGCGCCTTCCGGCGGTGACTTACGCGCAGGCGAAGCGGACCGACATCCTGGATATTCCCGATGCCCGCTTTTACGTCAGTGAAACCAAGCAGATCCTCAATCTCGCAGTAAAGGCAAGTCAGCGTCGCAACCTGGCGCGTGGGGTTACCGCGACCCGACATTTTCTTGCGATTTCCGGCGGCGGTGATGATGGCGCGTTCGGTGCCGGCTTGCTCGTCGGATGGAGCGACCGTGGTGACAGACCTGAATTCGATGTGGTGACGGGTGTCAGCACGGGATCGCTTTCGGCTCCGTTTGTTTTTCTCGGTCGCGCCTACGATCCTCAGTTGAAGGCCGTCTATACGGAGACGAACGCGAACGATGTCTTCCAGAAAAACGTGCCGCTGATCAGCGCTCTGACCGGCGATTCGCTTACGAGCAACGCACCTTTGCGAGCGATGATTGCGAGGCACCTGGACGACGAAATGATTCGCAGGATCGCGGAAGAGTATTCCAAAGGACGGCTGCTGTTCATTCTGACGACAAATCTTGACCAGGCTCGTCCCGTCATCTGGAACATTGGTGCGATCGCGGCGAGCAATAATCCCAAATCCCGTGACCTTATCATCGACGTTCTGCTCGCATCGGCCGCGATTCCTGTCGTTTTTCCGCCCGTGATGCTGGATGTCACAGTCGATGGTCAGAGGCATCAGGAGATGCATGTCGATGGTGGCACCATCGCGCAGGCTTTTCTCTACCCGCCATCTATATCGTTGAGAACCGGAGCGGCGCGTTCGGGGGTCAACGAGAATACGTTGCGGACCGAAAGAAAGCGCGTCGCTTATGTGATCCGCAATGGCCGCTTCGTACGTCCCGAAGAAAGCGTCGAGCTGCGAACGATCGCGATCGCAAAAGAAGCGCTCTCGACCATGACTGCGTCGAGCGGCGTCAACGACACCTATCGTATGTTTCTTCTCGCGAGACGAGACGGCGTCAACTTCAATCTCGCATCGATCGGCGATGATTTTGACGTGCCTTACAAGGGCCCCTTCAATCAGGAATATATGCAGTCTTTGTACGACTACGGCTATCAAAAAGGCCGAGCAGGGTATCCGTGGCAAAAGGCTCCGCCTGGCTACGTCAACTAGATCGACGCAAAAAAGAGGCCGCGCGTTCTTGGGGAACGGCGGCCTGAAGCTTACCTGCCGGCGCGGGGGAAGGGGGGATTCGGCCGGCAGTCCGATCCTTAACGTCCTTCTCGCGACAAAGTTCCGCCGCGGGCCGAATCCGCTCAAATCGGAAATCTCAATCCGGCAAATGGGTTAGAGGTCCATCCACACCCCTGACAAATTCGCACAATTGTGACCTCCATCACAGTGCGCGGAGCGGGCATGTCCTAGGCTTAAGTTGTGAAAAACGAATTTGCCTTTGGAGTGGAGGCAAAAATGCAAAAAGTGTCCTCAGTGTTTGCCTACGTGGTCAACGACGGCAGGGTATGTGCGCTGAAACCCTCGGAGTGGTCGATCCTCCTGGCCGGTGTAGCACTCTGTGGCGTCGTCACGATGGTAGTGTTGCTCGCGCGCGTCTAGCCACGTTCCCAACCTTTCACCCATGCAGGAGTTGTAGCGGTAGTCAGGGTGCTCGCGTTGGCATCTCGCCGCACATCGTCTCAACGCCCTTCTTGGTTCCGACGACGATTGGCCGTCGCCAGGCACGCAAGTCGGGTTTCTCGCCCTCGCGCGAAGCAGGGGCGAAACGTTGCATGGGTATCCAGCGCATTCCGTCATGCTCGCGCACGCCGCCGCCGCCGGCCTGCACCAAAGCAATGCCCGCTGCCACGTCCCAGATATTCGGTGAGGAAAAGCGCGCGACCTCCAGAAGTCCGGCCGCTACCAACGCGCATTCGAGCGCAGCCGAGCCGGTCTTCCGCGTTTCCCAGCCGGCCTCGTCGGCGTGCGCGGCAACCGGAACGCCGGCCAAACGACGAAGCACGTCGGCGTTGACCTTGGGAGTCACGTCGTTGCCCTCGAAACGCAATTTGCGGCCGATCGAGGCGTGATAGACGCCGACGCGGAGAGCATGACTCACCGAACACCAAACCGCTCCTGCAACGGGTACCCCACGGTGCAACACGCCGATCGATGCCGCGAACATGGGAAAGCCGTTGACGAAATTAGTGGTGCCGTCGATCGGATCGACTGCCCATACGCAATCCTGGCCGCGACCGGGACGCTCCTCCATTTCCTCGCCGATGACGTCATGGCCTGGGAAGCGTTCGGCAAGCCGCGCCCGGATCAGGGTCTCGACACGGCGGTCGATTTCGGAGACGGGGTCGCGCAGGCTGCTCAACGCACCCGCGGCGCCGGTTTTGTAGCGCACGGTAAAAATGCTGCCATAGGTCGTGACGATTTCGGCACCCGCGAGCGTGGCAAGCTCGACCGCCATGTGCTCGATATCGTCGAGATCCTCGAGGATATCTGCATCTGTCGTCGTCACTGGTTTAATTGCTTTATTTATCATCGGCGCTCTTCCGAACGGCTGGATGCGGCGCCGGCACCAGAATTTGCAAGGGTTCCGGGGCGCACGACAGAGCGACCTCCTGCCAATCCGCTTTTGCCTTCACGAGTTTGTCGTCGATTCGGCTCTCCACGCCGCGCCAGCGGACAACGATCTCTTTTCCTTGGCGTGAAATGACGGGTGGCGCGCTTTCGTGCGGCGACTTGAGCCAATCGATGACGGCTTCGCCGTTGTCGCGGTCAACCCCCACTGCATCCAACAACTTGTCGCTCGGATCGGCATCGTGCGCGAGCGGCAGGGCGGGGCCGGTGAAAGGAATGGTGAGAACCTCCACGCCAAGGAGATCACTTTCCCATGGCTGTCCGTCGATATTGATCTCGACGTCATGGGGCTCCGCTTCGGTCAGAATCTCCTTCAATGCCCTTCGTCCGCGGCGGATGTCGTCGGCACCGTCGGCTTTCTTGCCCTTGGCGCGTCGCTCGATAAGCGTTGCGATGAGGCCGACACCGAACGCCTCCGTGCACAACATCTCTTCCTTGAGACCGTTCACGACGATCAGATTGAAAGGCCTGACGTGACCAGTGTGCCATTGTTCGGCGAGTTCCTGCGGCGTGCCGGCAATGCCGAGCGAGCGAGCAATATTGTTGGCGCTGCCAAGCGGCAGTACACCGATTGGCACCGAATAGTCCTGCATATGTTTGAAAACATATGCGACGGTGCCGTCACCGCCGGCGGCGACAACAAGGTCGGGCGCTTTTTTCAACGCGTCCCTGACGCCGTCTTCCTTCGTCGAGACGTAATCGACCTTGTAGTCGGCAAGGTGCAAGGCATCGATGATGCTGTCCTTATCGTGGCCCTTTGTTCCGGCCGTCGGATTGTGCACGAGAAGCGCCCGCATGCGACGTTTTCCCTTTTCCGGAAGTTCGTGTTTTTCAGCCACTTTTGAAATTCCGCCCTCACGCCGACCAAAGATAAACCAAAGATTTTGCGACCTAGGCCTCGGCCTAGTTGGCAAAACCGGGGTGGGGAAAAGAGCCGCCCCAGCGGGATAACGCGGCAAATCGCACTTTGTGGCCCAGGGCGGGCCACCTTTTTTGTGCTTTTTTGGCCTTTAGCGCGGTCGGTTTATTGCCGACGATGGAGCGGGTTGATACGCGCTGAAAAACGCCGTTGGTGGCAGTATTTGAACCCCGGCCTTGTGCCGGGGTTTTTCGTCCCGGTGTCTTGGCCTTGTCATGGTGGAAGAGTACCATGCCCTCATCACGTCACGTTGGAGGCCTATATGGCATCTATGCTCCTCGCGGCGGGGATGGCACTCGCGTTTTGTATTGCGGCATTGCTGATCATCAAGCGAGAGAACGCCGCGACCTGAGTGTTAGGGACACAGTAAGAAAAAGCCCCCGGTGATGAGCCGGGGGTTTCTCTAATTGCGAATGTCTCGCTATTGGACCCAAATCGGACATGCGCTAGTGCGCTGGCAACAAAGGACGTTAGCTGTTGTCACTTGGGGCAATTAGTTGCTAGCGGCCGTGCCAAATCGAAATGATCTTTGGCTTCTATCGCTGTATTTGAGATAGAACGATGCACAAGGCCCGACCAGATTTACTCTCGCGTCAACGCAGCGTCATATTAGGTTTGCTCTTGGCGCTCGCGGCAGCGGCATGGGCGGGCTTTATCTGGCACAGCCACACCACCACGGAAATGATAATGACACATGCCGTGGGCCATCCACGGCACTTCATTGCGGATTGGCTGGTCATGATGGTGGCAATGATGTTGCCGACCGCGTTGCCCATGATCCTCACTTTCCATCGAGTGCAAGCAGCCAACCGCCAGCCTCGTGACGCATTCGTTTCTACTTGGGTGTTTGTGGCGGCTTATTTGGTGGTGTGGGTATTTGCGGGGTTGCCCGCTTATGTTGGGATGCAAGCCGGCGAAGCCGCTATCAGACGCATCCCGCTCACCGCAGCCGCTGCGGCCCAAGTCGGCGGCGCAATCATCGTGGTAGCGGGTGTCTACCAGCTCACGCCGCTAAAGGACGTATGCCTCTCAAAGTGTCGCGAGCCTCTCGACTTCATTGTGACGGCATGGCGGGACGGCGCAACCAGCGCACTTGAAATGGGCTTGCTCCACGGCGCCTATTGTCTGGGCTGCTGCTGGCTTCTCTTTGTCATCCTCTTTCCGCTCGGCATGATGAATGTTGGAGCAATGGCGGCTGTCACTCTCGTTATATTCGCCGAGAAGACGCTGCCTTGGCCTCGGCTCGCGCCTTACGCTGCGGCTAGCGTGCTTGTGCTTTATGGTGCGCTGGTGATTACGTCACCCCAACTCCTTCCTACCTTTGAGCAAGATGGCGGCTCGGCTATGCCAGAAATGCCGATGATGATGCCCGGGAAGTAGGTAGATTTAAGAAGCGTGCCGCGGTTTTTACTCGGGTGCTTTTCTAGGATCTCTTCAATCGCCCGTTGCAATTCTTTGGCCTTCGGGCATGACTTATGGCCCCATGGTGTCCGGAGGATAGACGCTCTTGTCGTCGTCCTTCACGTTCAGTGGACTTTCCTCCCATGGAGCCAAGTCACGGGTTTCCGCTGGAGCGGTCTGCGGTACGCGGCATCAATCCTCCGGGGAAGATGCCCAAGCCGCCGCTGCCGGGGCGACCGGTGGATTTATGAATTGGCTCGTAGGTCAAGCCCAGTATCTTGATTGTCTGTACGACGAATGTTCAAGCGGCTCGTTCGTACTTGAGCAGCGGACAATCCTTCGGTCCAGCATTGGTTTTTACGATGAAGCCGATCTTCGCAATTTGATTGCGAAGGTCCTCAGCACGGCCGAGTTGCTGGCACGCTTGGGTGAGACATTCCAGAGAATGACGCCAGACGCCAGGGGCGGAACCTTGGTCAGAGCGCGGCAGGGGGAGGGCGCTCGGCCCGTGGGCGGTGCCGAAAAGCTGCTAGGCGGCCATCCTGTTCTTAATCAAGCCGACGATTGCCGTAAGGATCGCACCGGCAATTCCGCCCCCCGCAAATTGGCCGACGAGCGCGCCAATATCGACGGAACTGCCGGCCTGAGCGAGCGCCGGAATTACAGCCGACAAAATTTGTCCGCCAACGCCGCCGCCGATCGCGCCGGCGACCGTGTTGCCGGCTGTTCCCAAGCTCAGATCTTTTGATGCCCCGCCCGCTACATTGCCGCCGATTGCGCCAGCAACAATCTGAATAATGAGATTGATGAGAACGCCAGACATTGCAACCTCCTCACAAAAAGTTCCGCGTGAAGTTTAGGTCTTGATGTCAGCCGGCAATTTTCCACCATTGGCCGCGAGCTTCGCCATGACCTGCTTGTGCAACCAGACATTCATCGTCGCAGAGTCATTGGTGTCGCCGGTGTAGTGCAGTTCCTTCGCAAGCTGCTTGCGCGCTGCCAAGCTGCTATCGAGGTCGAGCGCCTTCATTAGGTCGACGATCGATGTTCGCCATGCGAGCTTTTCGCCCTTTGCCGCCGCTGCCTTGTCGACGATTGCGGCGACATCCACCGTTTGCGCCGGCGCACTTGCCGGTTTTGCAGTCGACGCCGGAGATCCGCCAGGCGCCAGGGAAGGCGAAGCGTTTGCCGCTTGCGCGGAGCCGTGGCCGAAAATCTTGCTCATAATGCTTCCGAAAATGCTCATAACGATCCTCCGGTCGGTTTATAACTAACGTGCGCTTCTTTACTTCGATACCGCCTTGCAGAAGTAATGATTATAACATCGTCACCATCGTTGGTTACCGATAAAATTCACGCGAGTGGCACAACGCTGCAATTAGTCGCCATGTTATTGTCATTGCTGCGTCATACATTCAAAAACAAACCTCGAAAATTATTTCACGCGTTTAACGGGAGCCGAATATGGGTCTGATTGATGTCCTCAACGGCATGCAGAATGGACCGCGCGGACAGCGCGATCCAAGTGCAACGCCGAATAGCGGCAGCGGAGGAATGTCACCAATCACGATGGCGATCCTCGGGCTGCTTGCATACAAGGCGATGAAAGGTCTTGCCGGCAGGCAACCGTCGGCAGCTCCAGCGAATACTCGCGTACCGCCTGGTGGAAAGACAATCGACGTCAACGTGCCGAGCGGCAGCGCGAAGGTACCAAGCGGAAGCGCGCCAGAAAGCGGCGGTGGAATGGGCGACCTGTTGCGCGGCGGGCTCGGTGGACTGCTTGCGGGCGGTGCAGCCGGCAGTGTGCTGACCGGCGGGTTGAACGATCTGCTCAAGCAATTTCAGCAGAGCGGTCACGGCGATGCGGTTGATTCATGGGTCGGTACCGGCCCAAACAAGTCGATCGCACCGAAGGACCTGGGCCAGGCTCTGGGATCGGAACAGGTCAATGCCGTGCTGGCACAGACCGGGATGTCCCGCGAAGAGTTGCTAAACGCGCTCAGCCAGTACCTGCCGCAGGTGGTTGATCGCCTGACGCCGCAAGGTCGATTGCCGACTGACCAGGAAGCGCAGCGCATGCTTTGACGCATGCGCTGCTTCGGTTGTCTGGCCTGATTTCGGCCGACGGAGGCGCCCGCCGGCCGCTGAGGGTGCCGCCATAGGAGGGGCGCATGGGAATTCTCTGGATCATTATAATCGGCTTCGTGGCTGGTCTTATTGCCCGCTGGCTCTCGCCAGGACCGAATACGCCGGCAGGCTTCATACTGACGACCGTACTCGGGATTGCTGGGGCGTTTTTTGCGACGTGGCTCGGCCAAGCCATCGGCTGGTATCGCCCTGACCAGGGTGCCGGTTTTATCGGTGCGACCGTGGGCGCGATCCTTGTTCTTTTCATCTGGAACAGGCTCGTCGCGTCACACGTGATTTCCGATCCGGGAGCGGGGCCACGCGCCTAGACCGCGTGTGTCTCAGGTCGTCCATCTCGTCATCGGCGTCCACTATCGGCTAAAGTAAGCCGCTCTTTTCGATTTTTGTTTTGGGAGTTTGTCATGACCATCTCAATGGCGTCCATCCGCAGCTTCACCTTCGCCGTCATTGCCGGACTGACGCTCGCCGGATGTGGTTACAACACCATTCCCACTCTTGAAGAGCAGGCGAAGGCGAAGTGGGGAGACGTGCAGAACAATTACCAGCGAAGGGCCGATCTCATTCCGAATCTGGTCGCAACGGTTCAAGGTTACGCAAAGCAGGAGAAGGACGTTCTCACCTCAGTCATCGAGGCTCGCGCCAAGGCGACTCAGATCAAAGTGGATGCCTCGCAGCTCACGGACCCTGAAAAAGTGAAGCAGTTCCAGGACGCACAGAACCAACTGACCGGTGCACTCGGGCGGCTCATCGCCGTGAGCGAGAACTATCCCGATCTCAAGTCCAATCAGAACTTCCTAGCGTTGCAGTCGCAGCTTGAAGGCACCGAAAATCGCATCGCAGTAGCTCGCCGCGACTACATCGAAGCTGTGCGCGCCTACAATACAGAGCTTCGCACATTCCCCGGGATCATATGGGCCAGGACTTTCTTCCGCGGCAACAAACCGATGGCGGAATTTACCGCGAGTGATGGCGCGGACAGGCCGCCAACGGTAAAATTCTGACGATACGTCCGCGACACAAGGGCAACTAGAATGACTGCGGGCACTGTCCCTTCTGCCTTCGGTAGAAGCGGAGCGTGCGTGGCTGTCGTGGTTGGCGCGCTGCTGTTCGCGATCGGCGCCGGCTTTGCCCTCAACTTTCCTGCTCTGACAGGCCGTGTCGTCGATCAGGCTAACATCCTCCAGCCCGCGACCCGCTCCGCAATCGAGAGCAAGCTCGCCGAACTCGAAAGCAAGTCTGGCATCCAGCTTGTCGTTGCCACGGTCAATTCGTTGGAAGGCCAGGACATCGAGCCTTACGCCAACGAATTATTTCGCAACTGGAAGCTCGGCGAAAAGGAAAAAAACAACGGTGTGCTGCTGCTCGTTGCACCGAACGAGCGGCGCGTCCGCATCGAGGTGGGTTATGGACTTGAAAAGACTCTTACCGACGCGCTGTCCAAGGTCATCATCATCAATGCGATTACGCCTCGTTTCAAAGCTGGCGACTTCAGTGGCGGAATTTCACGTGGCGTCGATGACATCATTACCGTTCTGACGACGGATGCGCCGGAATGGGAGCAGCGCCCATCGCTGCGGCTCGACAAGAACCAGCAGGACGATCCAACAAGCTGGATACTGTTCTTCGCCTTTCTCGTTTTCATCGTATTGGTTGTCGTCTCGCCGACCTTCCGCTGGCTTTTCATAAACGCGCTGGTCAGCGCCTCGGCCAGTTCCGGCAGATATGGTGGCGGCTATTCTGGCGGCGGTTTTTCGGGTGGGGGAGGCTTTTCGGGCGGCGGAGGTTTTTCCGGGGGAGGTGGGTCTTCGGGCGGCGGCGGCGCCTCGGGGAGCTGGTGATGAATATCTCAAAAGAGGATCAGGATCACATCACGAAGGCGATCCGCGCGGCGGAAGCAAAAACGTCGGGCGAGATCGTTTGCGTACTGGCGGAGACCTCAGTGCAGGCGACGGCGTCGCCGGTCTTTATCGCTGCTGTGATCTCCCTTGCGCTCCCCTGGCTTCTCACCGCATTCACCGCGATGACGGTCTTCCGCATTCTGTCGTTGCAGGTTATCGTCTTTTTGGCCCTCTTGATGTTGCTCTGCCTGCCGCGCGTGCGTGTCGCGCTGATGCCGCGTAAAGCACGCCGTGCCGCCGCCTATCGCCTCGCCATGGAGCAGTTCGTGAGTCGCGGCCTCGCGCGCAACAAAAGTCAATCAGGAATTCTCATTTTCGTCTCTTTGGCCGAGCACTATGCGCGCATCGTGGCCGGCACCGCGATCTCCGCCCAGGTGCCCCAGAACCGGTGGCAGGAAGCCGTGGACGCTTTGGTCGCTCACACGCGAAATGGCCGGATCGCCGAGGGATTTATCGCCGCGATCGAAAAGTGCGGGGAAGAGCTCGCAAGGCACTTCCCGCATACTACGGCGGGCCGCAATGAATTGCCGGACCGGATTTATGTGATCTGACCATTGGCCGCTGCTTTGTTGCCTCGCTTTTTGGGAACTACGCAGGCGTCGTCTGCATTATCGAACGTTATCCCACGAGAGGCATCGAATGGTCAGAAGCGTAACCACCAAAGCGAAAAACGCGATCACGGACGTGGCGCAACGTGGCGTCGAGAACGTCCGATCCGTCGCCATTGACGCCGGTGCGGCCGCGAAATCCGCAGCGGACGTGGTTCTTGAATCGACTAGCAACGCTCTGGACGCCGGACGGACGAAGGTCAAGCAGGTCACACCGGCGATGAAGCGGGCGATCGGTCTGGGACCGCGGCGCAGGAAAAAGGTCGCGAAGAGGAAAGTGGCCAGGAAGAAAACGGCCTCCCGGCGAAAAACGAAGCGTCGGGCGCGGCGATAAGCGAGAAGTCAGTCGACCTTGACCGGAAAAGGGATCGGGGCGGCCGAAATGAATTGTTGCTCGGCGAGACGGGCAAAGCGGCCGCCGGCGTTGACCAGTTCGTCGAACGTACCTTGTTCGACGATTTTGCCCATATCGAAAACGAGAATACGGGATGCCTTTCGCACCGTTGAGAGCCGATGCGCGATGACGAACGTGGTCCGACCTTTCATGACCTCGTCGAGCGCGCGCATGACTTTCGCTTCGGTATTGGCATCGAGTGCGCTCGTGGCTTCATCGAGAATGAGAATCGGCGGATCTTTGAGAAGCGCGCGGGCGATCGACAAGCGCTGACGTTCACCCCCCGAGAGCGAGCGGCCGCGCTCGCCGACATTGTCCGCGAAGCCCTCGAACTTGCGTTCGATGAAGTCGAGAGCCTGCGCACGCTGGACGGCGTCACGCATTTCGGCTTCCGTCGCGTCAGCCTTCCCGACCTTCAGATTTTCAGAGATCGAACGGTTAAACAGCAACGCTTCCTGGAAAACCACGCCGATATTTCGCCGCAGCGCGGCAAGCTTGAATTTGCGGATGTCGGTGCCGTCAATCTCGATTTGACCCGATTGTGGATCAAACGCGCGATGAAGGAGCGCAATTGCGGTCGTCTTTCCGGCGCCTGTTGCGCCAACAAGTGCGATCGTTTCGCCCGGCATGGCCGCAAAGTTGAGATCATCGACGGCCGTGCGTTTCCCGTCGTAAGAAAAAGAAACGTGCTTGAACTCGACACGTCCTTGCAATCTTCCGGGGTCGACTGCTCCGCGCCGGTCCCGGATGGACGGAACCGTGTCCCAGACCTGGAAAAATTCGCGCAGACGTGGCGCTTCCGAAACCACCGAGTTGGCGAAACTTACACTTCGCTCGAGCCGCGCAATAATCAGTCCCGCAAAATTCATGAAAGTGACCATCTCGCCGACGGTCGCCTGACCTTTGATGGTCAGCAGCGTGCCCACGATGATGATCGCAAGCACAGTCAGGGTGGTTGCGGTCCGCGTCAGCACATTGGCGAGAGCCCACCAGGACAGCACGGGCATTTGAGCTGACAGCAAGCGCTCAACGACGAGACGCAGTTCGGCAACCTCGGCTTCCAGGCGCGCGAAACTCTGCACGAGGGCAATGTTACCGAGCGTGTCCGAAGCGCGTTCGGCCAAGTCGGAATAATGACGCTCGACGGAGCTCTGCAATCTTTCGGTCTTGCGAACAATCACCGTCGTCAGCAAAGCAAAAACGATGCAGAGGACGATCAGCAGCAACGCGAGCCGCCAGTTTATAAAAAGGGAAATTGGCAGCAGCACGAGCAACGAAATGAGCGAAGAGAGGTTGTCGCGGAAGAATCCAACCCACAATCCCCACAGCGCCTCCGTGCCCTGCAACATCATCTTCATCAATCGGCCGGAGTGGGTGTTGCCGTGATAGGAGAGGGGCAGCTGCAGCACGTGTTCGAAGTAGCCCGTCAGAACGACGTGACGGCGCCGATGGGCGAGGCGATCGGAATAGAGTGCAATCAGCGTTCCGCAGGCAATGGTGAAAAGACCGAAGCCCGCCCAGGCAGCAAGCAGTGTTGCCAGGTGCGGCCACTGCGGAACTTCGCCTCGCGTCTGGGCTCCCGTCAGTGCATCGATGATGCGACCCAGCAATACCGGTTCGGCAAACTGCGCGGTTGCAAGGGCTACGTTGGCGATCGCCAATCCCCAGGCCAATGGAGCCTCGGGGCCGAGCAGAGCGAGAACGCGGCAATAGAGACGAAGAATATTCATGCCCGTCGAACGCTATCACAGCCAAACGTCGTTCGCGTAGTTCGGTCGCTTCGTTGTGTCGATGCGAGGCGGGTTTTTCCGCCTTTTGATCCCGGTCGTGTTCGCCTCAGCCATGCCACGCGGTTTGCCGGAAGGTGGCTCACTCGATTTTCGGAATTCCTGGCGTTCGATAAGGTGCTCGGTCCGGCTCTTTGCTGCTGATGCTGGTTTTCATTTCAGTCGCGGCCGGCCTCTTGCGCGCACTGCCCTGCGACGCACTCGCATGCACTGGTCAGAGAATTCGTTGTTTGTGGTTTACCGCAATACCGACTGTTCAAGCAGGTAGCCGAAGGTCTGCTCAGTTCAAGGCACGGCATAGGGGTTGACCTTGCTCTTCCCACGATGACCTGATGTGCGAAGAAGGACGTTGATCTCAATCAATTCATCTGGCCTGATTAGCGATACTGAAAGGGCTGTCGGCGGAATTGCAGACGTCAGGACTTCGTAAACGGGGGAAAATCATGTTTCGGTTGGTTTCGGTATGCTTGGCTTTTTTGTTCGCGACAGCGGCTTTCGCACAAATTCAATTTCCGCCAGATAGCCGCCTGAAGGCCATCACGAGCACCAAGACGATCAAGATAGCGTACCGGGCAGACGCCCGACCGTTCTCTTTCGTGAATGACAAAAATGAGCCGGTAGGCTTCACGATTGATCTCTGCAGATTGGTGGCGAATTCAATCGGACAGCAATTCGGCCTGGGTGATCTCAAGATCGATTGGGTGCCGACGACTCTTCAAACGCGATTTACAACCGTTGCCAGCGGCAAGGCCGATATGGAGTGCGGCTCAAGCACCGTAACGCTGGGACGAATGAAGGACGTCGATTTTTCAAACTTCGTGTTTGTCGAAACCACCGGCATTATCGTCGCCAAAACATCCAACATCCGCACATTTGCGGACATGGCCGGAAAGAAAATCGCAGTTGCATCCGGCACGACAAATGAGCAGGCCATCATCAACCAGCTCAAACAGCAAAAGATCGAAGCGACGGTGATTTCCGTGAAAGACGGAAGCGAAGCCGTCGCACTTCTGGAAAGTGGTAAAGCCGATGGTTTCGCGAGCGACAAACTCCTGCTGGTCGGTGCTCACATAAAGAATCCACAAGATCTGATGATGTTGCCGGATGATTTGTCGGTCGAGCCTTACGCCATCGTTCTGCCGCGTGGTGATTGGGCATTTCGTCTCGCGGTCAATACCGGCCTGGCCCAGATCTACCGGGATGGCCGGGTCGTGACGGTGTTCAAGGCGTGGTTCGACCGGGTTGGGCTGTCGCTGGGTCCAATCCTGAGGGTCGTATATGGCCTTGGTGCGCTATCAGATTGATTGCTGCCTCAACGCTTTTGCGAACGGAAAAGCTAGATTGTCATCCGCATTGGGGGCACCCGGCGGTCGCCTGTGCTCATGGGAAAGGTATTTACGACAATCTCGCAATCCCAGGAGGAAATGAGTGGGGGACAGGCGAAGTTGTTCTGCAAGTGCAGGGGCGCGGCCTGAGCCCGATTCGTTTCAAAGCCAGCCGAGGAACGCACAGCGCGCGCGACGGCGAGCGTTGCAATCAAGGCCAACGCGGTCGCGACTACCGATATAAATTTCAATTTTCGCCATGTCACAATTGGGCACCTCGTCTGGAGCAGATGGAATGTCTGCGGTGCACGAGAACTACGAGCGATCGGTATGTGTTGCTTGAAGAAGTACTTTCGCTGAGCTTGAATTTTCGTGGAGATAGTATGGAGCCCAACTCAATTGGCCTTGGTCTCAAGCATTTCTCCAAGAATTGCCCCTATCGAATGTGTGGTAATTCATTACGCCGCTGTTCCATGACGTTTTCGTGATAGGCGATCGTGACATCGTGACAGCGGCGTAAATTAGGGGCATAGCATCGCCTCGAAAGCGGGGTGCCCGCGAAGGTCGCGACACCTCATTCCGGCGAAATTTTAAGATGGAGAGCTAGCCGATCCCGCGCGGGGGCAATTCGGAATTGCTGGATAAGTCTGTCTCGATTCGTCCAAAAATTTATTCCTGAAAAATTGGAGCTTTCCGTTCTGTGAGGGCCCTCACAGTCAAGGGCATTTCTTTCGCGCTAGAAGAGGTCATGAAGACTTTCTGAAGAAGTTGAGTGCGTCACATCGGTACGTCAGGGGGCGAGCCAATGCGATACTTTGGAGTACTGGAATCGGATGAAGCCGCCTCGCAGGCGAATAGCGCGGCATTCCGGTTCGCCAACTTTGAAATCGATGTCGCGCGTCACGAACTGCGTTGTGGTGGCAAGATCATTCCGATCGAGCCGCAGGTCTTCGATCTGCTCGTTCATTTGATTCGCAACCGCAACCGAATTGTCAGCAGGGAAGAACTGATCGACGCGGTATGGAAGGGGAGAGTCATCTCCGAAGCGACCCTCAGTTCGCGCGTCAGCGCTGTGCGCCGTGCCATTGGTGACAATGGCGATGATCAGTTATTCGTTCGTACGCACCACAAGCGGGGTTTTCGCTTCGTCGGCCAGGTCGAGGATTCCCCACCCTATGAGATGGTAGCGGCGGATCGACGACCGATTGCAGCAAACGGTCGGGAGGGTTGGGCGCACAACAACGCGGCCAAGCCCGCGTTGGCTTTGCCCGACAAGCCGTCTATCGCGGTTCTGCCGTTTCAGAACAGGAGCGGAGATTCCATTCAGGAATACTTTGCCGACGGTCTGACCGAAGACATCATCACCGGTCTTTCGCGCCAGCGATGGTTCTTCGTCATTGCTCGAAATTCAAGTTTTGCCTTCAAGGATGAAGTTGTCGATGTGCGCAAAGTCGCTGGCGAGCTTGGCGTGCGCTATGTGCTTGAGGGCAGCGTGCGCAAGGCGTCCAGCCAGGTGCGCGTGACTGCGCAATTGATCGATGCCAGCAAGGGCGTCAACCTCTGGGCCGATCGTTACGACCGCGACCTCTCAAATATCTTCGAACTGCAAGACGAGATCACTAATCGGGTCATTGACTTGGTTGGTTCGCAGATCATCGTTGCCGAAGCCGCGCGCGTTCAGCGTAAGCCTCCGCAGAACATCGAGGCTTGGGACTGGGTGATGCAGGGCTTGCCCCACATGTGGCGTATGAGCGTTGAGGAGCAACGTCTGGCCCAAGACTGTCTGCGGCAGGCGATCGCTCTCGATCCGGACTACGCGCATGCACATGCGTTGCTCGGATGGACCTATCTGTGCATGTTCAATCTCGACGCGCGGATGCCCATTGGGGAATTCACCGACAAGGCGCTCCAGGCTGGCGAGCGCGCCGTTGCGCTTGATGACCAGGACCATTGGGGGCATTTCGTGCTCGGTCTTGCCCACTCACGCAGGCGACGTCCCGAACCAGCGGTGATGCATCTCTCCAAATCCGTCGAACTGAATCCCAATTTCGCGCTGGGCCACGCCGGTCTCGGCTATGCTCATGCATGCGGCGAACAGCCCGAACGTGGATTGCAATCACTGGAGGAAGCGCAGCGACTGAGCCCTTGCGACCCGTTTCTCGCGATCTATGCTCCGATCGTCAGGTACATGGCTTTTTTCGCTCTCGGACAGTACGAGGACACGGTCGCAGTATGCCGTTCTCTCACGGCGCTTTATCCTCACCATGCCGGCGCCTGGCGGTTGATGACCGTCTCGCTCGGACTACTCGGAAAGATTGACGAGGCGAGGGAGGCGCTGGCACGCACGCTCGCCCTTCAGCCGGATCTTTCGAGTGCACATGTGACCAACGATACAGTCTTCGTCAATTCGAACGATCGCGCGCGATTTCTGCAGGGGCTGCTGAACGCAGGACTGAAGAACTAGCCGCCGTAATGGCGGATCAGTTGAGGCCGGCGCGACGGAAGCCTTCCAGATAGTGCTTCCGATCGGCGTCGTGCTGGAATGGCATTTGGTGTGCGAGCCAGGCCATCGAGATGTTTGGCTGAACGCGGCGAAGCTCCTGTAGGGCGGACGCCGCCGCGTCGGCCTGTCCTGCCATTCCGGCGGCTGCGGTGAGCACCCTGTGGCCGCCGACGAAATCGCCCCGCTGGCGTATCGATTCTCGCGCAAGCCGCATGGCGTCCTCATAATTGCGCCCGTTGAACTGTGAATAGGCGGCGATGCCATAATAGAGTGCGGAAAACGGGTCGCGTGGACTGAGCCGCAGCGCGCGTCGCGCAGCGAGGTCGGCGTCCTGCCAGCGCCCGCAATATGACAGCGTTAATCCATAGTAGGCCTGCGCCAGCGAGAAGTTGGGATTGAGCTGCAGAGCCAGTTCGAACTCAGCGAGTGAATCATCGAATCGGCGCGTGAACAAATGAACATTACCCAGCGCGTGGTGTGCCCAGGGGTCCTCGCTGTCGGCCCTGATCGCAGCCACGGCAGCGCGCTCGGCGAGGAGTACCGAGGCAGCCATGTCGGCCCAACCCATGTGAGCACCGAATGTGTGGCTGGCGGCCAGCACGCCGAGTGCCTGGCCATAGTTTGGATCGATCGCGGTTGCTTTCTCGAGCAGGGCCTGCGCGACCATGTTGTCCTGTCGTGTCAAACGCCAATAGTGCGACAGTCCGCGCATGACGAGATCCCAGGCGTCCATGCTGTCAGGAGCCTTGCGCTGGGCGCGGAAATTTTCTGCAGCGTAAAGCTGCGGTTCAATGGCGCCGACGATAGCCTCCGTAATCTCGTCCTGAACCGCGAATACATCGGCAATGTTGCGGTCATAGCGTTCTGCCCAGATATGGCTGCCGGTCGCGACATCGATGAGCTGAGCAGTGATGCGCACGCGCTCCCCTTCCTTTCGTACGCTGCCCTCGACGACATAGCCGACCCCGAGTTCTTCGCCGATCTGGTTCAAATGGACGGCCTTGCCCTTGTAAGTGAAGGACGAGTTGCGTGCGATCACGAAGAACCAGCGTAGTTTCGACAGCGCGGTTATGATGTCTTCGCTGATGCCGTCGGAGAAATATTCCTGTTCCGGCTCGCCGCTCATGTTGACGAAAGGCAGCACCGCAATGGCCGGCCGGTCGGGCAACGGAAGCGCGGTGCGCAAGGAATCGCCAATCTCACCTTGTGGCAACGCCGACGGCGGTTCAGCGCCTGAGGCTTGCAATCGCACGTCACCGACGAAGCGAAGGCCCTTGCGCGCGATCGTCCGGATCAGTTTTTGCTGTTGACCGCTGTCGCCGATCGCTCGCCGGGCGGCATTAATACGGCTGGTGAGGGTCGAATCAGAGACGACTCTGCCGCCCCAGACCGCGTCGATGAGGTCGTTCTTGGAGACGACGCGGTCGCGATTTTGCACCAGGTAAATGAGTAGGTCGAATACTTGCGGCTCCACAGCAACAGGACCCGCGCCACAGCGCAATTCGCGCCTGTCTTCGTCAAGCGTATGGTCGCCAAAGAGAAATTGCATGTCGCTACCCCCCCCGCGATAGCAACCTCGGCCTCAGGAAATAATCAAGGTGGTCTAAAGGACAAATCAAGCTCTGGACAAAGTCTTTCGCGCGAGAGGGGCGTACTCACAACCCAATCGTGTTGAAATTGGACAGGAGCAATCAATGCCTGCAGCCCTGACTGCTGAAAAGCCGGCCAAACAGGCCGCGCAAACCGTATCCCCCGAACTTGTAGCCATAAAGGCCCGCCAACAGGCCGCCTGGTCCTCGGGCGACTATGCTGTGGTCGGCACGACTCTGCAGATTGTCGGCGAGGAACTTTGCGAGGCTCTCGATCTCCGGGCTGGCAAAAAAGTTCTCGACGTAGCCGCCGGCAACGGGATGGTCAGCCTCGCCGCCGCGCGGCGCTGGTGCGAGGTCACCTCGACCGACTATGTGGGTAGCCTGCTCGAGCGCGGCCGCGCCCGCGCTATGGCGGAAGGCCTGCCGATCGAATTCAAAGTGGCCGATGCCGAAGCCTTGCCGTTTGCAGACGGGTCGTTTGATACGGTCGTTTCGACGTTCGGCGTAATGTTCACGCCCAACCAGGAACAGGCCGCAGCCGAGCTGTTGCGCGTCTGCAAATCAGGCGGCCAGATCGGACTCACGAACTGGACCCCCGACGGCTTCATTGGACAGCTCTTTAAGACACTCGGCCAATACCTGCCGCCGCCACCGACCGCTCAATCACCCCGGCTTTGGGGCACGCGCGCGCGTCTCACCGAACTGTTTGGATCCGGTGCAACCTGGATCAAGACCGAGCCGCGTGAATTCAAATTTCGCTATCGCTCTGCAGAACACTTCGTCGACGTGTTCAGGACCTACTACGGCCCGACGCTCAAGGCATTCTCCGCGCTGGATGTGCCTCAGCAGATTCGGCTGGAGAAGGATCTGTACGATCTCATCGGTCACATGAACACGGCCGACGATAAAACAATGGTCGTGCCGAGTGAGTATCTCGAGATCGTCATAGTAAAACGGTGAGGTTCCCCGCCGCAGGCTGAGACCTGTGCAAGTTGTATTTCGGAGCTTTCAAGAAGGAAAAAACCTGATGCATGTCGCTACTTTCGGGGGTGTCACTCCCGACACTGCCATTGTCGAAATCAAGCGAGTGAAATCACGTACGTGGCTCTTTGGCCGATTCATAAACGGACTGAAGGAGTCGCGGCTTCAGGAAGCCCGTCGCGTGATTGAAAGGCACAGCCACCTAATGGCACCGGACAACTTAAGGGATGACGGGGCTGCAAGCGAAGGACGGAAACAATGAAACGCTATCTGATCGAGCGTGATATTTCGGGCATTGGCAATCTGAGTACCGAACAACTCAAGGGCGTTGCCGCGAAGTCCAACAGCGTGATCGCCAAGCTCGCTCCGAATATACAGTGGCTTGAATCGTATGTGGCCGCCGACAGGACGTTCTGCATCTACCTTGCTGAAAGCGAGGCACTCGTATTCGAGCACGCCAAGCTGGGTGGATTTCCGGTGACGAAAGTCACCGAGGTGCCGATTGTGATCAGCCCAATGACCGCGTATTGAGGGCGTTCGGTTGGAGGCAGCGTTGAAAGAATCGCTTTGGGAAAATCCTTGGTTCTTTGCCGCGCCCAAGCAGAGCGGCGATCCACCCGCCAATTGTCCAATTACAGGCTTTCTCTGCGAGGGCGACCTTTCCTACCTGTGCGAGGATTACGGTTGCGCTCGCAAGGCGGGCCTGTCACCGCGATCCGAGGAAAATTTCGGCTGAGAGGCGACCGGTGTGCTGTTTCGCGCACACATTCGAACTTCAGGCGAGGGGCCTTTTACCCTGAGTGCGTCCGGCCGAGCGAGGATATCGGGGAGTTGCAATTGCCTTTAACTGGGTCAGACCCTGTGCAATTTCGCGCTGTTCGGCATCCTGCGCCATGCGCTCAAAATCGGAAGCGGCCTTGAGCATCTGATCGCGGGCAGTTTGAACGCGCAAACGTTCGGCCATCGTCCGGCACTCTCGAGCCCTGGTGCGACATCTTCGGCTCTCTGGAATGATCGATGGAGACATCGTGTGCTGCGCGGCCAAGCCGCCGGTAAACCCAATGTTGTAAAATCCGTCCTTCGAAAACCATGAAAATAGTCGATGGTCGACGCGGCGAAAAAAAGGCAACCCACACCAGGGGATTAAATGGTCAGCTTCCCGGATTACCGCGATCCCTTGGCGCGCTTTTGCCGGCCAACCCCGAAAACGTCTCAGCCATATCGCGAAGGCGGGCTTTGTCGACGGGATCCGAGGTCGCCTGGGCAAGTCTGACGAATTCCACGGCATATCGACGGTAATCGACGGCAGAAAATGGTGGCACAAACTTCTCCCCGGACGCAGCGGTAAATCAGCGTCTCGATATTTGGTTCCCATACAAATTTTTCTCACAAAGTTGTTGAAGAACGAAGTTCCAGCTCAGGACGTTGCTGCCTCAGGTGGACCGAGGAGGTGGCGTTGCTGGAATCCCAGAAATATCGACAGTACGCGGCAGATTGTACTCGGCTTGCACAAACGATGGCTGCCGCGGACAAGCAGGCCCTGCTTGAGATTGCATCCGCGTGGGAAAAGCGCGCGCAGGAAGCCGAGCGCCGGGAAAAGCGCAAAGCCTAATCGCGTCAATCGCTCAGGCGCTCTTCTTCAATTCGACTTCCACCGGTTTCGCCGAGTGCGCTGCGTTTTGACCGGTCAAGTTGTCCTTCTGCAATCGGTCGAGAAGCTGGTGCAGGGCTTGTTCCAGCCGTTCGGTGTGCACGGACACGTTCGAGGGGATGGGGCCGTCACCCACTCCTGCATGCGGTGCAAGTGGCATCTGAGCGTCGACATCGGGCTCGTTCAAGATCATCGCTGAATCCCATCTCGACGTTTGAGCACGCCTTGCCTCGCGCCGCCGTCGCCATTCCGTGAAGTGAAGCACTGGCCCGGCAATAGCGAGCGTCACGAACATGAGCAGCAGCAGCGCAAAAGTATGATCGTCGTCGACGATCGAGGGTTTCGCAGCTGGTCGCGGAGCAGGCACAGTACGTTGCGGTTCTTCGGAGCGCGCGGCGGCTTGCGGCAGAGCATCGCCCGCGCTCGCTACCACACTGCGTGGCGGGGTCGCCGAGTCATCTGCGCCGGACGAGGGCGAATCAGGTGAAGCGGTTGACCGCTCGATCGAAGAGGCCGGCTCCGCTGTGGGCGGAACGGAGGAGGATTGATTCATCAACCTGTAAGCGTCGAGCCAGTAGGCGGGTGACGCCGACGTTACATTGGCCTCCGAAGCAACCTCGGTAGGCACGCTTCCGGTTCCCGTAGTCACAGGGCGTTGCGCTTGCGCGGGATCCTTTGACTGCTTTGCCGTCGCAGATGCCGTATGTTTCTGCGATGCCGGCGCGCTCTTTTGCACGCGAAGACCTGTAGGGCCTAGACGCCAGCATTGACGACCACTGGCGTGATCAACTCGATAGTACCAATGCTGTCCCGGTGAAGCCGACGAACCTGGCTTGCTAAGACACTCCTCTGCGCGTACCCCCTGTGTCGATTGCGCGAACACGCCCGTAAGCAAAACAAACGTTACAAAGGTCAAAACCGAAGTCGATTTGTATTCTGGCATGCCTGCCCTCCTCGACGTTGCATCAAGCACGCGATCAGAAACTAATTGGTGGCGCGGATTGGAGACTGCGATTGGGGCTGCAATACGTTGCAAATTCGGCAAGTACCCACTGCCACAATGGTAGTGAGGTGTGTGCGTGCCTCGTTGCAGATGCGAGATTATAGGTTTTTTTGTCCCGCATCTGCCAGAGGTATCGCACGCATACGATTTGCGGCGATTAAATGGTCGTTAAAATCGTGCGCTGAGTCGCAAAATTTTTCGGCAGGGCCGGTCTCCCGAGTCCTACCGACCAATTCTGCGAAATCGTCGTCTTATTTAGCGGCGACGACTTTTTGCCGTTGCTCGCCGAGCTGGTCGATGCCAAGAGTCACGATGTCTCCGGCCTTGAGAAATACCGGAGAAGGTTTCATTCCGAGACCGACACCCGGTGGCGTGCCGGTGATGATGATGTCGCCCGGTTCCATCACGAAGAACTGCGAGCAATACCAGACGAGATGTTCGCAATCGAAGATCATCGTCTTTGTATTGCCGCGCTGGCGCTTCTCACCGTTGACGTCAAGCCACATATTGAGGTTCTGCGGATCCTTGACTTCGTCCTTGGTGACGAACCACGGGCCGACCGGTCCGAAGGTCTCGCAGCTCTTGCCCTTGTTCCACTGGCCGCCGCTGCGTTCGATCTGGAAGACGCGCTCGGACACATCGTTGCCAAGGAAATAGCCGGCAATGGCGTCCCTCGCCTTGTCGCGTGCGAGATAACGTGCGCGCTTGCCGATAACAATGCCGAGTTCGACCTCCCAGTCGAGCTTGCCCGACTCGCGCGGGATGATCGTGTCATCGTTCGGCCCGCAGATGCAGGTCGGCGCTTTGTTGAAAATGATCGGCTCCTTCGGAATGGCCATGCCGGCTTCCGCTGCGTGGTCTGAATAATTAAGTCCGATGGCAATGAAGTTGCGCACGTTGCCGATGCAGGGACCGAGCCGCGGCTTGCCGGAGACGGGTTTCATCCGCTTGAGGTTCGCTTTTTTTATTTTGGCGATGCCGCCTGAGGCCAGCATCGCGCCGTCGATATCCTTCACGATGCGCGACAGATCGCGGATCTTTCTGTCGTCACCGATGATGCCTGGTTTCTCGCGGCCGGGCGCGCCATAGCGGACGAGTTTCATAGTCGGGTCACTCCCTCGAACGGTTCTGTTTTTGAAAAATGGCAGACAGGTGGGCGCCATCATGCATGGCCGGGGGCAGGGGGCAACCCTCCTTTGCATGAGGGGCACATGCGCCATGCGAGTCAAAAGCCGCAGGACATCAACCTGTTGCCTGGCCGGAGGAGCATGGCGTTGGTCGCCGGGCACGACTGATTGGTGGGCTTGCGTGCCTTCACTTGGGGCTGGAAGGTAGCGTTCAATCCGCCCGGCGACGGCACACTTATACCTTGCGCGATGCCCGATCGCGGCAATGCTCAACGCATTGATTGATAAAATACCTTGCGCGATGCCCGATCGCGGCAATGCTCAACGCATTGATTGATAAAAGAATTCACTTTGGTGCAGTGCACTGAGTGTGTCATCGACGCAACACGCTCGCTATTTTCGCGTAAGCCCCCGCTGCTTCAGCAATTTTCACATTGTCGACTCTTCAACCTGCGGTCACGATACCGGAAAGCTTAAGACCGTGAATTGTTTTGGGGGAGACAATGTCACTTCAGGGTTGGGGAAGCGTCTTACGTGCGACGAGTGCGCTCGGGCTTCTGGCCATCGCATCCGCGCAGGCCAATGCCGGCGGCTTCGCGGTTCACGAACAGAGCGTCTACGGACAAGGAACCTCTTTCGCCGGCATCGCGGCGGGCGGCGCGTTGTCATCGATGTACTGGAATCCGGCAACGATGACTCAATTTGCCGGGAAGGGCCTTGAAGTCGGTGCCTCGGGGCTTTTCCCGTTTGCCTCGAACACGCCTTTGCCGGGCAGCTCCCTCTTCGGCCTGCCCGCTGTTGGTGGCGGCACTTTTAACGTCGGAAACGACGCCCTGTTGGCCAACGGGTATTTTACCTACCAGTTCTGCCCAAACCTTTGGCTCGGCATGTCGCTGAATTCACCCTTCGGTCTTTCGCAGGCCTTTCCGGACCTTTGGGCGGGGCGCGACTACGCGGCAAACAGCAGCAAGCTGGTGACCTACAATGCGGCGCCAAGTCTGGCTTATCGGTTCAACGACTGGATCAGTGTCGGTATCGGCGCGCAGATCCAACACGCCACGGCGACGCTCAACACGGGTGCTACAATTCCACCGAATGCGATTGCTCCCGGGGTTCCTCCCGGGCCCGGGCCAATCTTTGCGGACAGTACATTGCACGGCGACGGATGGGCTTACGGCCTGACGGCCGGCGTAACTCTCACGCCGACTCCCACGACGACAATCGGCGTTGGCTACCGGTCAGCTCTCAATCAGAAGATCGACGGGTCCCTGCTTCTGACAGGCCCCGTCGCAGCTTTTAGTAATGGTTCGATTCACACCACCGTCGATCTGCCCGACACGGTGTCTCTTGGTATCCGACAACGTGTAACGCCGCAGCTGACTCTGCTTGGCACGGCCGAATGGACAAATTGGAGCCGGATCGGGACCTCCAATGTCCTGACGGCTTCAGGGGCGCCCGCTATCGTTGGCGCCACGCCGGTCACGATACCGTTTCAATATAAGGACGGCTGGTTCTTCGCCCTGGGGGGCGAGTATCAGTGGAGCGACCGGCTGACAGTTCGTGCTGGTGCAGCTTACGAGATTTCCCCGATCGATGACCGGGTGCGCACACCGCTCATACCCGACAACAACCGGGTCTGGGCCTCCATCGGCGCCAGCTGGCAAGTGTTCAGAGGGTTCTCGTTCGATCTCGCCTATTCGCACGTCTGGGTACAGGGTCCATCCATCAACATTACGGCAGTGTCCGGCAATCCGTTCTTTGACGGCATTAATTACATTGGCAACGTCAACGCGCATGCTGACGTTTTTTCTCTGGCAATGGTTTATCGCTGGGGTGCGCCTGAGCCGGCACCGATCATCGCGAAATAAACCCGCGGGGGCGGGAAGGGGCGCAAGGGCCGGCCGGGGAGCCGGCCTTTGCATTTTCAGAACGTGCCGATTGTTTTGCAGGGATGGAAGAACTCATCGATCTTCAATCGGTGCAACATAAGAAGGAGGAGGATGAGCGCTTCGAGCTTGAGCCCAACGCAACCTCACTAACACTGTTTTATCGCAGCCCATCATTGCCCCTGCTGACTAGGCTACGAGCTGCTACCGCTGCCTTGCCGCACGAGCACCCAAAGCTTGCCGTTATGGCGACGGTTCATGCTGGCGATTTAGCTGCCCAACTTGACCGAGCTATCGAACGTAGTCGAAAGGTTATCGAAGCCACGCCGCTGATCAGCGTTCCAAGCGAGAATGTTTCAAGTGATGACAGCGACACTAAGCCGACGAACTTGAATACGCATAAGCCATCCGTGCCTGATAGGCGTTATCGGCGATGGTGATGCCGCTAATAGTCATCAGTTAGCGCAGTAACATACGGCCACAGTGGTACCTGACATGCAAACTGATAAAATCGGGCCGTTCATCATCGCCCAGCGGCCCCGATCTCACTCAGCTAGCCCCCGAGGTCAGGGCCATCTCCATTCACACTAGCCATCGCTGCAACGCTCTGCAGCGCAGCATTGCTAATTAAGTCATGTTGCTGAGATGGGCAGAGGAGTAAAATCAGGGTCGCTCTTATCCCCAAGGAGAGCACGGCCCCGATCTCATAACCATTCCCCGTCCCCAGAGATTGGGGCCACCATCTTCTTAGAAGGTGGTGACAGGCCATGTTCAAAAGACACTACGCCTGGCATGTACGTATCCAACAAGAGGGTGGAGACTTCCGCATCTACTATCAGCACAACTTCCCGAGGGGCGTAGTAGAGGAGGAGTGTGACCCACGCCGCTTCAACTCGTTGGAGGAAGCAGAACAGTTCGCTGAGGATGTGCGCCGAGCCAATCGTATTTTCACAGCGCTGGATAGGGGCCGCCACTAAGGCCCACGATGGGAGTACGAATGGTGGGAAGCCACTAACAGTCACCTGCTAGGGCAATAACACACAAGGCCAATATATTTCATCGACATGCGTGGGTTGGAATGTTGGTTCCGGCCTCATCGAATGGGCAATCATCGGTTGGGACGGAGAGGGATCGGGGGCGCTCCCGCAGCCACCCACGCTTGGTAGCGACCCCCGGTTTCTAAACTGAAAAGATGGTGGGATACCGGGTTAGGTTCTTTGCAGGTTCATGATTGCGTCAGACATGAGGGGTCCAGGGAAGTCTCCTTGCATCGATAGGGTATGGCCCAGGTCTAGTCATTTATGTTGATGGTCACCGAAAATACATTTCATTGACATGCAAACTGATAAAAGTGGGGCCGTTCTCCCCAAGAGAGCACGGCCCTGATCTCACCCTTCCCTGAACCCCCCAAGAGGTCGGGGCCACCTCTTCTTCAGTTAAAGAAATCAGGGGCTGCTCTCAGGTTGGATGAGTGCAGCCCCTGATCTCTCTCCCGTCCCGATCCGGTTAGGGTCGGCCTGACGGAGCCAACATTCTTACCGGAATTCAGAGCCTCTCGGTGGTTGGTGCTTACCAATTTCCGTGATGGTGGAGGTTCACCTCTCGTATTGATCCATCATCGTCACCCTTACGACTACTCGCCTTAGGGCTTGGGCAAGTCTTACATTTGTCCGTAGACGATCAAGATTATGATGATAGCGCCCAGAACAAGCGCCCAATTGGAAATTGGAATGCCCGCTATCGATGTCTTCTGGCTGAACCATTCCATGACTTTCCTCCCGTCTTGCAGTTCAAGCGGAAGCGGCTCCGGTCGAAGCGGCTGAAGGAGCTAGCTCCCCGTGCGGCCAAGACCATTGCGCCAGCTGGCCAAGGCTTGGACCGCAATAACTGACGATCTTAGCATAAGCGAGTTCGCAGGTTCACCGCCAAGCCCATTGAACCGCCGCAGGTCAAAGCCTCGATATCGTTGAATGGCTCACCTTATAAGATCGACCAAGTTCGGCCAATTCCTCTCCTTCTTCCCTTCGTCGTAGCGCCTCCGTGATTTGATGCTGAGTAAGCTTCAGCTTTCTCCCAAACCTAACGCCTCTGGCCTGAGCCCGCTTACGTCCTTCGTCGGTTCGAGCTCTGATTAGCTCACGTTCAAACTCGGCTAGGCCACCTAGAACGGTGAGCATCAACCGACCGTGCGGCGTAGTCGTATCGGCCCAAGCATCAGCGAGTGATTTAAACCCAGCTCCTTTATCTGTGACTGTAGCGAGAACATTGAGTAGGTCTCTTGTTGATCTAGCCAACCGATCCAGCCTCGTCACCAGCAACACATCACCAGCGTCAAGAGCATCGATAGCTTGGGCTAAAGCTTTCCGATCCGTCTGCGTACCGCTGACTTTCTCAGCAAAGACCTTCTCAGCACCCGCCGTCTTTAGCGCAGCTTGTTGTGCATCTAACGTTTGTCCGTCTGTGCTTACTCGGGCATAGCCGATGATCATTCTTGGTCTCCATTCATGCAGAGGGATTTTCCCTGGTCCTCTCGTGGCATTGCGTTTCATTTCGTTCACGATATCTGCACAACCAAAGTCCTTACAGATCAGGGCTTTCGTTCTTGTGCGAGTTGCTTAAGTTCTGCACAGCAGCTTTAGTTTTCTCGGTGGTCGTAGTCGGCCAAGGGCACAAGCCTGCCGTAGCTGTCCCAGGCCTTCGCTATGATCTCGGGATGATCGTCAACGTACTGGTTAGCGGCTCGGCTAATTTCACCAGCCTCAACGTGAATTAGCTTTATTCCTTGCGCTCGCGACTGAGCCTTGACGGCTTCCCTTGCGTGCCATCTGGCTAACGTCATCACTGCTCCGTTCATTGTCAGCTCCTCCAAATGTAAAAGGGGCTCGGTACTGCCGAACCCCTAGTGATATGCTTGCTCAGCCTTAGCCATTGAACACGCTCCCTTGGCTTGGGTTAGAGCCCTGCGAACGAAAGGCAGCCGTTCACAGGGCTCGCTTACTCCGGCGCTTACGTTTGAAAGCAGTCAATAAATATCCGAGCATCTTCGTTGCGTTGTTGCGCTGATGTTTGAATCATCGTTGCGTGTTAAATTATCTTTGGCGTCGATTGATGAGGGTGCCGGGGCCAAAATCTTGCGCTCGGATCGGCGCAATACCCCCGAGCAAGCTGTGTAGAAATTCTGAAAATATGACAATCGCTCTTTAAATCTATTTGGGCTCATGAAACGTTCAGCAACGCATTCGATGTCGCTAATCGTCAAACACATATTTTAGGAGATCGGCAATGAATGACGCAGAAGTAGGCTGGATTGCAGCCATCATCATCGGCGGATTTGCAGGCTGGCTTGCCAAGAAGTTCATGAAAACCCAGACCGGCCTCATAATGAACATCGTCCTTGGCATCATAGGGGCCGCAGTCGCTAGCTGGCTATTCAACCAGTTCGGTGTCTCGCTCGGTGGTGGTTGGACAGGCTATTTGATCGCTGGCTTCATCGGAGCATGCATCATCATCTTTGCCGGGCGGGCAATCCAGAGGTGACCATTTCTTTCCGTAGAGCTAGCGTTAGCGCAGTCATCACGTTGAGCTTGGGGATAGCGCAGCTAGGTCGTGTACTCATAGATCGACAAACTGAGCGGAACATTTGTCCTCGGATGGTGTTGGCCACCTAGGCAACGCCGTCCATGATCAAGACTTCTACAATCACCTGTCCTAAGTGTGGGCACCAAACAGTTGAGCAAATGCCGACTGACGCTTGTCAGTATTTTTATGTCTGCAAAGGGTGTGGTGTAGAACTTAAGCCGAAGCCAGGCGACTGTTGTGTGTTCTGCTCTTACGGCACTGTATCTTGCCCGCCAAGCCAAGCTGAGCGTTCTAGGGGTATCTAAGGCTGCGGTTCGGACTGTTGGCTCTTAGCAGACATTCAGTATTGCACTGCACATGTCTGCTCTTGACCCCAAGCGGACATAGGCAAACCTTTTCCAAGTGCTATGCTTCGTATGTCCTGCGTTCGTGCCGGAGACGGCCATGATGCGGCGGGAATTTATCAGCCTTGTCGCGCATCAGCTACCGATGCTCGTAGTGCTATTGAGTGTATGCGGCCTAATAGGCCCAGCATATCCACGTGGCGGTTTCGCTCGCGAGCATCGCTGGAATCCTGAGCATATCAGACAACTTCCCGTAGAGGTTCGGAGCGCTGTAATGCAGATGTGCAGCCAGTCGCCGAGAGCCGAGCACTACTTCGCTACGTATTTCCAGAATTCGCGGCTGATTAAGCTGCACTTCGAGCATTTCCACTGCGATGGTGGTGCGCCGCTTTGCAATCAATCAGGCTGCCTGCACCAGGAGTACATTTCGACTGGCGGCCATTATCGGCTTCTGCGGAGCTTTTACGGCCCGGACAACGACTAGCGGAGACCGGCTGATACAAACTGAGACCGCCGAAAAATGTCCGGACATGCCAACAGCACTGACGAATGTCCGCTTTCGGCGGTATTGGACCAGTCATAGCTCAATCCAGCGTCATAGATCATGACAGTCATGAGATTAGGGTAGCGCAACGGAGGCTGGCCAATGGAGCTTGATTATGAGGCCGCAATAGGAATCATAATTCTGTTAGCAGCAGGGTGCGGACTGTTGTGGATAGCCAAATACGCTGAACAACATTTAAAGGGACGAACTAGTCGTGCAGTTGCAGTTTGGCCATTTCGAGTTGCGGCGTTGCTAATTTTATTCAATTTATTTCCAGTGATGTGGATATGGTCGTGGTTTCACTAATGCCATGACCGGCTCACTCAGGCTGCCTGTCGGAAGGGATGGAGTGATAGAACGGTCGTAGCGCAATCCAGTCCAATCGGCGAGCATATGACTGCGCCGCCAGCGGCCACGTTCGATAGGGGAGCGAAATCAATGGGCACGAACACACATACACCAAACCCATGGCCATCAGTGGGAGGGCTGACATTAGATACATCCGATCAGGTGGCCAAAGAACAGAACTGGCAAGAGTGGCGAGACGGCCAACATGGCTATATGTGTTACGTCGAGCGCATCTCGACCTCGCCGGGGCTCCCGACACAAGTTTCCGTTAGGTCACTGGACCCATACCCAGCCTACCCAGCCGGATACATATTCAGCTTTCCCCCCAGCGATCCCGCATTACTGCCTGAACTTGCGAGAACACAGAACTATCCGCACTTACAGCTTAGCCTGACAGTCGATGATGGCGACCAGACCAACGTCAAGTTGTTAGGAGTTGATGTCGGATGTCCGATGCCCACGAAGGCAACGCCGACTACGTTGACGGGTTAATTAGCTCCCCGCCAAACTCTTCCTGAAATGCTTTCGCTTCTTCGGGATCACCGAAGCAGAACCGAACATAATGCCGACCTTCATGATAGCGACCGCTGCCACGTTGGGTTTGAATGCCACGAATAGAGTGCAGCACATATGGGGGAGGGGCTTGCCCACCTGGGGGTATAGACGTTTACTCCGACTACGTGCAGGAGGCCCTATGCGCTTAATTGCCTGCGTCACGGCGTGTCTCCTACCCATCTTACCAGCCGCCGCCCAAATGGCCCCGCAAACGTCGTCCGACCGTCAAGCGTATTGTGTTAATCCCAGTGCGGACTTTTATCCCTATACGGGTGAGCCCTGCAAAACTGGCTATCAACTCGGATCGGGCAATTGCCGGAAAACGAACGGGCGCATTGTTGCCGTGCCAAGAGAGGAATGCCTCGCACAGGGCGGCACGGTCGAATTACCCGTTGAAGAGGGACGTCCCCCGCCTCGCCGCTGACGCCTGATTTCGCAGCCGAGCGCACGCAACGTCCGCCCTAGAGACCGTATTAGAAATGATCACCAAAATGATCATCGACTTCCGGGAGATCACTTCGTCGCCAGCCGAAACCCTGCCACAGCGACAATTGCCACCAGCACTACGACGACCAGCTGGCGAAAAGCCCAAGTAACGTTCAATGAATTGCATCGGTCCGGTGCGGGCGTTCTCGGCTGGAAATACGACCGCAGCTAACACAACACTAATGGTCGCTAAGCAAGTTGCTACGCCGCCATTATCCATGTGAGCCACCACCGAACGTGGTCGCACAAATACACGCAACGCTAACTAATGCCGGAGACCAAACACAACGGCAGGAACGTTGGACCTTGGTCCAACGACGTTAATGTCGGTGTCAGAGAAGGGGCGGCGATAGCATTCATTGAAGGCTCTTCCTGCCCATCACAGGAGAACCTTCCTGGTCCACTCATGGCATCCGCCAATGGCAACGATGCAGCGACCTAAGCGGCAAATGACAAAGGACAGCTTGGGAGAATTTCTTACTTCCAGTACCGGGGAGATGTTGTCCCCACTGTTGTCCTAGTTTGCGCCGTTTTCGTTAAGACTTTGATCCCTCGAGATGAACTAGGCTTACGTACATCCATTTTCAGAACGCGCCGCTGAAATTGCCGCCGTCGATCAGCAAATTTTGTCCGGTGATATAGCCGGCATGCGTTGAGCAAAGAAACGCGCATGCTGCGCCGAATTCATCCGGAGTGCCGAAACGCTTCGCGGGAATCGAGGCCGCACGCTCGGCGGCCACTTGGTCGATGCTTTTACCTTTCTGTTCGGCGGTCTTGCTCAAAGTGCCGCGCAGCCGGTCGGTGTCGAAAGCACCCGGCAATATGTTGTTGATGGTGACGTTCTTGTCCGCGACGGTGCGCGCAACTCCGGCCAGAAATGCGGTCAGACCCGCGCGTGCTCCCGATGACAGATCGAGACCGGCCAACGGCATTTTTACCGAAGCAGAGGTGATATTGACGATGCGACCGAATTTGCGCTCGCACATGGGGTCGATGACCTTCTGGATCAATTCGATCGCAACCGCCATGTTCGCGATCACGCCATCGATCATCTGCTGGCGTGTAAGCTCGCGAAAATCCCGCATGGGCGGGCCGCCATTGTTATTGACGAGGATATCCGGCTGCGGGCACGCCGACAGAAGCGCCTTCTGGCCTTCGGGTGTCGCCACGTCGGCGACGACGGGTATCACCTTGATCCCTGCAAAACTCGACAGCTCCGTTGCGGTGGCTTCCAGCTTTTTGCTGTCGCGTCCGTTGATCACCACCTCGCAGCCCGCTTCCGCCAAGGCACGCGCGCATGCTCTGCCGAGCCCGCGGCTCGACGCGCAAACAATGGCCTTGCGGCCGGCAATTCCAAGGTTCATGGGCTCTCCTTTTGCCGGCGAGTGTTAGGGGCGGACCTCGACCCGTCAAGGGCGTGGTGGGGCCGTGGCGGTCGCGGCCGCGGTCGTGACATAGTGTCGCCGTCCTGTAGCAATCGGTTGATACCTGATCGCGGGCGACAGCTCACTGATTCGGGGAGGACACCGATGTTCCGCGATCCTGATCGTCACGTGATGGAACAGGCCTATGCGCGCTTGGCGCCGATTTATGATGCGTTATGCGGTCCCATTTTCCTGAACGGTCGGCGCGCCGCTGCGTCAGCCGCGCGTAAGGTCGGTGGCCGAATTCTCGAAATCGGAGTGGGGACGGGGCTGTCGTTCGATGATTACGATGCAACGACGGAAATCGTCGGCATCGACATCTCAGAGCCGATGATTGCACGCGCACGCGAGCGGCTCCTGACTGGCCGCTATCCATTCGTAAAGGAACTGGCGGTGATGGATGCGCAGGAGCTGGCCTACGCCGATGCGTCTTTCGATTGCGTCGTCGGTCAGTTTGTGATCACGCTCGTCGAGGAGCCTGAACGAGTACTGTCGGAATGCGCGCGCGTGCTTCGTCCCGGTGGCCAGATCATCCTGGTTAACCATCTGTATTCCGAACGCGGGCTGATGGCGGCCGTTGAACGGTTGCTGGCGCAGAAGGCGCGCAAACTGGGCTTGCGTCCGGAGTTTCCGTTTCAGCGGCTGGCAGCCTGGGCGCAAGCGCACGGCGGCGCCGAACTCATCGAGCGGCGCAGGGTTAAACCGTTCGGCGCGTATACGCTGGTTCGGTTTCGACGTGCCGTCTCGGCGAAACGTGTAAAACCCCAATAGTATGAAATACGTAAACGACGTTGTCACAAAACTGAAACGGGCTGCTGGTAAATGTCTCACATGATCATCGCATTGGAGATCGTCGCGCCGTGACGGACAACGCCACGCGACGGTTTCGTTCGCTCTTCATCTCCGATGTGCATCTTGGTACGCGCGGCTGTCAGGCCGACAAGCTTCTCGACTTCCTCCGCCATCACGAAGCCGAAACGATTTATCTCGTCGGCGACATCGTCGACGGCTGGGCGTTGCGCTCCTCTTGGTATTGGCCGCAAACGCACAATGACGTCGTGCAGAAGATTCTGCGGCAGGCGCGCAAGGGTGCTCGGGTCATCTACGTTCCGGGTAATCATGACGAATTCCTGCGCGGCTATTACGGCACGCATTTCGGTGGCATCGAGGTCTTGGAAAACACGATCCATACCGGTGTCGATGGCCGCCGCTACCTGGTCGTCCACGGCGACATATTTGACCTTGTGGTGACCCAGGCGCGTTGGCTCGCTCTGCTCGGCGACAAGGCTTACGAATTTGCACTTACCGCCAATAGGGTTTTCAACGCGTTTCGTCGCATTCTTGGGGCGCCTTATTGGTCGTTATCGAAATGGGCAAAGCTGAAGGTCAAGAATGCCGTCAACTACATTGGTGCTTTCGAAAAGGCGCTGGCGACCGAAGCCAGACATTACCAGGCAGACGGGGTGATCTGCGGCCACATTCATACGGCCGCGATGCACAATGACTATGGCCTGCGTTACATCAACTGTGGCGACTGGGTGGAAAGCTGCACGGCGGTCGTGGAGGGGTACGACGGCCGGTTCGAGATCATCACCTGGACCCACACGGGCCATGTTGCCGATGCGGCCGAGGCGCTGCCCCCAGCAGCGAAAGCGGCCTGATTGCATGAAAATTCTGGTGGCCACCGACGCCTGGCATCCGCAGGTCAACGGCGTCGTCCGCACCTTGGGTCATGTCAGCCGCGAGTCGCATGCCCTCGGGTGTGAACTGGAGTTTCTCAGTCCCGACCAGTTCTGGACCCTGCCAATGCCGAGCTATCCGGAAATTCGCCTGGCCTTGGCTGCGTCGAGCTATGTTAGGCGCCGACTTGAACAAAGTCGGCCGGATGCAATCCACGTCGCGACGGAAGGCCCAATCGGACACGCCGTGCGTCGTGTCTGTCTGCGCAACGACTGGCCGTTCACGACCAGCTTTCACACCCGCTTTCCCGATTACATCGCCGAGCGCTTGCCGATGCCGGAGCGGTGGACCAGCGAGGTGACATGGGCCTGGTTACGCCGGTTTCATGCGCCAGGTGCCGCAACGCTCGCCGCAACGCCGACGCTTGCCTCCGAGCTCACGACGCGCGGATTCAACAACGTCAAGCTGTGGCCGCGCGGTGTCGATGCCGAGCTTTTCCGGCCGAGCGCACAGGCCACCCTGAATTTTCCGCGCCCGATCTTTTTGACGGTCGGCCGCCTCGCGGTGGAGAAAAACCTTGATGCATTCCTGAAGCTCGACCTGCCGGGGACCAAAGTTGTCGTCGGCGACGGCCCGGCGCGGAACGGGCTGGCGCGGAATTTTCCGGACGCAATTTTTCTCGGGCCGCGCCACGGTGAGGCGCTTGCCGAAATTTATGCGGCAGCTGACGTCTTCGTGTTTCCGAGCCGCACGGATACGTTCGGCCTCGTGCTGCTGGAGGCGCTGGCGAGCGGCGTGCCTGTCGCCGCATT
>Ga0182032_10000040_pt1 | contig 43142 bp, 40 predicted proteins | sample tim00Cox00000000_FD_125970 | JGI IMG/M metagenome (GOLD analysis project Ga0182032, IMG submission 125970) | Lab enrichment of tropical soil microbial communities from Luquillo Experimental Forest, Puerto Rico - timezero.00C.oxic.00.000.000 | ecosystem: Environmental > Terrestrial > Soil >... | reverse complement strand
CGGCCCCGACCGCGGGGGATTGCTGGAAGGCATCCATGCGGTTCTGGCGGTGCCGCTGTTGCGCGAGGACAAGGTCGTCGGCGGGCTGGTGATCCGCCGGCGCACGGCCGGTGGCTTTGCGCCGACCATTCCCGCCTTACTGCAAACCTTTGCCGACCAGGCCGTGCTCGCGATCGAGCACGCGCGGCTGTTTCAGGAACTGGCGGCGCGCGGCGAGGAAGCGCGCCGCGCGCGCGACGAAGCCGAGGAGGCGAGCCGCACCAAATCGAGTTTCCTGGCCAATATGAGCCACGAGCTGCGCACGCCATTGAATGCGATCATCGGGTTGACCGAATTGCTGTGCGACAACGCCGCGCGTTTTGGCACCGAGAAGGCGCTCGAGCCGCTGCGCCGCGTGCTGCGCGCCGGGCGGCATTTGCTGAACCTGATCAACGACATTCTCGACCTCTCGAAGATCGAGGCCGGGAAGATGGATCTGACGCTCGAGACGGTGGCTATCGGACCCGTCGTCGAGGAGGTGCTCGGCACCGCGCGGCCGCTCGCCGAGCAGAACAAGAATGCGCTCGAGCTCGATTGCCCCGAGGGGATCGGCTCGGTTCATGCCGACAACATGCGCCTGCGCCAGATCCTGCTGAACCTCTTGAGCAATGCCTGCAAATTCACCAAGAACGGCACGGTGCGGCTGCGCATTGCGCGCGCGGAAGAGGCCGGCCAGCATTGGGTCGATTTTGCCGTCTCCGACACCGGCATCGGCATGACCGAGGAGCAACTCGGGCGGCTGTTCCAGGAATTCACCCAGGCCGACGCGTCGACCACGCGGCAATTTGGCGGGACCGGGCTTGGGCTCGCGATCAGCCGCAGGCTGTGCCGGTTGATGGGCGGCGATATCACCGTGACCAGCGCGCCGGGTGAAGGCTCGGTTTTTACCGTGCGTCTGCCGACGGAGGCGGGGCTGCCGTTGCCGGTAGTGGAGGCGGGCCTCGCGGAGAGCGGCCCGGAGGCCAGCCGAAGCTCGCGCGGTACCGTTCTGGTCATCGACGACGACGCGACCGCGCGCGAGCTGATTGCCGCGCACCTCGCCGGTGAAGGCTTTAGCGTGGAAACCGCGGCGAATGGGGTCGACGGGCTGAAGAAGGCGAGGGTATTGCGGCCGGCGGCGATAACCCTCGACGTCCTGCTGCCCGATGTCGACGGTTGGACCGTTCTTGCTGCGTTGAAGGGCGAGCCTGATCTCGCCGAGATCCCGGTCGTCATCGTCACGATCGTCGACGAGCAGCGCCGCGGCGTGGCACTGGGTGCGGCCGGGTATCTGACCAAACCGATCGATCGCGAGCGGCTGATCGCACTAATGTCGCGCTGGCGGGTGGCGGACAAGCCGGGCAACGTGCTCGTCGTCGAGGACGACGAGGATCAGCGTCAGCTCGTGCGGGGGATCCTCGGAGCGCGAGGCTGGTCGGTTCGCGAGGCGGCGAATGGCCGGCTCGCCCTCGACGCGATCAGGGCGGAATTGCCCGACGTGATCCTGCTCGACCTGATGATGCCCGAAATGGACGGCTTCGAGTTGGTCGCGGCATTGCAGGCGAACGCTGCGTGGCACGACATCCCGGTCGTCGTCGTCACCTCGCTCGACCTGACGGCCGAGGATCGCCGGCGACTCAGCGGTGGTGTCGAACAAATCCTCTCCAAACACGCTTTTCCGCCTGCCGAGCTGATGGCGCGCCTCGGCGCATTGCTCGGCCAGGCAAAGAAGACGTGAGAGCAAGCGCAGGCAAAAGCCCCTCTCCGCCCCTAAACGCTATGGTGCTCAGAGATCGCGAGCGCGTTCCCGCCCCCTTGATGGGGGCGGGTCAGGGTGGGGGTGATGCGGCCGAGGTGCGCCGAGTACGCCATGAGATGCAACCGCGGCAGTCGGTTTTCGAGCTTTTGCTGGCTCCTCGCAGCGACGGGTTCACCCCCTCCCAACCCTCCCCCATCAAGGGGGAGGGCATGACGTAGTGACACTGACGAGGGGAGAATGCGCCGTGCGAAAGCTGCTTTACGTCGAGGACAACGAGGACAATCTCTACATGCTGCAGCTGTGGTTCGACGTGCTGGGCGGTTACGAAATCCTCAGCGCCCGGGATGGTGCCGCCGGGATCGCGATGGCGGCGGCCGAGCGGCCCGATCTGATCCTGATGGATCTGAACCTGCCGCAGATTGACGGCTGGGAGGCAACGCGGCGGCTCAAGGCCGATCCGGCGACGCGCGACATTCCGATCATCGCGCTGAGCGCGCACGCAATGGCCGGCGACCGCGAGAAGGCGCTCGCCACCGGCTGCGACGATTTCGACAGCAAGCCCATCGAATTCGACCGCCTGCTCGCCAAGATCGAACAGGCCCTGACCGCGAAAGAAAGCGGGTCGGGCTTGGCGTCGTGAACCGGCGTGGAAGACGGAAAATTCGGCATCGCCGAAGGCAAACTCGCGTGTCCCTCGGCGACGGCGCCGAAGCGACAGCCGGCAAGAAGGTTTCAGTGCACTACACCGGCTGGCTCTACAGCAACGGCACAAAGGGCGCGAAATTTGATAGCTCGCTCGACCGCGGACCCGCTCTCGCATTGCAGTTAGCATAGAGAGCGCAAATCAAGACTTGTCGAGATTGAGCTCGCGCAACAAATCCGAAGCGTCGCGCCCGACGGGCTGGCCAGTCCCGAGAAATATCGCACGACCGAGCCAGGCGCGCGCGTCACTCTGGTCGCCCTGCATTACCGCACTGCGTCCGGCCCGGAGAAAGAGGTCGGCGGCGACGGCTTTGTCGGCTGTGTGCTCGGCTGCGGCGCCTTCGAGGGCCAGAGCGCGCGCAAGCCCTCGATAATCGAGGGTCGTCTGCCGCAGCTCCACTGCGCGGGCCGCCTGTAGCCGTGCAAGCACCGCATCTCCGCGCCGCAGCGCCAGCCTTGCAGCGAGCTCCGCCGCATCCGCCTCAAACGGGGGAGTTTCTTCTGCGCTGAGCGCGTCGACGGCGGTGGCGAGCCCCGCGAGATCGCCGCGATCGTCCGCGATCAGGCCGCGCAAAAAGGTCGCACGCGCAGCCGCTTCGGCATCTTCGCTGTGCTGGACGACCTGCGCCATCCGGTCGGCTTCGGCCACCGCGCCGGTGCGGTAAAGCGCGGTGGCTTCAGCCAACTGCAACGCCGGGAACGGTTTTGCGCCACGACGTTCGAGTTCCATACGTGTTGCGCGCGCATCGGCCAGGGCCCGGTCGGGTGCATTGGCGCGCAGCTCTGCGACCGCCAGGTTGTATCCATTGTCGGCGATGGCAGAGAGATCGTCCCGCTCCTGTGCGCGGGCCAGCGCCGCTCGGAACCGCGCCACCGCCTCCTCGTCCCGCTCCAGTTCGTATGCGAGACGCCCGGCATGCGTTTCGCGCTGCAGCGTCTCGTCGGTCGGCGGGGCAGTGTCGGGGGCCGATCCCCCGCATGCGGCGATCAACAGCAGCAAGAGGACCACCCATCTCACGGCCTGACTTCGTGCGTCGGCAATCGAGTGGGCTCGGGCGCCGGTTTCCCGCCGCCGCCCAGCAGCCAAAGGCCGCGAAGCTGGATTGTGAGCTGCTCGAGCTCGTGGGCGGTTTGCTGCGCTTGTGTGAGCAAGCTCGGCAAATCCCGCGAGCCCAATTCGACATTGTGGACGATCTGGGGCGCTCGCTGTGTTGCCAGGGCCAGATCGCGCATGCTCTGCTGCAGGGTGGCGAGCGACGCGTCTGCGCGCTGCAGCAATCTCGGCACGCCGTTGTCGGGTGCGCTGATGCTCTGGCTCAACGTCTCGACATTGCGTCCCGCCAGCTGCAGCTCCGAGGCGAGCTGGGCGAGATCGGACACCACTACGCCCGCTTTGGTGACAATCGCTTCGATATTGCGCACCATGGTATCGTCGGTCAGCAAACGGCCGACGTCGCCCTCGCCTTTTTGCATGCGTTCGGTGACGTCCGCCAGCGTCTTCGCAGAACGACCCAGATCGTCCAGGATCGGGAAAACCTTCTCGCGCGCCTGGTCGATCAGCGCGCCAATGTTCTCTGCCGGATCCCGTTCGGTGACTGCCCCGATCACCGCATAGTTCCAGTCCAGTTCGGAACCGGTGCCGCGGCTGATATCAAGGAATGCGGCTCCTGCGATACCGTAGCGACGGCGAATCAGCGCCCGGCTATCGCGGCGGATAAAGGGGCGAGCCTGCTCGTCGATCTCGGCCTCTGCGTACATCTGCTGGTTGGGGCTGATGACGATCCGGCGCACGGTACCGACTTGCGTCCCGAGGATCTCCACATCGGCGCCGACGGAGAGGCCGGCTGCGCCCGCCTCAGGCAGCACGATGCGCAGATGCGACACCGGGCGAAACCAGTCGCGCAGCACCCCCGCCTGTAGAATCGCGGCGAAAAATATCGCGCCCGCGACCAGCACCAGGAGGCCGACCCATTCATCGGTGTGACGCAACCCAATCATGTCGTTCGCGCCACAGGTAGAAGCCCGCGCTCACCAAGTCGTAAGCGATGTGTTACCGGGAAAGAGGGGTCGCGCCAGACCACATCGCTGCGGGTGAACCAGATCGCCGCGGCGCCTCGGTCGCGCGCTGCCGCCAGTGCATTGAGCAGCGGCGCGATGAGGGTGATGAAACGTCCCTGTACGGGACTTTCGAGGAGTATCAGCTCGGGATCGCCGAGAAAGGCGCGAACGCATGCTGCTCGTGCCAAATCGCTCGCGACGAGTTCGAGGGGGCGGACAAGCGGAAGACCCGGCAAGCCAAAGGCGCAGGAGAGAGCGACGGCGCGCTCACGAAGACCGCTCGGATCGTCCCGAGTGTGATGGAGCTGCGGCAGCAGGATGTTGGTTGCGACGTCGACAGAGCCGATCCAGCCTCCCGACCGGAACACCCGGCCGATACGGCCTCGCAAGGCGGCAGCGTAGTCCCACGGCATTGCAGACCAGTCGCGGCCCAGGAAGCGCACGCTGCCCGCCGCGAGAGGAAGCAGACCACTGCAGAGATCGGCAAGCCAGGCGACCTGGCCAGAGTGGCGCGAATCCACCAGCGCAAACTCACCGGAGAGCAAGCAAAGGTCGACGGCTGCCACCGGCGCATCGCCCGCTTCATGCCGCGGCCGGGCTGCAGAAAGTTCCAAGATCGGAACGCTCGGATCCACGGAATCAAACGGCCAGGCTGAACACGATACTGACCAGCAGGATCGCCACCACACCGCGCACAAAGCCGCGGGGCAATAGGCGCGCTGTTTCGTCCTGCGCCAAGGCTGTCAGGCCCGTCAGGCACGCGGTCAATGCGACAAGCAAGCCGATGACGATCATCTTTGCGGGAAATATCGCGAAATCGCCTGCGTGCATGGCCAGCAGCACGCGGTCAAGGAACGACTCGATCGGAATGTGCACAGCCCCCGCCAGACTGCCGACAATAAACCCGCTGAGCAGCGCCGCGATGACGAACAAGACCCCCAATGTGAAACATGCGACCGCGAGGGCACAGGCCCGCGGCAGTACCAAAAGGAGGAACGGATCGAGGCCCTGGGCCGCCATCGCGTGTACCTGGCCGCCCAGTTGCAGGTCGCCGATCTCCGAGACAATCACGACGCCGCTCCGTCCGAGCACGGTCAGACCGACAAGGAGCGGTGCGATCTCACGGACCAGCACGGTGACCACTACCGGGCCAATCAGCCCCTCCTGACCAGCCTGGCCAAGCCAATAGAGCGCCTGGGAGACCATCACCAGCCCGATCAGCCCGGCGGTGATCAGGGTCGTGGAGAATGCACCGCCCACCGCCTGCTGCAGTGCCCGGCGAAACTCGCCGCGAATGGTGCGCCGCCAACTACCCGGACGGATTGCGTCGCGCACGACCCCCACGCCGAGCGAAGCCAGAAGCAAGACGAAGCTGGACCGTAAGCGGACGGCTCGCCCAAAATGCCCAAGCAACCGATGACCTCGTCCGAGCGCCCGGCGGCCGGCGGCCGGTTCAGGCGCGATCAAGAGCCGCTCGCTCACAGCCGGCCCGCCAACACGAAAGTTCGCGTCGCGCCAACATTCGGCAGATAAAAGCTCCCGCGCGGTCGAAACAGGAAATCCTGCCGCAGCTGGCGATAGGCGGCCTCCGTCGCCTGCACCGTGCCAACCGGAGCGGAAGCGGCCATGGTCTCGGCACTACGCACAGCCTCGCCCCACAGATTGAAGATTCTCGGATCGCTGCCGACCGCCCCGCCGATCGCGATGCTGCAGTCGATCCCGATCTGAAATTCATGGGCACGCTCGCTCTCGTCAAACAGCACAATGCAGCGATCCCTCACTGCCAGCGCCACATCAGCGATCGCCGTAGCGGCCGCCTGTTCTGCCGGTCCGAACCCAGCCGCGGCGATCACCTCGTGGCCAGCCAACTTGAGATAGGGCACGCCGTTGGTGGCGGCGATCAGCTGCAGTCCACGGGCGATCGTCGAAGATGCAGCGCGGTTCGCCGGAGGGCCGCTCTGCTACCGCCCTGTCGTCGGTGAAGCGCAACACCATGACCGCCACGGCGGTATAGGTATCCGCGTGAACGGCCGAAAGATCAATGACAGCCGGGCGCAGATCGGCTGCAAAATTGTGTGGCGCGGGTTGAGGCGCCGCCGCCGGTTTGTCCAGTGCGACCGCGCGCTCGCGCGTCACAGGAGTGGCGGGCGGGCCGGCCAGGCGGACCGCCAGCATATTGGCAACGGCGCGGACAAAGTCGCGGTTGCCCGATGTGACGGGCGCGTCTTCGAGCCAAATTGCGCCGACGATCCGGTCGTCTCGCCGGACCGCCATTGAAAGTAAGGACTTGGTGCCGAGTGCGTTCAACACTCTGCCGAGTTCCGCCGTGCGTCGATCGCGAGCGACATCGGCAACCTCGATTTCCTCACCGGCCGACAGACCGGCAAATAATGCCGGCAGCTCACCATGATGCAGCTCGAGACCATCCGAGTGACCGGCGGTCTCGCGATCGAAGCTGTCTTCGCAGCGAAGGATTTGCCCACCATCCGCGAGCCGCCAGATGCTGGCCCTCCTGGCGCCGGTCACCTCGGCCAATGTCTCGGTCAAGGTTCGCGACGGTAGGCCGTGTGCCGGGTCGAACAGGCTTGCATCCGACGCCAGCGATGCGAAGGCGTTACTCTGTCGGGCGATTGCCGACTGGCGCTCGAGCAACTGTCTTGCATTGCGGTCGGCACGCAGCCCTTGCCGCATTAGTAATAGCGCGAGCGCCACGGCAACCAAGACAATCGCCAGCGACATCCAGAGCGCGCGACGGTTATTGTCCGCAACAAAGCCGACAAAGTCGTTCTCAGGAGCAACAATCAGCGTCAGCCAATTGCGTCCTGCGCCGGTAATCGGCATGACTGCCGAGACGTAGGTTCGGCCGCCGACCTCGATCGCGCGATCCCCTGTTCCCTCGATGCGGAAGCGGTCATAGGCATGGGTCAATACATCGTCGCCGACCTCCTCGATCCGCGGGGCAGCCGGCTCGCCGTTGACCTCGCGCACCATCGAGAGGCCGCCAGGCGCGGCAATCAGTTGACCGCTATCATCGATGATAACCGCTCGCCCGCTTCGCCCGATCTTGAGTGAGGCGAGAAAATGCGAGAGGGCATCGAGTGTTATATCGACGCCGAACAGGCGAAGACGGCCCTGAGCATCACGATGTCTGGCCGAGACCGTGATGCCAGGCGCACGCTGGGTGAAAAAAATGTAAACTTCACTCCAGAACAGGTCATCCGATCCGCGAGCGCCGACATACCAGGGGCGCGTGCGCGGGTCGTAAGTGTCCGTCGGATCGTCCTCGCGCCCGATTTCCTCCCCCGCGGAATTCCGATGGACCCAAGTGACGTGACGGGATCCCGGCAAGTTTTCTATGACCTTGACATCAGTGCCGCCGGCCTCACCGCGGCGGACCAGCACGAAGTTTCCGTCCTCGTCGGCGGCGTAGAGATCAGCGATTTGCGGAATCTCTCGCAGCAGGCTGTCGCTTACCGTCTCGGTCAGAGGCAGCCGGTCGCCAAACGCGCCGTTGCGCAGCGTATCGCGAAGGATCCGGACTGCGCGCGAGGCGGGGGCGAGGTATCCGGATATTTCCGTCGCGATCCTTTGCTCTAACGTCGCCAGCAGATCATTCGAAAGAGCGAGCGCCCCATCGCGGTTTGCACGATAGGAGTGGAGGGCAATCAAAAGGATCGTGCCGATCATCAGCGCGACCCCACCGATGGGTACTCCAATCCGCAGCCACGCGCGGCGCCGGCGCCGGATCTCGTCCAGTGGGCTCACGTTGATATCCACAACAGGATTGCTGGTCATCATCGCGGATTCGATCCAAGCCCAGCGGCCACTCCGCGGCTCCAACGATCTGCGGTTGCCCTGTAACGGGCGCCATACAGTTTAAGCGTCGCCAGGCATCCTTGCGAGCGAGAAGAGTGCAAGACGCCCACTGCCCTTAGCCTTCTTCGGCTGATCTAGCCTGATTTCGTCGGCGCTGCGGCACGGCTCGGCGCTCCGCTCCCAGCCGGCTTGAGGCTAGAGCTGCTGCGGCATCACGATTCGCAGATCCGCGCGGATGCATGCAGGTGCGCCGGCGCCCAGCAGGAAGCGGCGGCAACGCTGATCGAACTGCTCGACGATCTCCACCGCTATGTTGCAGCAGCTGCCGCCTGCGCCCTCGAACGGGCGGGACGCAGCGAGGTGCGCCCGTTTCTTCTTCGCTCTCTTCGGGAGAAAACCCTCCACGGAACTGATCGATGCAATCGTCCTGCTAGTCGACGAGGAAGCATCATTCTGCTAGGGCGAGTTGCTCATGCAAGGCCCGACCTGGCGCAGGCGGTGCTCGACGCTTTGGATGCTATCGACCATCCCCGTGCGGAAAAGATTGCCGCGCAAATCCGCAAAAGATAATGCTGCGGCATCGTTCTCGTCACAGCAATCGGAAAACCATGATCGTGCTTCGACTTGTCGTTGCCTTCCTCGCCTCGGTCATTATCGTCGCCGCGGCGCCCATCAATCGGTCTCAGGCAGCCGGAGAGGTGATCGAAATGCCGAATGGACTGAAATACACCGACACGAAAATCGGCGACGGCGCCGAAGCGTCGGCCGGCAAGAAGGTTTCGGTGCACTACACCGGCTGGCTCTACAACAATGGCACAAAGGGTGCGAAATTCGACAGCTCGCTCGATCGCGGCCAGCCGTTTCAATTCACCCTCGGGGCGCACCAGGTCATCGCCGGCTGGGACGAGGGCGTGGCCGGAATGAAGGTGGGCGGCAAGCGCACGCTGATCATACCGCCCGAACTTGGCTATGGCGCGCGCGGCGCTGGCGGGGTCATTCCTCCCAATTCCACCCTGATGTTCGATGTTGAGCTGCTCGGCGTGCAGTAAAGCGGCGCAGAAAGCGCTTGCAGCGGGGAAAGCCGATGGCAAGCCAAGATCATGGAGCTCATGTTCATACCGGTCTAAGTCATGGGCGTGCGTTCGCGATCGGGATTGCGTTGAATTTGGCCTATGTCGGCGGCGAAGCGGTCGCTGGCATACTCTCCGGATCTTTGGCCCTGCTGGCCGATGCGGGCCACAATCTCGGCGACGTGCTCGGGCTTTCGCTGGCCTGGGGAGCGGCGTTGCTCAGCCGCCGCCAGCCGGGTGGCCGGTTCACCTATGGGTTGCGCAGCAGTTCGATTCTGGCCGCGCTTGCCAATGCGATTATTCTGCTGGTGGTCACCGGCGGGATCGCGTGGGAAGCGATCTCGCGCATCGCCCACCCGGTACCGGTCGCGGGCGGGATTGTAATCGCCGTGGCCGCCGCTGGGATTCTCGTCAATGGCGTGACGGCACTGCTGTTCGCCTCCGGCCATCCGCGCGACCTGAACGTAAAGAGCACATTCTTACATATGGCGGCGGACACGCTAGTCACTGCTGGGGTCGTTGCAGCCGGCATTGCGATCTGGCTGACGGGTCGGCTGTGGATTGATCCTGCCGTAAGCCTCATCGTCTCGGCCGTCATCGTTATCGGCACTTGGGGTCTGATGAAGAGCGCCATGGGTCTCGCCTTGAACGCTGTCCCGGAAGGGGTCGACATCGCGGCCGTCCGCGAACATCTGATGGCCGTGCCCGGGGTGAGCGCCCTGCACGATTTGCACATATGGGGCATGAGCACGACCGAGACGGCGTTGACTTGCCATCTTCTGATGCCGGGCGGTCATCCCGGCGATGCCGTGCTCAATACGGTGGCGCAGCAGCTCGATCAGCGATTTGGTATTCATCACGTCACGCTTCAGATCGAAGTCGCTGATAGCGAGGAGGCTTGTGCGCTCACACCCGAGCACGTCGTGTGAGAGCGTTGCCGTAGCGTGACGGCGGGTCTAGCTTTCGCTAATCGCGAGATTGTCACCGGAGGGAACCATGAGCGAGCGTGCCTATGTCCGCGAAGTCGGGCTCCGCGACGGTCTCCAAAGCCTCGCCGAGATCATGCCGACCGAACAAAAGATCGCATGGCTCGAGGCTGAGCACGCCGCCGGCGTGCGTGAGGTCGAGGTCAGCTCGTTCGTCCCGCCCAAGCTCTTGCCGCAGCTCGCCGATGCCGAAGTGGTGGTGCGCCATGCCCTGTCGCTGCCCGGACTCACCGTTTCGGCTCTGATCCCGAACCTCAAAGGTGCCGAGCGCGGCCTTGCGCTCGGCGTCCCCGAGATGAATTTCGTGCTCTCGGTCAGCGAGGGGCATAACCGCTCCAACGTCCGGCGCAGCACCGCGGAGTCGATCGAGGACTTCCGGCGGGTCGTGGCGCTCTGTCATGCCGTGCCCGAGGGGCGGCGGCCGCGCGTCGCCGGCGGCCTGGCGACCGCCTTCGGATGTACCATCGAGGGTGCCGTCGACGAAGAGCGCGTGCGCCGCATCGCCGTCGAGGTCGCCGAAGCGGGCGCCGACGCGATCATCCTCGCCGACACCGTCGGCTATGGCCAGCCGGCGGCGGTCGAGCGTGTCTTTCGCCGCGTCATCGCCGATGCGGCCCCGCTGCCCGTGTCCGGTCATTTCCACGATACGCGCGGACTTGGTCTCGCCAATGTGCTCGCGGCGCTCGATGCCGGCGCGCGCGCCTTCGACGCCTCGCTCGGCGGGCTCGGCGGATGCCCCTACGCTCCCGGCGCGACCGGGAACATCGTCACCGAGGATCTCGTCTTCATGCTCGAAGCGATGGGCTTCGAGACCGGCATCGATCTCGAACGGCTCCTCGCAGTGCGCGAACTGGTCGCCCGCGTCCTGCCGAACGTCGCGATGCACGGCGCCATCGCCAAGGCCGGGCTGCCGAAGAACTTTCATCCGGCGCCGGTTGCGCACGCGGCCGAATAGCTCGGATTGACACACGATAGAGAGAGGGAAGTCGGCATGACCACCCGCCAAGGCTTTGCCCATCCCGAGTTTCTGATCGCGACTGAGGAGCTGGCACGGCAGCTCGATGACCCCGATCTCAGGGTTTTCGACTGCACGACCCATCTCATTCCCGACCCGAAAATCACCTATCAGGTTGTGCCGGGTCGGGCCGATTTCGAAAAGGGCCACATTCCCGGCGCACAGTTTATCGATCTGCAGGGCGATCTTTCGGAGAAGAACCATCGGCTCCGTTTCATGCTGCCCTCTGGGGATGCATTCGCTGAAGCGATGCGCCGCTTTGGCGTCGGCGAGGGCACGCGTGTCATGCTCTATAGCACCGCCAATCCGTGGTGGGCGACACGGGTGTGGTGGATGCTGCGCATTTTCGGCTTCGACGCCGCGGCGGTTCTCGATGGCGGCTGGCAGAAATGGAGCCGGGAGGGTAGGCCAGTGGAGACCGGTCCCGGTAAGTCCCGCCCGCCCGGAAATTTTGTCGTGCGCGCACAGCGACCGCTGATGGCGGGCAAGGAAGAAGTGCTTCGGAGTATCGGGGATAACGCGGTGTGCACGATCAACGCGCTTTCGTTCGAGCAGCACGCCGGAACTGGTGGCAGCACCTATGGAAGGCCCGGCCATATCAAGGGCAGCGTCAATCTACCTGCGGCGCACCTGCTCGACCCGAAGACCAACGAGTTTCGGTCGGCTGACGAACTTCGCGAGCGCTTCGCAACGGTTGGGGCGTCCGCGAAAGGGGTCATCACCTATTGCGGTGGCGGCATTGCCGCGAGCGCCGATGCGTTCGCGCTCGTCTTGCTGGGCCATCCCGATGTAAAGCTCTACGACGCCTCGCTCAGCGAATGGGCGACCGACCCGACTTTGCCGATGGAAACCGATGCGGAACCGTGACGCGATAGCAACGGCACAGCTTGCGTACGTCGCGGCCGCCACGGACTTTGGCATGGCAGGTACTCGGTCACGCTCGGTTCCGCATAAACAAAAATCTCGGCGTCGGCGCTTTTTGTCTATCGTGATGCGTAGGGCACGGGTTGCTTCGTTAAGAAAATATTAATCAATTTTTATCGAAAATATCGGCTAGCTGGGGAGCCCCTGTCTTCACTGCCGGGGGTGGAAGCGTATATCCCGGGCAGCCCCGGGAATTTCGGAGGTAGGGCCAATGGTTACGCACGGAGCCAGCCCAGCGCTGGACCAGACGACAACAATAAGACGCCGATTTGCCCGGCCCCGGCTGCCAAAGATCAGTCTGACCGTCAGGTTGATGATCCTCGTGCTCATCGCTGTGTGCCCGGCGATCGCGATTCAGGCCTACAATGAATATGAACTGCGTAAGGCGCGCGAAGGCGATATTCGACAACAAGTCGTGCAGATCACCAAACAGTTTGGTGAGGAGATCGGTGAACTCCGTGAAGGGGCTCGCCAGCTTCTGTTGGCGCTCGCTCAACTCACGCCCGTGAAGCTGCGCGACAGCGCAGCGTGTGACGAGTTGTTCGCCACATTAGAGTCCCAATACGCCAATTACAGCATTCTCGCAGCTGCCGACGCTGACGGCCGCATATTCTGCTCCAGTAAACCCTTGACGTACTCTTCGGTCGCCGATCAACCATTTTTCAAGCGCGCAATGGCCCAGGACGGGTTGGCCGTCGGCAATTATTGGGCCGATCCCGTAAGTGGCCAGCGCATGATTCACTTCGCGCTGAAATTCGATCACGACGATGGCCGCACCGCAGGGGTCGTATTCGCGGGTCTCGATTTGGCCTGGTTGTCCGAACACCTGAAAGAAAGAGGGCTCTCCCCGACCTCCTCGATCCTGATTGCCGACCGCGAGGGCAACATCATCGCGCGATTGCCCAATCCTGCAGCCCTGGTCGGCAAAAATATGCGAAAAAGCCACGAACCGATCATGGACGGAAACACTGCGGGATGGGAAGAGGCGGTCGGCGTTGATGGGACAACGCGGATTTTCGGCTATGTGCCGCCGGCCCTGCCGCCAAGGGATTTCTTCCTGAGCGCCGGGCAATCAAAGGCGGAAGCGTTCGCGGCTATCGACAGCGCCACTGCGCGTGGCATCGGCCTGATAGCTCTCGGTCTGTTAGCGGCGACAATTGCTGCGGTCGTGGGCGGTCGCAGATTTTTGTTAGAACCGATCAATGGTCTGGTAAGGTTCGCCACGGAGTGGCGCAATGGCAGCTATGATGCGCGGGTCAAAGTACCGCACCCCACGTCGGAAATTGGCCATCTGGGCGCGACATTCAATGCTATGGCTGATGCTCTCGCCGCCCGTTACGCCGCGCAACAACGCGCAGAGAAGGAACTTCGGGAGCTGAATGCGACCTTGGAGAGCAGGGTCGAAGAGAGGACGATCGAGTTGGCCAATGCCAATCGGGCCAAGTCGATGTTCCTCGCCAATATGAGCCACGAGCTGCGCACGCCGCTCAATGCGATTATCGGGTTCGGTGAGATGATCCACCGTGAGATCATGGGGCCGATCGGAGTCACGGCCTATAAGGACTATGCCCAGCATATCCACGAGAGCGGGATGCATCTGCTTTCGCTGGTCGAGGAAATGCTTGACCTCGCGAAGGTGGAAGCCGGCAAGCTCCAGATCGAACGGGTGGCCACCCGACCGGGCGCGCTGCTGGCGGAAAGCCTGATAATGCTAAGTTCGACCGCAGAAGCGGCCAGGGTCGAGATCGTTGTCGAGGGGGATCCATCGACCTGGCCGGTGCTCGAAGGAGATCCGGTCAAGCTGAAACAGATATTCGTCAACTTGATCGGCAATGCAATCAAATTCACCCCCGCGGCGGGTCAGGTCACCGTTTCGGCCGAGATCGATGAAGGCGGGCTGCACATTCGTATCCGGGACACCGGGATAGGAATGTGCACAACCGACATTCCGCTGGTACTGCAACCCTTCTACCGCGTCAACTCGGTGCTAGACAGCAAGCACCAAGGCGCCGGGCTCGGCTTGCCGTTTGCGAAATCGGTTGTCGAGTTGCATGGCGGAACGCTCGCCATCGAAAGCGAGCTCGGAGTCGGGACCACGGTGACAGTCACCTTGCCTCTTGTATCCCGGATGGTCGAAGCGGCTGTATAAAAATCGTAGTGGTTCGAGTCCAGCCGGCTCCCTTCTGCACGGCCCAGCCGCAGATAGCGAGGGCTGCCGAGGCCATTAAATTTCCGTCAAAGCCACCGGCCGAGATGGCTTGCCCGCCGACCAGCGAACCGAGCGAGATCCCCAAAAAAAGAGCACTGTTGTTCCATGCCAGAATCGTCGCGCGACTGGCGGGAAAATCGCTTGCAAGACTGATCTGCTGAGCGGGGAAGAAGAGCTGTGCGACGAGCGAAGTGAGTGCGAAGGCGCAGTCGACGAGCACGGCGTTGTCGAGGGCTAGCCGCAGCAGTATAAAACACAAGCAGAGCCCGGCCGTTGCGATCGCGCTGGTCAGTCTGGCCCCGAGCCGATCGGCCATGTGCCCGCCGATCAGGGTGCCGCCGATCGCCCCGCAACCGTAGAGCAAGATCACTACGGCAATTTCCTCGGTCGAGTAGCCGGATGAAGTCAGACCTTCGCCAAGATACGTATACATGCCATAGAGGGCCATGCTCCAAAGCACGGTGGGAGCGAGCCGCGCGCCAGCGGAAGCGGCGGTCAACCGCTTGGCCGGCGCGCCCAGGCCGCTAGCGCCATCGGGATCGCGCCAAACGCGGTTATTGGCCCATACGAAGATGAGGCCTAATACGCCGAGACCGGCGAATACCGCCGGCCAGCCGAGTGACTGTGCAGTGAGCAAACCTAGGGGTGCACCCAGGGAAAGCGACATCAGGAGACCCGATACGGCGATTGCAATGCAAGTGGCGCGTCGATCCGGGTGCGCGCTGCTCGCGACGAGAGCATAGACGGATGGCGACACCCCGGCCGCCGCTGCACCGGCGAAGCACCTGACCACGAGCAGGAACTCCAGATTCCCGGCTACTGCCGTCAGCAGATTGGCTGCGCTAAAGGCGCAGAGGCAGTAACGCAACACCCGCCTGCGCCCGATCCTGTCGGCGAGTCGGCCGAGGAAAGGCGCGCTCAGCATGTAGCTGACGGCGAATATGGTCACACTCGATGCCACCGAGGCTGGCGGTATCGCGTAATCGGCTGCGATCAGGGGCAGGAGCGGGGACACCACAAACAGGTCGCTGCCGATCACGAACATGGTGAGCCAGCTTATCGCCAATTTCCGATATGAGCTGGACGCTGCTGGGGAGTTTCGATCGGCGGTTTCCATGTCGGGCACCGGATGAGGACTGGCCGACCTTACGGACTCACGATAAACGGCTGATTAACTCCGTAAGTGCTGAATACGGGCCGACAGTGACTTAATCTTAAGTTTACTGATCTCCCCTACGCTCTGGGATCAGCGCTCGGCAGTGCAGCTGCGCAGCCGCTTCTATGCTGAGGACGATTTCCAGTGGGAGAGAGCAACAAGCCAACTGACATGTTCCCAGGATATGTTATGCCGACGACGTCTGCAATCGAAGACCTGCCGAACCTCATCGCCGCGATGTTGGCGGACCACAGACCGTCGCGAATGCCATTCTTTAACCGCCTGGCCGGTCTCCCCCGCGCAGTGGCGAGCGATCCCGAGTTATTGGGTCAAATCCATTTGGGCTATCAATCGGCGATGCACGCCACCCGCGCTGCAGTTTATCATTTGCCCCATCTCGACACCCCGGCGCTGCGCAAACGCAAGCTCCGAATATTTATTGACGATGACGGGCTCGCAGATGGTGACATGCATCATTACCAGCTCACCAGGGCGTTTCTCAGCATTGGCGCAAAGTGTCTGCTCGGTGATGAGGAGTTCGGAGAGCCGGGCGAGCTTTGCCACTTTCTCGACGCCGAAATCGCCCATTTCGTGCGCTTGACGCCGAAACTCTATGCAAGATCGCTCGGTGCCTGGTGCGCGATCGAGATGCTGTCAGTCGATTGGATGCGCGCGCTTGCCGAGGCTATTGCGGTGCATTTCCCGCATTTCAAGCACGAGCCATACTTCGAGGATTGCTTCGCCCAGCAAGTTGAGGAGCGGCACGCCGCCGAAGCGCTCGACATCACGCAAACCGTCCTGCGCGTGCGCCCGGAATTGCTTCAAGAGACCCTGCACGACGCCACGGTTATGGCCGAAGCGCTCGACGGCGTGTGGACGCATCTGGACAGAATCGTGCAGAGCGCCGAGGCGAGACCGCACCGGCTACAGCCGGGAGATCACCTGTTCGTAGAACCGGCGCATCTCGACGAATGTGACGTCGGGATCAGGGGCCTCGAAGTCGATACCGACGGCGCTGACGCCGAGCGCGCGTAGCGCTCGCAGATCGTCGATGACGCCGGAAAGGAGCCGTCGCTTACCGTCACCGGCCCAATCCGGCACCGGCTCGCCATAGCGCTTATTTGGGCGGCCGGCATCTTTGCGGCGCAGGCCGTGGTCGCGATGGAGAACGCCCGGCTCCGCGGCGAGCTGCGCCAGCGCACCGAGGAAATCGGGGCTGGCGCTGTAGCCGTCGTTCATCTGGACGAGCGCGCACCGCGACGCGAAGCAGAGCCGCGAGCCCGCGATAAGCTGCCTTTCGAGGGCGTGCTCGGCGCTCGCTCAGCGTGCCGCTTGACGTTCACGGCATGAACGCGGTATTGAGCGTCTCCGGACGGAGGGGAAGACCGGAGTGGGGGACGAGAGCCGGCTGCAAGAGACAGGTGACCCAGGGATCGTGCTGAGCGTGCTCACTTCGATCGAGCGCGACAGTGCGATCACGCAGCGTAAGCTCGCCCGCGAGCTGGGCATCGCGCTCGGTCTCGCTAACGCCTACCTGCGGCGTTGCGTGCGGAAGGGCCTCGTGAAAATGCGCCAGGTCCCGCTCAACCGATATACCTATTACTTGACGCCGCAGGGGTTTGCCGAAAAAAGCCGCTTGACCACCGAATATCTTGCCGTTTCGCTCGACTTTTTTCGCCGCGCGCGCAGTGACTGCGCCGCGCTGTTCCGGCAGTGCGAGGTGCTCGGCTGGCGGAACGTCGCGCTCTACGGTGCCAGCGATCTCGCCGAGATCGCCATATTGAGCGCCGGCGAGACCGCGGTCGAAGTGCTGTGTGTCATCGATGCGGGCTCCCATGCGCGCCGCTGCGGCGGCCGGCCGATCATTCCCGATCTCGCTGCCGCGATGGCCGATACCGCGCGACCCGTCGACGGCATTATCCTGACCGACACACAGGCACCGCAGGCGAGTTTCGATGCTCTGCTGTCGATCGCACGCCGGAGCGGGCTGCCGGAATGCGCGGTACTCGCGCCGAGTTTGCTGCGCATATCGCCGACCGCGGCGCCGGTCGAAGAAGAGACCGCAGCGTGATTGCTTGGTACGCCGTCTACACGCAGCCGCACGCCGAAACCAAGGCGGCCGAACATCTCTTGCGCCAGGGTTACTCCGTTTACCTGCCGCGCTATCGCACCTGGGTCAGCCATGCGCGCCGCCGGCAGCCGGTCCTGCGGCCGTTGTTCCCGCGCTATCTGTTCGCGGGTGTCGATCGCGACTCGATGCCGTGGCGCCCGATTTTGTCGACCGTAGGCGTGACCGGTGTAGTGCGGGCGGGGGACGAGCCGAGCCTGGTACCGCCGGGAATCCTCGCCGCGATTCGCGAGCGGGAGGAGATCGGAGCTTTCGATCGACTCGATCCGCGGCATGCGCTGCGGCGTGGCGGCCTGGTGCGAGTGACGTCAGGAGCGTTCGAGGACATGGTCGGCAGATTGGTGGAGTTGCGCGACCATGATCGGGTGGTTGTGCTGCTCGAATTGCTCGGGCGAGCGGTGCGGGCTCAGCTGCGCACCGAGGCGGTGGAAGCCGCCTGAACGCTTGGCCGCCGCTCGCTGAGCGCGGCGCCGGCTGTTCGCATCTCGTCCGGTGACAGCGACGTCACCCGGACTGCGGTAGCATGGGGGATCTCATTTGGTACACGACGTTGTGATGCCCAGCCGGGCCGCAAAGTGCCCGGTGCAGGTGGCCGCGATCGGTTGCGGCTATTGGGGGAAAAACCTCGTGCGGAACTTCGCCGAGCTTGGCGCGCTGGCGGCGATCTGCGACCCGAACCGCACTGCAGCGGCCGCGCTTGCCGATCGCTATCACGCTCCAGTCGCCACTGTCGACGCGGTATTGCGCGACGACGAGATCGTCGGTGTGGCGATCGCGGCACCTGCGGCGTTGCATGCCGATCTGGCTCGCCGCGCCATCGAGGCGGGCAAACACGTCTTTGTCGAGAAGCCGCTGGCCCTGGCTGTGGCTGAGGCCGAGGAGCTGTGTGCGCTCGCCGCGACCGGCGGTTGATGATCGGCCATCTGCTGCAATACCACCCGGGCTTCATCAAGCTGCGCGAACTGGTCCGCGAGGGTGCGTTGGGTCGCGTCGAATACATCTCGTCGACGCGGCTCAATTTGGGAAAAGTCCGGCGCGAGGAGGACATTCTATGGTCCTTCGCGCCACACGATCTGTCGATGATCCTTTCCCTCGTCGGCGAGGAGCCCTGCGACGTCACCGCGCAAGGTGGCTATTACTTGCACAAGACGATTGCCGACGTCACAACGACGCTGCTGGCCTTTCCCGGCGGCGGGCAGGCGCACGTCTTCGTCTCGTGGCTGCATCCGTTCAAGGAACAAAAGCTCGCGGTCATCGGCGATCGCGCGATGGCGGTGTTCGACAATGGGCAGCCTTGGAGCAGTAAGCTCGTGATTTATCCCCACCGCATCGAGTGGCGTGGAGCGATGCCGGTGCCGCAAAAGGCCGAAGCCGATCCCGTTGCGCTCGACGAAGGCGAGCCGCTCAATATCGAATGCCGACATTTTCTCGACTGCATTGCGAGCGGCAACGCGCCGCGCACCGACGGCTACGAAGGCCTGCGGGTGTTGCGCGTCCTTGCTCGGGCCAGTGAAGCGCTGAAGCGGGCGTCCGCGCCACGGCCTTCGGCAAAAGTGCAGCGCTATCCCGATGTGCAGATCCACGAGTCGGCCTTTATCGACGATCCGTGCGAAATCGGCGCCGGCAGCCGCATCTGGCATTTCGTCCATATTCTGCCGCGCACGCGGATCGGGCGGAATTGCTCGCTCGGGCGGAATGTCATGGCCGGGCCCGACGTGACGATCGGTGACCGGTGTAAGATTCAGAACAATGTCTCGATCTACAAAGGTGTCACTCTCGAGGACGGCGTGTTCTGCGGCCCGTCTTGCGTCTTCACCAATGTCAACAATCCGCGCGCCGAGATCGAGCGTAAAGACGACTTCCGCCCGACCTTGGTTAGGCGTGGGGCGACGATCGGCGCCAATGCGACGATCGTGTGCGGTCATACGATCGGCGAGCATGCCTTCATCGCCGCGGGTGCAGTAGTCACCACCGATGTGTCGCCCTTCGCGCTGATGGCCGGGGTGCCGGCGCGGCGCATCGGCTGGGTGAGCCACGACGGCGAGCGGCTCGGGTCGGATCTCGTGTGCCCGCGCTCGGGGCGCCGCTATCGCGAGGCCGGCGCCGAGCGGATCGAGGAGATCGCATGATGTCCGATATTGCGGTCCTGCCAGCTTCTGAGGCGACGATCGAGTTCATCGATCTGAGCGCGCAGCGGCGGCGCCTCGGCCGGCGGATCGACGAGGCGGTGCTGCGCGTCGTCGACCAGGGCAAATTCATTATGGGTCCCGAAGTCGCCGAATTGGAAACACAGCTGAGCGCGTTTTGCGGCGCCAAACACGTGCTGAGCTGCGCCAACGGCACCGACGCACTGGGTCTGACGCTGATGGCCAGGAACCTCAAGCGCGGTCAGGCGGTGATGGTGCCTTCTTTTACGTTCGCCGCCACCGCTGAAGTGGTGGCGTGGTTCGATGCCCGTGCCGGTCTTTGTCGATGTCTGCGAGGACAGCTTCAACATTGGATCCGGTGAGCCTCGAAGCTGGCATCGCCACCGCCAAGCGACTTGGGCTCGAACCGGCGGGAGTCATCACCGTCGACCTTTTCGGACTGCCTGCCGCGTATGACGAGATCCTTGAGATCGCGTCGGCCCACGGGTTGTGGGTGATCTGTGACGCGGCGCAGAGTTTTGGCGCCGTCTACAAGGGTCGTAATGTCGGAACACTCGGCGATATTACGACGACGAGCTTTTTCCCCGCCAAGCCGCTCGGCTGCTATGGCGACGGCGGCGCCGTCTTCACCGACGATGAAGAGAGCGCGTCGGTCTTACGGAGCCTGCGGGTGCACGGTCAGGGCAGCGACAAATACGACAATGTGCGCATCGGCATGAACGCGCGCCTGGACACGATCCAGGCGGCAGTCTTGAGCGCGAAATTGTCTATCTTCGCCGACGAGATCGCAGCACGCGACCGTGTGGCGGCGCGATATGGGAAGATGCTGGCGGATCTGGTGACCGTTCCGATTGTGCCGCCGGGCCTCACCAGTGTCTGTGCGCAACGTCGTTGAATGGTCGACCTGCGCATCCTGACCGTCGTCGGTGCCCGGCCGCAATTCGTCAAGGCAGCCGCGATCTCGCGGGCGATCGCGGCGCGTGACGGGATCAGCGAAATCCTGGTTCACACCGGCCAGCATTTTGATCCCGACATGTCACAGGTGTTCTTCGATGATCTCGGGCTCGAACCGCCGCGGATTAATCTCGGCATTCACGACGGCGGACACGGCGACATGACGGGGAGAATGCTGGCGGCGCTGGAGCGGGTCATAATCGCGGAGCAGCCGGACCTCGTGCTCGTGCCGGGCGACACCAACTCGACCCTGGCGGGCGCCCTGGCGGCGGCAAAGCTGCATGTCCCGGTCGCTCATCTCGAAGCGGGGCTGCGGTCCTTCAACCGGGGCATGCCGGAGGAGGTCAACCGCGTGCTCACCGATCATCTGAGCGCGCTGTTGCTGTGCCCGACCGAGACCGCGGTGGGCAATCTCGACCGTGAGGGCATAGTCGATGGCGTCCATAACATCGGCGACGTCATGTACGATGCGGCATTATTCGCGGCCGCTGCTTCCCGTGGCTCGTCGATCCTCGACCGCCTGGGCATTGCCGAGCGCTCCTACGCGGTCGCGACGATCCACCGCGCCGAAAGCACCGAGGATCGTGAAACATTGAGCGAAATCCTGGACTATGTACGGTGCCAGGTGCGTGATCTGACGGTCGTGTTTCCGCTCCATCCGCGTACGCGGAAGCAGATGTCTATGTGGAAGCTCGATCTCGAAGGGTTTCTGACCTGCGGTCCTCTCGGTTATCTCGATATGCATCGGCTGTTGCGTTCGGCCGTCGCCGTCTTCACCGATTCCGGCGGCTTGCAGAAGGAAGCCTATTTCCATCGGGTTCCCTGCGTGACATTGCGCGGCGAGACCGAGTGGCTAGAGACCATCGAAGCCGGGTGGAATCGACTGTGGAAGGGCCCGGATTACGCGCCACGCCGGGAGATCACCGCCTTTGGCGACGGGCATGCCGCAGAAAAAGCGGTGGAGCTCATTGCCGGTTTTTTGAGATGCCAAGCGAGAGCCGGATCAATACCGTCGTCCTGACGGTCCAATACGACACCCGATCTTCTTATTACCTTGATTGGTTGGAGGCTTTCGAACGATCGCCGCTGTTCGCGGTCACGACCTTCAACCTATTCCGCGGCGACCAGCGGCGTGCCGCAGTCCGCGCCCTCCGCGAAGCCGAGATGGTCGTCGTCCTCCACGCGTGCTCGGCCGACACGCTCGACTACATCAAGCCGCTAAAAGCTGCCTTGAAGGTGCGCCGCGGCCGCCTCCTGATGCTGATTGGGAACGAATACAATCTGCCTTGGGCACGTTTGGGCGAAAAGCGGGATTTCTTGCGTGAGGTGGGTGCCGACTATGCCGGGACGCAGCTGCCGCTCGAAGCCGGGCAGTGGCTCTATGCTGGTACTGGCGTAACGGTGCTCGCGCTGCCGCACGCCCTGAACGAGAGGGTCTTTCGCCCTGAGAAGCCGGACCTTTCGCGCTCGATCGACATCGGTGGGAGGAGTGCGCGCTATCCCGCGTTTATTGGCGACAACGAACGCAATCGCGTTCATGATCTCTTCGCCCGCGTGGGACCGAGCGCCGGGCTCCGCGTCGACATAGATACCGGCAATCGACTTGACCGTTCCGGTTGGGCGAGGTTCCTCAACGACTGCCGCGGCACGATCGGGACCGAAGCCGGCTCATGGTATCTCGAGCAAGACGATCGGGCTGTGCTCGAGATCCGAGACTTCCTCCGCCTCCAGGCCGGCCCCGGGGCGCTCAGGGCCGACGGGTCGCTTCATGCTCTGGGCCGACGCCTGCCGTATTGGGTGAAAACCTGGCTTAGAGGTTTGTTGAAGATTTCGCCGATCGGCCATGAGGCATTTGATGACGGCAAGGCAAGTTTCGACCAGATCCAGGCACGCTTCTTTGCCGGCCGACCGTACTGCCCTGTCTATTCCAAATGCATTTCCTCCCGCCATTTCGACGCTGCGGGGACGGGGACGTGTCAGATCCTGTTGCGCGGGCGATATAACGATATTCTGGCGGCGGATGAGCACTACATCGCGCTCGACCCTGATCTCGCCAACGTCGATGAGGCGATCGCGCGGTTCCGAGACCCGATCGAGCGGCGGCGGATCGCCGGTGCTGCTTACGCCTTGGCAAATGAACGGCACACCTACCGGCACCGGATCGCAGCCCTGCACGAGACGCTCTGCAGCATCTGAGAATGGCTGCGGTGACAGAAATGGTCATGGCACTGCTTGACCTCCAAGCTACTCTCGTGATCGGCGCCGCCATTGGGGTGACCCTATTTACTCCCGCGTTGCTCTCGGTCTCGCGGGCGATGGCGCAGTAGCAGATGTGCGGCGTTGCCGGTTTCGTTCTGATGCGGAGGACTGCACCGCACAACGAGTTGGAGGTACGGCTACGGGCGATGATCGCGACGCTGCGGCATCGCGGGCCGGATGACGAAGGGGTATGGAGCGACGGCCGCGCCGGTCTTGCGCATGCTCGCCTTTCGATCATCGATCCGTCGCCGGCCGGTCATCAGCCGATGGCCAGTGTCGATGCAACTGTGTGGATCAGTTACAACGGCGAGGTCTATAACTTTGCGGACATTCGCCGGGAACTGATTGCGCGGGGGTTTCGGTTCCGCAGCCGTAGCGACACCGAAGTTATCGTCAACGGCTGGCACGCCTGGGGTGCCGGGGTCTTCTCTCGCCTGCGCGGGATGTTTGCGCTGGCGATTTGGGACCAGCGATCGAAGTGCCTAATCCTGGCGCGCGATCGGCTGGGCAAGAAGCCGCTCTACTACGCGGCGACCGGGGAAGGATTCGTGTTCGGCTCGGAGATCAAGTCGCTTCTGGCCTTTCCGGGCATGCAACGCGAGGCGGATCTGTCGGCGCTCGATCAATATCTGACCTGGGGTTACGTGCCGACGCCGGACACGGCATTTCTGGGAATCCGCAAGCTTCCGGCGGCCCATTACCTGGTTGTTGACGCGCATCCGGACGGGGGCCTCGGCTCACCGGAACTGGTTTGCTACTGGCGCTTGCCAGCGCCTTCCGAGGCGCCGCGGGATCGACCCGCTGCTGAGCTGCGCAGCGAGCTGGTGGCACGGATCGAAGAAGCGGTGCGCCTGCGTCTCGTGTCAGACGTGCCACTCGGCGCCTTTCTGTCCGGCGGCATCGACTCTTCCGCCGTTGTCGCAACGATGGCGAGGGTCGGGTCCGGGACCATCAAGACCTTTTCAATCGGCTTCTCAGCGAAGGAGTACGACGAAACTCGATACGCGCGGATGGTCGCCGAGCGCTACGCGACCGACCACCACGAACTGGTTGTCGAACCGGACGCCGTCGCCGTGTTGCCACGCCTTGTGTGGCATTATGGCGAGCCGTTCGCCGATCCGTCGGCGATCCCGACCTATTACCTCGCGGAATTGGCCCGCCGAAAGGTGACGGTCGCACTCAATGGTGACGGCGGAGACGAGTGCTTTCTCGGCTACAGCCGTTACAGGGCCATGCGTTATCTTTCCCGTCTCGACAGGATGCCGGGATTTGCATCAGCTGCGCTCGCCGGGATGCTTGGCCGAGCGCCACGCTTCCTTCAGCAAGAGCGGCAAGTTCATCGGATCTGCGGCGTATTGCGCGCGCCGCGGCAACGGCCAGGCCGCCGATATGCCCATACCCTCGCCGTGTTCACCGACGAGGACAAGGAGGATTCGTACAATACGGCGATGCGGGAACAGCTGAAACGATCTGCGCTGGACCGCCTCGATCCCCATTTTCAACAGGCAGATCTCGTAACAGCGGCAAACCGAGCCGATCTCCACACCTATCTGCCGGATGATCTTTTGGTGAAAGTCGATGGCGCCAGCATGGCCCACGGGCTCGAGGCCCGCTCCCCGCTACTCGACCACGTCTTGGTCGAATGGGCGGCGGGGATATCAGGGCGGGTAAAAATGGCGCACGGCGTAACGAAGGCGCTCTTCAAATCCGCGATGGCGCCTTATCTTCCGGCTGAACTGCTTCATCGGCCGAAGATGGGGTTTAGATGTCCCATAGACCAATGGTTCCGCAACGAACTCAAGGAGCTCGCATATGACGTGCTGCTGTCGCGGCGCGCGTCGGAGCGTGGCCTGTTCCATCGAGATTATGTTCGTCGTCTCCTTGATGAGCACTGCACGCGGGCGCGCGATCACCAAATGCAGCTGTGGACGCTTCTGGTGCTGGAACTGTGGTTCCAAATCTGGATCGACGCCCCGACGAGGACTGCCGCCTTGCGCCCGAACGAGCTAGCCGAAACCCGCTTACCGCTCTGATCGCAAAGCTCGCACTCGAGCATTCGGCGTTCTCCCTCACCGACCCCGAACCAAGGCGCGAAGCACCCTGTCATTGAGGGCGGAGGCCGTGCCGCTCGGGCGGGTCCCAACGGAGGACGACATGCTCTATCTGGCGCCCACACTGCTGGTCATCGCTGTCAATGCTGCTTTCTTTGGATTTGGTGGCGCTGGATCGGGGGGGCCGGGGGGACAACGACGACCGCCGATTTGAGGAGCAAAATCCGCTAAGGGGTCCCGCGCCGGGCCTCCACTAGGTTTCGCTTGCCAGGACCCGAGCGAGCTGGCTCAAGGCTTCCTGGTGTCGCTCGTTCGGGATCTGTGCGAAATTTCGCGCAAGCTCAAGACACATCCTCTCGCGCGGGCTGATGGTGCGGTCGCTTTCCTGTTCCAGCCCGTCAAAGAAGTAATTAACGGGCACGCTCAAAACTTGAGCGACCTCAAACAGACGGCCGGCCGAGACCCGGTTGATGCCGCGCTCGTATTTGTGCGCCTGTTGGTAGGTAACTCCGATCAGATCGGCGAGTTGCTGCTGGGTCAACCCGAGCATGATGCGGCGCTCACGGATGCGGGCTCCCACATAGCGGTCGATATCCTGGGTCCGGCTCGTCGATCGGCGCGGAGAGCCGGCCCCGGAAATCGCCCCGTTTTCCCCACTTTGCCGCTCGACCGCGCGGAGGCGTGCCTTTCCGGACTGTTCCTGCTCTCTCATTTCCTTGCGCTCACCTCTCGCATCGCCAGCGGGCCTCCGTTAGGCACCACCGGCCCTGGTCAACCGTGTGGCGTCCACGGATTGAAGAATTTCGATGTGTCAAAACTTGGGCAGGGCGCGGGGAGGGGCAGCAGACAACGCTGTTCACACCTGCGCTGCGCGCATGCCCTTCGCGTTGACAGGCCGCCCGCACAGGTGATACCGACGGTCATCCGCTCTGAACCGCGCATCGATGCCTCGCATCTCAATCGGCGACTGCTCACTATATTACGAGCGGCAAGGCGTAGGCTTCCCCGTCCTGTTCATTTCCGGGCTCGGCGGATTCGCATCCTTCTGGCAGGATCAAGTTGCGGCGTTCCGTAAGCGCTTCGAGGTCGTCACCTTCGATCATCGCGGCATCGGCCAGAGCGATCCAGCCCGGTTCGGCTACACGGTCGAACGAATGGCCGCGGATGTCACAGGCCTTCTGGATGCGCTCCGGATCAGGCGCGCCCATGTCATCGGACATTCGACGGGCGGAGCGATCGCGCAAGTCCTCGCGATCGAGCATCCGAGCCGGCTCGCCAGCGTTGTGCTCTCCGCCACCTGGACCAAGGCGGACGCCTATTTCCGGCGGCTTTACACCTTCCGCAAAGAGGTCTTGTTGCACCTCGGCCCAAGTGCTTACCTGCAGTCGGCCACCCTTTACTGGTATCCGAGCTCGTGGATCGCCCAGAATAATGAGCGACTGCGCCAGTTAGAGGCGCAGGGTCTGGCGACTTTCGCGCCGGTAGAGATCGTGGCGAGTCGGATCGACGCGATGCTGGCCTTCGACCGCACCAGCGAGTTAGGACGGATCAAGACCCCCACCTTGGTCATCGGCGCCGAGGACGATATCGTCACCCCTGCCTACTATTCAGAGGAATTGGCGCGGCTAATACCCGGAGCAGAGGTTAAGCTTTTTCCACGAGGCGGGCACTTCCTGACTCACGTCCGGACGCGCGAGTTCAACAACGCTGTGCTGCCGTTCCTGATTTCTCATACTCCGGCCTGAGTCGAACTCGTCTCACCTCGCAGCCGAGCGGCGATTAGGAATTCCTCAAGGCCCCCCTTTTAGCTTGGGCGAAGCGCGCCTTCTCCGGCGGTGACGCGGCAATCGAGCGTCCCGTGGTACTGCCGGCCGGTGCGACGCCATCACGCTGCCAACGGCAGGGAAAGTATAGGCGCACCGGGCAGGTGAATCAAAACCGAAGAGAATCACTCCGCGATCGGGAACCGCGCAGCTTGGCGATAGGCGCGATGGTAAAGGCCGCGCTACGCCACGACCGTCTGTTCTTCGCCTTCCAACCAGTAGTGCACGCTGAGACCGGAAAAATCAGTTATTTCGAGTGTCTGCTCCGGATGCGCGACGAGGCGGGAAATCTTGTTCCGAGCGCAGAGTTTATCACGACCGTCGAGCCTCTCGGACTGATTGGCGATATCGATCGCTTCGCACTCGAGAAGGCCATTCAGGAGCTTGTGACCCATCCGGACGTGACGCTCGGCTTCAACGTATCGGGGTTGACCGCATGCGACCGGCCGTGGTCGCGCTCGCTCATTGCGGTCTTGCGTCGCCGGCCCGATCTCGCGCGCCGCCTCGTTGTCGAGATAACCGAAACCGCGGCGCTCTACGATATCGACGAGAGTGCTCGGTTTGTCGACACGCTGCGCCAAGCCGGCTGCCGGGTTGCGCTGGACGACTTCGGCGCCGGGCACACGTCGCTTCGGCACCTGCAGGCCCTAGCGGTCGACACGGTGAAAATCGATGGCTCGTTCGTCCGAAACCTCGCCGACAGCACGGAAAATCGAATTTTTCTGCGGCATCTTCTCGGCCTCACCCGAGGCTTCGGCATGACCACGGTGGCCGAATGCGTCGAGAGCGCCGAGGATGCGGCGCTCCTGCGCGCCGAAGGGGTCAGTTATCTGCAGGGCTATCACATTGGCGCGCCGACCGTTGAGCGGCTCTGGCTGGCGAAGCCGGCCCGGGAAGGCCGTGAAAGGAATAGCAGGCGGGCGGCGCAACGTGCCGACGGGTCCAGCTAAGCCTGGCGGGAGGTCGCAGCGTGATCGGCCAGCACCTGGGCGATCACGACCGAGATGCGCTTGCCGGTCGGGATATGCAGGAATTCGTTGGGTCCGTGCAGATTTCGAATCAGTCAGGGTAGCTGTTGCGCTGCGGGTCCCATTTATGGACCGTCACCGCATCACCAACAGTGAAGCGCATCAGATCCTCGCCGAGGACGAGCGGCCCTTGGTAGTTGCTTCGGGTGCGCGCGGTGAGTTCGTCCAGGCTCATTGGCGGGACCCCGGGTCCAGCGAGCTGCGCAATGTGGCTGAACGCCGCGAGCTTTGGCTTGGCGCGCGCAAATACGGTGCCGGCATCTTCGGGCGACGAATGGTGGTCGGCGATGGCCTTAATTCTCGGATTACTCGTCAGCGCCGCCGGCGTTGCGCAGACCTCGTGGATCAGTAGATCGGTCCCCATCCCGTGTTTGATGACGTTGTCGTCAAACTTGGTGTCGCCGGAAATCGCCACCGACCGCCCCGCGTGATCAACGCGATAGCCGAAAGCCGGCTTGATCAGCGGGCCATGATTGACCTCGAAGGCGGTGACCTTCACCCCGTCTTGATCGAAAATAACACCGTCGCTGCCGAAATCATGGGCTTCGATCTGCGTCGCGGCCTCCGGAATATGCTCATCGGCCATGCGGATGCGAATGTCGTCGGAAAAGGCTTCCATCAAGTTCTTGGCGATACGCGAGACGCCGGTTGGTCCGTAGAGCTGCCCGGTCGGTCCCCAGAGCCGCATCGGTTTAACGCGCCCAGTGAGATAGCCGACCATCCAAATGTCGGGCAGACCATTGACGTGGTCGGAGTGGTAATGGGTGAGGAAAATCGCGTCGATCCCCTTGCCGAACGGGATATAGAGCTGGTTGAGACGGATCGTGACACCGCGGCCGGTATCGAACAGCAAGGTCAGGCCACCAGCCTCGACGAGGGTTGCCGGCCCAAAGCGGTCAGGGCTCGCGACCGGCGTACCGGTGCCGAGCAATGTCACCGCCATCTCGTCCTTGCCTGGAGCCGGTATCGCCGCTCGGGCCGCAGGGATGACCAGATCGGCGAGGTCGGGAGCGGTTTCCCAGCCAACCATCGCCGCGCCAGCGCCGGCGAGAATATTTCGCCGCGTCGCCCCGCTCGTGCCGCAATCGGAACTTTGATCGCCGTGGGCGCTATCGGTGCTCATGGGTCATCTCCTCCCTTTGCGATATTGTTTTGTTCGGCAGCAGGCCCGCGGAGACGGCGCTGTCGACAATAGCCGAAGGATCCAGTCCGTCGAGGATGAAGACGAGGGTCGATCGGGCAAGGCCGGCCGGCCAGCTCGCGAGCTGCCGGGGCGGATGGAACAGGTGCTGCACCCCGTGAACGACGATCGGCCGGTCCTGTCCTTGGACCGCTACGATCCCTTTGACCCGCAACAGCTGTTCGCCGTGCGCGCCGACCAGATCGCCGAGCCATTCCCGCAACCCGGCGTAGGGCAGCGGTTGCGGGAACTCCAACGAGATCGTGGCGATCCGCTGCGCGTGTCCCGGTCCGAGAGACGCACGATCCTGCGACACCGCGGGTGGCTCAATGCCGACGAGTGCCTCCTCCTCGGCGAGAATCGGCTGCGGATCGACCTCGCCGTGGCTCACGAACCAAATCGGCGCTCGTGAATTGAGGTCGCGCACGCGCCGGCGCAGCGCATCCGACCGCTCTTTCTCGACGAGATCGGGCTTTGTCAGGAGCAGGCGGCCGGCAATTGCCACCTGGCGCACGGCTTCCCCGTGATGGTCGAGCGTTGCTGCGCCGGTCACCGCATCGACGGTCGTCACGACATGGCCGAGGCGATATCCGCGCAGCAGCATGGGTCGATCGAGGATCGTCTGAAGGACGGGTGCGGGGTCGGCGAGACCTGTGGTCTCGACGATGACGCGATCAAAATCCGGCACTGCTCCGGCGGCGCGCTTGGTGTCGAGCCCTTCGAGGGTGGCCGAGAGATCGCCGTTCAGTGCGCAGCACAGGCAGCCCTGGGCCAGCAGCACGACTTCTCCCCGGATCGGCTCGACCAACGCGTGATCGAGCCCCACCTCGCCGAACTCGTTGACGATCACCGCCGTATTTACGAGCCGCGGGTCGCGCAGAAGGCGGCTGATCAATGTCGTCTTGCCGCTGCCGAGGAATCCGGTCACGACGGTGACCGGGGTCGTGGTCATCGGGCAAACCTCGCGAGCTAGCTTGGCACCAATCGCGCGTGGTGGTCGGCCAACACCTGCGCGATCACGACCGAGATGCGCTTGCCGGTCGGGATGTGCAGGAATTCATTGGGGCCGTGCGCGTCCGAATGCGGACCGAGCACCCCGGTCACGACAAACTGCGCCTGCGGGAATTTCTCGCCGAGCATCGCCATGAACGGAATGCTGCCACCCTCGCCCATATAAGCCGGCGGCGCGCCAAAGGCGGCTTCGGAAGCGTGCTGCAATGACCGCTCGAGCCAGGGCGACAACGCCGGGGCGTTCCACCCAGCGGCACCCGGTCCGGGCTCATAGTCGATCCGCGCCCCATAGGGCGGGTCCTTCTCCAACAGCCTGCGAACGCTATCGCCCACCTTCTCCGGATCCAGAGTCGGCGGCAGCCGCAGGCTGAGCTTGGCGACAGTCGAGGGCAGCAGCACATTGCCGGCGTTGAGCGGATCGGGCAGTCAGTCGATGCCGATGACAGCCAGTTGCGGGCGCCAAGTGCGGTTGAGCACGAGGTCGGTCAGATCCTCGCTCATCGGCGACATTCCGGGCATCAACGGAAACTTCGTGTAGACCGTGTCGCCCAGCGCTGCCGCGGCCCGTCGGGCTTGCGCCACCCGCTCGGACGGCACCTGCGCATAGAGCTCCGCCGGACGAACCGTCCCGGTCTCCGCGTCCTCGAGCCGCGACAAGAGCTGTCGCAGGATGCGAAAGCTCGACGGAACGACACCGGAGGCGTCACCCGAATGAACCCCTTCGTCGAGCACCTGGACGGCCAAAGTGCCCGATGCGATACCGCGCAACGACGTGGTCATCCACAGTTGATCGTAATTGCCGCATCCGGAATCGAGGCACACCACCAGCGCCGGGCTGCCGATCCTTTGAGCGAGGTGATCGATGTAATAGGGCAGGTCGTAGCTGCCGGATTCCTCGCAGGCTTCGATCAGCACCACGCAATGGGCGTGCGGCGCGCCTTGCTCGCGCAATGCCAAGAGCGCGCTCAGCGCGCCGAACATCGCATAGCCGTCATCGGCGCCGCCTCGGCCGTAGAGCTTGTCGCCTTCAAGCAGCGGGATCCACGGTCCGTAGCCCGCGGCCCAGCCGACCATCTCCGGCTGCTTGTCGAGATGGCCGTAGAGCAGCACGGTGTCCCCACGTCGCCAGGGACGTCCATGAGGATGACCGGCGTGCGCCCGGGCAGCCTGAGGACGTCGAGCGTGGCGCCCCGGAGTAACGGAAGCCTTGCCCTGGCCCAGCGCTCGAACAGCGCCACCGCCTCATCCATGTAGCCGCGCGCCACCCAATCCGGGTCGAAGGACGGCGATTTGTTTGGGATCTTGATGTATTCGACCAAGGTCGGGACGACCTCGTCGCCCCAGCACTGATCGACAAATTTTTTGGTTCTGGCGACATCCAACATGTGCAACTCCCACGGAAGTTGACGCGCTCGGCGGTCGACCATACCATTTTGCCGCGCCGCCACGGCGGCAAATGCACCGGAGAGCAAGCGTCATGGCCAAGATCGTCCTCGGAGTTGCTACATCGCACACCCCGATGCTGAATGCTCCGGCCAAGGACTGGCCGAGCTTTATCGACCGCGACGGGGTGCGCGAGTTTCTCGACAAGGAAGGCGACCCCGCCACCTACGAGGAACTGCTGACCCGCGCCGACCCGAGAGCGGCGCCGGAATTGACGCCGGAGCGTTTTGCAGTGCGCCACGACGAGGCCATGGCGGCGGTGGATCGCTTGAAGCAAAGCGTGCGCCGCGCCGAGCTCGACGCGCTGATCATCATCGGCGACGACCAGAAGGAGCTGTTCCACGAGGATCACCTACCGTCGATCCTCGTCTATTACGGCGACACGATCCGCAACGTGCCGCTCTCGCCCAGCTTCAAGGGCCCGGAATGGTCGCGGCTCGCCACCGCGCGCTATTACGAGGAGAAGGAGCTGCGCGATTATCCGGTCGACGCGCCGCTGGCGCTGCACCTGATCGGTGAGCTGGTCGATCGCGAGTTCGACGTCGCCTCATCAAATGGTCTGGCGCCCGGGCACGGCGAAGGTCACGCCCACGCCTTTGTGCGCAAGCGGCTGATGGAGGATCCGGATCTCCCGGTCGTGCCGGTGTTCCTCAACACCTATTACCCGCCGAACCAGCCGACGCCGCGGCGCTGCTGGAAGCTCGGCCAGGCGATCCGCGAGGCGGTCGAGAGCTGGCCCGGCGACGCGCGCGTGGGCATTGTCGGTTCGGGCGGGCTCAGTCACTTCGTCGTCGACGAGGAGCTCGACCGCGGTGTCATCGACGCATTAGCCCGCAAGGACGGCGAAGCGTTGCAATCGCTGCCGCGCAAAAAACTCAATTCCGGCAGCTCGGAGATCCGTATGTGGATCAGCATCGGCGGTGCAGTCGAGCATCTCGACATGGCCTGGTCGCATTATGTCCCCGGCTACCGCACCCCCGCCGGCTCGGGCACTGGGCTCGGCTTTGCCTACTGGTCTTGACCCGGCCACGTCATTCCCGCGGAAGCAGGAATCTAGAGCCCCACGCTTCGACGTCTGCCGTGGACCCCCGCCTTCACGGGGGTGACGGGTAAGACTTCGATCTCCGTGGGCAAGGCCGGTCGCACATAAGGGAGGTTCAGGATGAGCAAGCAGAGGGACCGCGACGATCTTCTCCTCGTCGGCGCCGGCACGCCGATGGGCGAGATGATGCGGCAGTATTGGATCCCGGCCATCATGTCGTCCGAACTCGAGCGCGACGGCGCAACGCTGCGGTTGATGCTGCTCGGCGAAAAGCTGATCGCGTTCCGCGACAGCGCGGGCCGGGTCGGCGTCATGGACCATCGCTGCCCGCACCGCTGCGCGTCGCTGTTCCTCGGTCGCAACGAGGAGAACGGCATCCGCTGCGTCTACCACGGCTGGAAATATGACGCCGAAGGCAATTGCGTCGACATGCCCAATGCGCCGCCGCATCAGGACTTCAAGGACAAGGTCAGGGCCAAGGCCTATAAGGTGGAGGAACGCAATGGCCTCGTCTGGGTCTATATGGGTGCGCGCAAGGAGGCGCCGCCATTGCCGGCGATCGAGGCCTCGCTGATGCCTTCGGCCGATCTGCAGATCAATTTCGTGCAGCGCGAGTGCAACTGGCTGCAGGCGCTGGAGGGCGACATCGATACTTCGCATTTCGGCTTTCTGCACACCGGCAGTGTCCAGCCCGATGACGTGCCGCCGGACAGCCTGATGCGCTGGACGGTGACCAATCGGGCGCCGGAATATCACATCACCGACACCGACTACGGTACGATGTATTGCGCCTACCGTCCGGCCGAGCCGGGGCAGACCTATTGGCGCTTTGCCAATTTCCTGTTTCCATTCTGGACGCAGACGCCGCAAGGCCCGTTCGACCGCGTCAACACCCGCGCCTGGGTTCCGATGGACGACACTCACACGATGTTCGTGAGCTTGAGTTGGCGTGGCTCGCCGACGTCGATGCGCCCGTTGAAGAGCGGACAGATGGTGCCGGGCTCGCGGCTCGGCTTTGACTACCTGCCAAACACCACCGACTGGTACGGCCGCTGGCGGCTGACGCAGAACCCGTCAAACGACTGGATGATCGACCGCGTCGCGCAGAAGACCGAGAGCTTTACCGGCATCGCCAGCATCCACGGCCAAGACCAGGCGGTGACCGAAAGCATGGGACCGATCACCGATCACGATTTTGAGAATCTCGGGCCGAGCGACATCATGATCGCCCGCACCCGCCGACGCCTGTTGCGCGCGGCACGCGTCTTCGCCAAAGACGGCAAGATCCCGCCCGGTGTCGACGAGCCGGGGATCTACACCCAAGTGCGCAGCGGTGACTTTGTGACCGACGCCAAGATCGCCTGGCGCGACGCCTATGAGATGCAGATGCGCGCTGCGATCCGCCCGCTCGCGCAAGCCGCCGAGTGAGCCACACAAGAGGGGATCCGTCGCGCTGCCAGCCTTCTACGTCGTAGCGCGGCGGATTATGCGCGCGATTGTCGGCCTATATTTCGCGATCGGCATCGCGCTGCTGGCAGTTGGTTTTCTGCTCCCGGGCCCGTGCCCAAACCGCAACACGGATATCATCAACAATGTTGTATTCGTATTGACGTGGCCGGTCGGATTGTATTCGGAGGTTTATCAAGGCCGGCTCTCGGCAGAAGACTGGCTGCGGGCGCAAGCCTGCGAGGGGGGCGGAAAGCTCGGCCCGAAGGCAGTGCCAAGTTAGCTGAGCCCGAAGCCAGCGCCGGCGCGGCGCCGTAATTCCCGGCCCAGTTCAGTGCCGAGTGCCTCCGCATCGACAATCGCGCCCTGGCGCCGGCCGCGGATCTCGTCGCTGCCGTCCGGTTTCAGCAGCCGCGCTTCGATCATCAGCCGGCCATCCGCGGCCTCGGCAAGTCCGGCGATCGGGGTCCGGCAGGAACCGTCCAGCGCCGCTAGCATCGCCCGCTCCGCACCGACACAGGCGGCACTGATCGGATCATGCAGCGGTCCGAGTAATTGGCGAACCGTCTCATTGTCGGCGCGGCATTCGATCGCGAGCGCACCCTGGCCGACTGCCGGGAGCATAACCTCGCGTGGCAGGATCTCGGTCGCGCGCCCCGTCAGATCTAGGCGCTCGAGGCCGCACAGTGCCAGGACGATCGCATCGGCCTCGCAGGCCTCTAACTTGCGCAACCGCGTGTCCACATTGCCGCGGATCGGCACGACCAGGAGGTCGGAGCGATGTCGCAGCAACTGCGCTTGGCGGCGCAGCGAAGCCGTGCCGACCCTTGCGCTTCTGGGTAATGCGGCAAGACTCGCACCAGTCGCCGACACCAACACGTCGCGCGGATCGTCGCGCGGCAGCACACAGGTGATCGCGAGTCCGTCCGGGAGCCAAGTCTCCAAATCCTTCAGCGAATGCACCGCCAGGTCAATCCGGCCGGCACCCAGCGCCTCCTCGATCTCCTTGGCGAAGAGGCCCTTGCCCCCGATCTCGGCGAGCACACGATCCTGAACGCGGTCGCCACTCGTTCGAATGGTAACGATCTCGACCGCTCCAGGTGCAGCAAGATCAGGGCGCGCCGCGGCGAGCCGGTCGCGAACAAGCATGGTCTGACGCAGTGCCATCGGGCTGCCACGGGTACCGATGCGCAGCGGGTGAATCGACACGGGGACCTCCTTGCCCGGGCTACTACGCTGGGGGTACGGGCGGCAGAGTACGCATCAGCGCCAGCCAGAATACCGCGAAGCCAATCGACAGGATTGCGATCGGGACTCCGGCGCGGGCATGTTCGAGGAAGGTTAGCCCTGTTCCCATCTGATCGGCACGCTCCGCAATCAGCACGTTTGTCAGGCTCCCGGTCAACAGCAGATTACCCGCGAGGCTCGACAATAGTGCCAAGCCATAAAGCACGCCCGGCGGCGCTGTCGGCCATAGCTCCAGAAAAAGCATCGCGCTCGGCACCCCGCCGATCGCATTGCTCGCGACCAGGGCGTATGGCGTCAGGAGCGCCAAGCTGTCGGGCAACACTCCGTGCGCGGTCAGGAAATCAAGTGTCTGGGCCGCAATCCCGACGTGGTTGAGTGCGCCGGTAATGCCGAACAGGCACGCCACGAGCAGCAGCAGCGGCCAATCCACGGCCGCGATCATTCGGCGGCTGGTAATTTTGCGGCTCGCCAGCAACAAGGCCGCGATAATCAGGGCGCCGATCTCGCGCGGCAGCGGAGTGGCGAACAGTATGAGGAGCGCCAGCAGCGCCACCGCACCCTTGATCGTCTGATTGCGATCGAGCGGGTGAACGGCGACTAGCGTCGGATCGAGCGTTGCGGCGAGCACGCTCCGGGTGATGCGCTTGTGCCATTGCAGCCAGACGACAACAAACACGACGACCAAAGTGAACATTGCCGGCACGGCGCAGATCGCCAGAAAGGTCCAAAAATCGAGACGGCCGAGCGCCCCGATCAAGATGTTTTGCGGATTGCCGATCAGTGTGCCGGCCGAGCCTGCGTTGGTCGCGGCGGCCAGCGCAATGACCAGCGGGCGCGGGTCCAGGCCGCGGCTTTGTGCTCCGGCAATAAGAAGCGGCAAGATTGCGATAATCAGGATGTCGGTTGCGAGAATGGCCGAGAGCCCACCGCCGATCGCAACCGTCAATGCCAGCAGGGTCGCGACACCTCGCCGGCTCTCGGTGATGGTGCGGGCGCAGAGATCAATGAACCCCGATTCGGCGAATTGGGCCGAGATGATCATCATAGCGAACAGAAAGGCCAGGGTCGGTAGATCGACTGCGCTGCCGAAATCGTCGAGCGTCATCTGCCCGCTGGCGAGCAGCGCGATGACGGCGAGCAACGCGATCCCGGTGCGGTCGACCTGAAGCCACGCGATCCGCCCCGCCGCCATGCCGATATAGGTAAAGATCAGAATCAGAAGAACGATCGCGGCGTGCATTGGGGGTAACGATTGCTCTCGTGGGAATGGGTGGCACGTGGCGGTCGCGGTACCTGCACCTTCTCCAACTTGCTGCTATATCATGCAAGCCATGTCCGATGCCGTTGCCCTCGGCCGGGTACCGAATACCGGGACCTTTGACCTCGCCGGCCTCGATGAGGCGCAACGTCGCGCCGTCGAAGCGATTGATGGACCCGTCTTGGTGCTTGCGGGGGCCGGGACCGGCAAGACTCGTGTGCTGACCACGCGACTGGCCCATGTGATCGCGACCGGCCGCGCTCTCCCCGGAGAGCTTCTCGCCGTCACGTTCACCAACAAAGCGGCGCGCGAAATGCGCGAGCGCTTGGAGGGCATGATCGGACGGGCCGCCGAGGGCGTGTGGCTCGGCACCTTCCACGCGATTGCCTCGCGCATCCTGCGCCGCCACGCCGAGGCAGTGGGGCTCAAGTCAAGTTTCACGATCCTCGACACCGACGACCAGATCCGGCTCTTGAAGCAGATCCTGCAGGTGGAGAACATCGACGAGCGGCGCTGGCCCGCCCGCCTGTTGCTCGCGCAGATCCAGCGTTGGAAGGACCGCGGCCTGGGCCCGGAAAAAATCTCGCCGGCTGATGCTGGTGGCTTCGCCAACGGCCGGGTGATCGATCTCTACCGCCAGTATCAGGAACGCCTGGTCACGGTAAATGCGGTCGATTTTGGCGACCTGTTGCTGCACAACCTGAACCTCTTTACCGGCAACCCCGACATCCTGGCCGACTACCAGAGGCGCTTCCGGTATCTGCTCGTCGACGAATACCAAGACAGTAACGTCGCGCAATACCTGTGGCTCCGCCTCTTAGCTCAGAAGCGACGTAATTTGTGCTGTGTCGGAGATGACGACCAGTCGATCTACAGCTGGCGAGGAGCCGAGATCGGCAACATCCTGCGGTTCGAGAGGGATTTCCCCGGCGCCACGATTGTACGGCTCGAGCAAAACTATCGCTCGACCTCACATATCCTTGGCGCGGCCAACGGGATGATTGCGCAGAACCGCGGTCGGCTCGGCAAGACCCTGTGGACCGCCGCCAGCGGCGGTGACAAGGTCTGCGTAGGCGCGGTATGGGATGCTGAGGACGAAGCGCGCTGGGTCGGCGACGAGATCGAGATCTTGCAGCGCAAGGGTCACGCGCTCAGCGAAATCGCGATCCTGGTGCGCGCAAGTTTTCAGACCCGAGAGTTCGAAGAGCGGTTCATCTCACTGGCGCTGCCTTACCGCGTGATCGGCGGGCCGCGATTTTACGAACGCCAGGAAATCCGCGACGCCCTTGCCTATCTGCGCCTGATAAACCAGCCCGCGGACGATCTCGCGTTTGAGCGCATTCTGAACACGCCCCGGCGTGGCATTGGCAGCGCCACCGTCCAGGAGCTGCACGCCCTCGCGCGAACCGAGCAGCTGCCGCTCGTCGAAACGGCGCGGGTGCTGATCACCGGCGATCGGCTGAGACCGGCGGCGCGTAATGCGCTCGCAGCGTTCATAATCGCTCTCGACAGGTGGCGTGCCCGAGCCGAACGCGTATCTCATACCGACCTCGTGCAGGTAGTGCTGGACGAATCCGGCTACACCGCGATGTGGCAGTCGGACCGCTCGGCCGATGCCGCGGGTCGGCTCGAGAATCTCAAGGAACTTGTCGTCGCGATGGCCGAGTTCGAGAACCTCGGCGGCTTTCTCGAGCATGTCAGTCTGGTCATGGACAATGCCGCGGAGGCTGGCGGCGACATGGTCAATCTGATGACGTTGCACAGCGCCAAGGGGCTCGAATTCGACACGGTGTTCTTGCCTGGCTGGGAGGAAGGGTTGTTCCCGAACCAGCGGGCGATGGAGGAAAACGGGCTCGCGGCGCTCGAGGAAGAGCGCCGGCTCGCCTATGTCGGGCTGACTCGAGCCCGGCACCGCGCCTACGTGTGTTTCGCCGCCAACCGGCGCATCCACGGGCAGTGGCAGAGTACGATCCGTTCGCGCTTTGTCGACGAGCTGCCGCTCGACCATGTCGAGATCGTCGCAGAACTCGGATTGCAGCCTGGTGCGTCCTGGGACTCCGCTTGGCCAAGCGCGACCGAGGTGGCCTCGACGCCTTGGCAACCGGCAAATCCGCGCCGGCGCCCGGTGTTAGTCAACAGTGCTCCGGTTCCGCGGCGCGGGGAGGAAGTACAGAGGGTCGGCGGCTTTGCTGTCGGCGCCCGCGTCTTTCACCAGAAATTCGGTTACGGCACGATCACCGAGGTCGAAGACAATAAGCTCTCGATCCACTTCGACGCGGCCGGCGACAAGAAAGTCATGGACGCCTTCGTCGAACGCGCGTGATGGCGCCTGGCACGTGGCGCCTCCGCGCGCGGGTCCGCGGTGTGGATGCGGTCGACGTCGTGTTCTCGCTTCTCGACGAGATGGCCGGCGCGGTGTCGGCTTTCGAGACCGCGCCGGAGGAGTGGCGGCTCGAGGCCTATCCGCGATCGCCTCTGCTGAGCCCGGAGCTGCGGGCGCAGCTGGCACTTGCCGCCGCCGCTGCGGGCGGCGCGGTTCTCGAAATGGTCGAGGACAGGTTGCCGGACCGTGACTGGCTCGCGGAGAACCAGTTGGCGTTCCCGCCGCTCCGCGCCGGCCGGTTCTTCATCTATGGTTCACACTACCGCGGCTTAGTGCCGGCCGGCACGATCGGGATTGCGGTCGATGCCGCCACCGCGTTCGGCACCGGCGAGCACCCATCGACCCGCGCTTGCCTCTTGGCCGTCGACCGGCTGGCACGACGTCGGCGATTTCGTAAACCGCTCGATATCGGTACCGGCACCGGCATTCTCTCGATTGCCGCGGCGAAATTGCTGCATCGCAACGTCCTCGCTGCCGACATCGATCCCAGGGCGGTCCGGGTGGCCAGGCATAATGTCGCGCGAAATGGTGTTGCGAGCTCGGTGCAGATCTGCAGGGCGTCTGGTTATCGCCACCGCGCACTGCGCAAGGCACGTCACGACCTGATTTTCGCGAACATCCTGGCCCGCCCGCTTGCGGAAATGGCCCGCGACCTCGCCTGCACGCTCGCCCCCGGCGGGCGTGCAGTCCTATCGGGATTGCTGCGACGGCAAGAGCCGATCGTGTTCGCTCCCCACCGCAGCTGCGGCATCTTCCTTGATCATCGGCTCGTGATCGACGGCTGGTCGACGCTGGTCATGCGACGGCGTCGCTGAGCCGGACGTGAAGATGGGGGCCGAAGCCCCCATCTTTAAATTCGATCCGGGCGTTAGACCGCCGAGGCTTCGTTCCGCCTGGCAAATTTCTCCCGGATGGGGAACGGGAGAGCCGGCGCGAGAGGACCGGACGCGTCGAAACCCTGGACAAAGGCACCGATTTGCGAACGGTGAATTCCGATATCTGCAAGCGCGTGATCGTCGAGCGTCATGAGCTCGTCATAAGCCCGTTCCCGGCGCTGCCAGTCTGAAAAGGCTCTCCAGATTGAAATGATCAGGTTTATCATAGACATGGCTTATACTCCTGTGCGCGCTTTTGCTGCACCGCACAAAATATGGTGCTGCGCTGCGGAAACTCCAACTCCATTGCTGCAATCCAGTCATGCAATGAAACTGGAAAACGCGCGGGAAGCGGGAAAGAGGAGCAGTAAATGAGGTCAGGTATATCCGAACCGGACCGGGGCGAGCTCGTGCGCTTGTTGAAGGAAGCGGGGTCGATTTACGACCCCGAAGCTGTCGAGGCTCTGATCAAGGGTGTACTGGCTGCCCCGGCCGAGATTGGAGTGAGTTGGCACACCCTCGTGGCCGACCCTATGACCCCGGAGCTGGCACGGCAGCTCGAAAAGTTGAAGACCGCGATGGCAGCGCACTATCAGGATGGCCTCGCCCCTGCCGACTTCGATCCGCTCTCACGCCCAATGCGTCTTGAGCGGCTGCGGGAGGAGCTCGCGGAGCGTGGGCTCGACGGCTTCATCGTGCCGCGCGCCGACGAGCATCAGGGGGAGTATGTCCCGCCTCGTGGGCAGCGGCTCGCTTGGCTGACCGGCTTTACCGGATCGGCGGGCGTCGCGATCGTGTTACGTGATCGCGCGGCGCTGTTTGTCGACGGCCGCTACACCCTACAGGCAGGCGCGCAAGTCGATACCGGCGTCTTCGAGATCCATCACCTGATCGAGGAGCCGCCGGCGGAGTGGGCCGCAACGGCGCTGCGCCCCGGGGCGGTACTTGCGTACGACCCTTGGCTGCACACGCCGCACGAGGTGGAGCGGTTTCGCGCAGCGACGGATAGGGCGGGGGCGGTGCTTCGCGCCGCTCCGGACAACCCGCTCGACCAGGCTTGGCGCGACCAGCCGGCCCCGCCAATTGCGCCGGTAATGCCGCATCCCGAGCTTTTCGCCGGCGAAAGCGCGCAGTCGAAACGCGCCCGGCTGGGCTCCGCCCTCCAAGAGGAAGGCGTGGCGGCGGTCGTGTTGACGATGCCGGAATCGATCGCCTGGCTCCTCAATATTCGCGGCAGCGACGTGCCGCACACGCCGCTGCCGCTGTCTTTCGCGATCCTCCGTCAGGACGGTGCGGTCGCCTTATTCATCGACCGGCGAAAACTCGTCTTCGGCATTGAGCGGCATCTCGGCAACGAGGTGACCATTGAGCCGCCCGAGCGACTGGGACCCGCGATTGACGCGCTCGCCGCGGAGGGCGGCCGTGTGCAGGTCGATCCGGCCACCACGGCTTCCTGGATTTTTGACCGGCTCCAAGCTGCGGGCGCAAAGATCTATCGCGCAGCCGATCCGTGCCTTTTGCCTAAGGCGTGCAAGAATGCGACCGAGATCGACGGCACTCGGGCGGCCCATCGCCGCGACGGCGCGGCGCTAACGCGGTTTCTTGCGTGGCTGACGCGCGAGGCGCCGAAGAGCGCGTTGTCGGAGATTGCCGCCAGCGACAAGCTCGAAGGCTTCCGCCGCGAAGGCGAGCACTTCCGTGATCTGAGCTTCCCGACAATCTCGGGGGCCGGCTCGAATGGCGCTATCGTGCATTACCGCGCGACCCCGGCGACCGAAAAGCGGCTGGAGCCCGGCAGCCTCTACCTGCTCGACTCAGGCGCACAATATCTCGATGGCACCACCGACGTAACGCGGACGATCGCGATCGGCGAGCCGTCGGCCGAGATGCGCGACCGCTTCACGCGCGTGCTCAAGGGCCATATTGCGCTCGCTCTGGCGCATTTTCCAAAGGGTACAACGGGCACGCAGCTCGATGCCTTTGCGCGGCGCGCATTGTGGCAGAAGGGGCTCGACTACGATCACGGCACCGGACACGGCGTCGGCAGCTATCTCGGCGTGCACGAAGGGCCGCAGCGCATCTCCAAGGCGCCGAATGCCCAGCCATTGCTACCCGGCATGATCGTCTCGAACGAGCCCGGCTACTACAAGACCGGCGCCTACGGTATCCGCATCGAAAATCTCGTCCTGGTGCAGCCGGCAGACGGTGCGGCCGAGCGCGAAATGCTCGGCTTCGAGACGCTTACCCTCGCCCCTATCGACCGAGACCTGATCGATCCCTCACTACTCGACAAGGACGAGACCGCCTGGCTCGATGCCTACCACGCAAGGATCCGCGAGGCGCTGACCCCGCTTGTCGACGGGGAGACGGCCCGCTGGCTTGCCGCTGCGACAGAGCCGATCGCCAGGGCCTGAGCGGTCCTTAATTACCTCTCCCCTGCGGGCCTGCGGGGAGAGGGAGAAGCACGCTTCTATCGCTGTTCGGCCCCGCGGTACGCTGCATGGGCTTCTTCCCAGTTTCGCCCGTCGAAAAAATGGGCGGGTTTCAGCGCCGCCGTATCGATACCTTCGAGACAGCGTGCGTTGATGCTGATCTTGTCGGGGTCCGAACGCGGCACATAGAACGAATGGATGCCGCAGTGACGACAGAAGGTGTGCTTCGCTGTATTGGTGTTGAATTGATAGGTCGCCAGCTCCTCCTCACCGCGTAACAGCTCGAAATGCTCCAGCGGCACGATCAGGTGCAGGATACCTTTCTTGGTGCAGATCGAGCAGTTGCATTCGAGCAGCTGCGCCAGATCGGCGTGTACTCGGAACCGCACGCGGCCGCAATGGCAGCCGCCCTGATAAGTCTCGATCATTACCGGGGCTCCGCAACCACGAGAAACAGGTCGGTGTCGCCGGTTTGTTGACCTGCGGCGGTCAACATTGCGTGCGCCTGCCCGCGATGATGGGTCTGGTGATTGAAGAAATGCGTCACCAGGAGCTGCAACGGAGCCGTAATCTCACGATTGGCCGCGCCGCTGATCGAAGTGAGATCCCGGCCCAGCCATGCATCATCGACCTTGGCCGCCCACCGGGAAATGTCGGCATCGGCTTGTTCGCGCGCCGCGCGCAGCTCGGTGAAATCCTCGATCATCTGGGCGCTCTCTTT
>Ga0182032_10000031_pt1 | contig 45786 bp, 34 predicted proteins | sample tim00Cox00000000_FD_125970 | JGI IMG/M metagenome (GOLD analysis project Ga0182032, IMG submission 125970) | Lab enrichment of tropical soil microbial communities from Luquillo Experimental Forest, Puerto Rico - timezero.00C.oxic.00.000.000 | ecosystem: Environmental > Terrestrial > Soil >... | reverse complement strand
TACGGTCGAACGTGGCAGCCAATCTTTGACGATCAACCGACAGCGTCGGTCGGCGCGATCGGAGTTTCGATTTCAGATCCGAACGTTGTTTATGTCGGAAGCGGCGAGGGATTACATCGGCCGGATCTTTCGATTGGCGACGGTATTTATAAATCGACTGATGCCGGCAAGACGTGGACACATCTCGGACTGCGCGACGGCCAACAGATCGCGCAGTTAGCTGTCGACCCAAAAAATCCGGACCGCGTCTTCGTTGCAGTCGCCGGACATCCGTACGGGCCTAACGAAGAACGCGGCATTTATCAATCGCTCGATGGCGGCAAAACATTCGAAAAGGTATTGTATCGTGATCAAAACGTTGGCGCGAGCGACGTGCAGATCGATCCGAGCAATCCGTCGATTGTTTATGCCGCACTGTGGGAATCACGCGAGGGTCCGTGGGAAAACGGCGTGTTCAACGGAGATAACGGCGGCGTTTTTAAATCGACCGATGGCGGCAAGACCTGGCGTCAGCTAACCAAAGGACTGCCGCCCGCCATCGTACAGGCGAACATTGCGATTGCGGCGAGCGCGCCGAAAGCATTGTTTGCCGCAGTCCGGACAAAAACGATCGCAAAGCTTTATCGATCGGACGACGGGGGCGAAACGTGGGGCGGCGCGACCGACGATCCACGGCCCGGACTCGGCATCGGCGGGGGCGATCTACCGGTCGTGCGGTTCGATCCGAAAAATCCGCAGATCGTTTATTCGGCGAGCGTGGTTTGTTGGAAATCGACCGATGGCGGCAAAGCCTGGGACGGTTGGCGCGGCGCACCCGGCGGCGACGATTATCAAAATGTTTGGATCAATCCGAACAATCCAGACATCATTCTACTCGGCTCGGACCAGGGAGCGATCGTAACGGTGAATGGCGGCACGACGTGGAGCTCGTGGTATAACCAATCGACCGCGCAGTTGTATCACGTCAGCGCGGACACGGCGTTTCCGTATCGGCTTTACAGCGGTCAACAGGAAAGTGGCTCGGTTGGAATTAAAAGCCGCGGCGATCAAGGCGAGATCACGTTTCGCGATTGGCAGCCGGTCGCGGCCGAGGAATATGGTTACGTTGTCGCCGATCCGCTCGATGCAGACATTATCATTGGCGGTAAACTATCGCGGTTCGATCGCCGCACCGGTCAGGCGCAAAACATTCTTCCGGTGCCGGTGCCGACTCAAGATTTCCGCACCTTGCGCACTGAGCCGGCGGTGTTTTCGCCGGTCGATCCGCATCTGTTGTTCTTCGCCGCAAACACGCTCTGGCAAACACGCGACCGCGGCGATCACTGGGAAAAGATCAGTCCAGATTTGTCGCGGGGTAAATACGACCTGCCGGCGTGCATCGGAAAATACAAAGAGGACGCGACCAAACAAGCGTGGCAGCGCGGCGTGATTTACACTGTTGCGGCATCACCGGTTGATGCAAACCGGATCTGGTGCGGGACAGACGACGGTTTGATTCATCTGACCACTGACGGCGGGAAAACGTGGAATGATGTGACGCCGCCAAGCGTTTCGGCGTGGCAGAAGATTTCGCTGATTGAAGCCGGACATTTCGACGCGAACGCTGCTTACGCGGCGGTGAACACGCTGCGGATCGACGACGTGCGGCCGCACATTTTCCGAACGCACGACAACGGAAAAACGTGGACGGAAATCGTGAACGGAATTCCGGCCGGCCAAATCGTGAACGCAGTGCGAGAAGATCCGGAGCGCAAAGGCCTCCTGTTCGTAGGAACCGAAAAAGGCGTTTACGTCTCGTTCGACGATGGCGACAACTGGCAATCGTTGCGGTTGAATCTGCCGGCGACTTCCGTGCGCGATCTAATTATTAAGAACGACGACCTCGTTGTCGGGACGCACGGACGAGGATTTTGGATCCTCGACAACATCACTCCACTACGACAGTTCAACGGGAACCAGCGCGACGATCTACTGTTCAAACCGCAGACGGCGTTGCGGATGCGCGGAAATCTAAATACGGATACGCCGTTGCCGCCGGATGAACCAGCCGGCGAAAATCCGCCAGACGGTGCGATGATTGATTATTTTGTGACGAAAGATGCGACAAGTCCGGTGACGATCGAGATCAAAGACACCAAGGGCAAACCAGTCAGAAAGTATTCGAGCACCGATGTTCCGAAAGAGGCGAATCCAAGACGGCTGAGGATTCCAAGCTACTGGATTCGCCCGCTGCAATTGGTTTCCACGAAAGCCGGCATGCATCGGTTTCTCTGGGACATGCATTACATGCCAGTGCCCGATGTGGAGCCGGATTTTCCAATGTCAGCCACGTTTCGCAATACCGCGCCTGCGGCGACGGCGCCGTGGGTCGCGCCGGGTGATTACACGGTGGTGCTAACGGTTGACGGAGAGAGGTTCAGTCAGCCTTTGACCGTGAAGATGGACCCGCGGGTGAAAACTTCGGCGGCCGATCTTCAGGAGCAGTTCGATCTCTCGTGGCAGTTGTATCAGCTGCGACTCACATTGGCGCCGATCGGCAAGAAGTTCGACGAGCTGGCCGAGCAACTGACAAAACTAAAGGCGCGCGCTGCTGAGCGGTCTGATGTGACGCAAAAGCTCGAGGGCTTTGCTCAAATGCTCACGAAGTTTGGGCCGCCGCATCCGCGTCCCGGCACGCCGCCCTCGCTGTTCGTTCTGGAATCGACCACGCGGCTGTTCAATGAGATTCAAGGTGCCGACGCCGCTCCGACCGCGGCGGTGAAAGCTGCCGTGGCGGATGTTCAAACGAAAGTCGGACCGATGATCGAGACATGGCAGAAGTTACTCGATGTCGATCTTCCGGTGTTAAATCAGCAATTAAAGCAGGCGAGATTTCCGGAACTGAAACCGGAAAGTTGAAAACGCGGACACTAATCGTGAAACAGCTGGTTACGACATACCTTGAGATGCGATCGCTGGCCGACTTGCGGCGCAGCGGCATGGAATTCGGAGCCAGGAGATGGGAGATTAAAGCGAAGAATAAAGATTGGCGATTCAATCGGGATATGTATTTCGCCGTGGGTGAGAAATGGAAGTGGATCGACAAACAGCCGTGGACGGATGAGCGATGGAAAGAATACGCGATCGATCCCAACCTGCAGACGTTTGCCGGTTACTACGATGCCACGCTCGCCGGTTACTATGAACTGCATTGGGACGCCGAGCCGGACAGGCGGAACCACGCGGTCGAGATCGCCTATCTTGGGCTGTTGCCGGAATTTATCGGGCGTGGTCTAGGCGGCGCGCTTTTGACAAGCGCGATCGAGAACGCATGGATGTGGTCGCCGTCGCGCGTTTGGGTGCACACCTGTAATTGGGATCATCCGAGTGCGCTTGCGAATTATCAGGCGAGAGGATTCCGAATTTACAAAGTCGAAGGCAACTGCCCTCAATTCAATCCTCTCCCTGGGGGAGAGGCGGACAGCGAGGAAATCCAACGCAAACCGGGGGCGACCTAACACCTCTCCCGTACGGGAAATTGCTCATTTTTCGCGAGTTTTTAGAAAGGCTCTGGATCACGAGCGGGATCGCAAGTGGGAACAAAGTGTAAATTAAAGGCACGGCCAAGGTCGGCACGCAGACAATGAATTTGACAGTTCCAGTGATCGGCAACTAAAGGCCAATTACCAACAACAGCTCCAGCATTGAGCACCGAGCCGAACTGGCATTGCACTGGCGTTGGACTTTGCATCCTTGCCCCCCGAGCTTCTACAGAAGTGACCAGCGACGAGTGACAAGAGTCGCAGCAAGAAGTAGAAATTAAAAGTTCGACTTGTACTTAACACTCAACCATCAACTCTCAACCTCTTTAAAATGGGACACAATCGCGGACGAGATAATATGAGAAAGCGCGCCGCGCGGCGTAGAAAAGCAGAGCGGCTGGCGGCCGCGAAGAAAAGCAAGAAGGCATCGAAATAGTTCGTTGCAGCTGAAACAGCTCCCGCCGCAGAAGAAGCCGCAAAACTGAACGTCGATCGTGCTAAAGTCTGCTGCAAACATGAGCAGTGAGGTGCAGACGCGAGAATTTGCGATCGACGATTACGATGCGGCGATGGAGGTCTGGAAGAAAGTCGAAGGACTGGATGTTGCCGAAGGCGACGATCGGGAAACAGTCCGGCGATTTCTGAAACAAAACCGCGGACTGAGTCGGGTCGCATTTATAGGATCGACCATCATCGGCGCAGTGTTGTGCGGTCAGGATGGGCGGCGCGGATACATATACCATTTGGCAGTCGACCCGGCCCATCAGGGGCGCGGTCTCGGCAGACGTTTGACCAATGAATGCCTGTCGGGTTTGAAGCAGGCCCGGCTTAAGCGCGTGAATATTCTGGTCGCAAAAAACAATCCAGATGGGCGCGAATTTTGGAAACGTTGCGGCTGGGAGGATCTTGGTGGCGCGGCCGCGATGGGAAGAGACATCTGAAAGCGGAAATCCCGAAACGCTGAACGCTAAAACGCTAATCTAATGACGCCGGCTTCGAAAAAGGAAAAGCCAGCGGCGGAAAAGATTGCGAAAACGGATTCGGTGTCGCCGCCTGCAGAACACCTCGTTCGCGGTCCGGACAGTTATCACAAAAAGGTCGCGGCGAAGCCGCCGGGAGTGGCGGAGGAGCAGAACGAGCCGTTGTCGACCGAAGAGGAACTTAAGCGGACCGAGCCTGCCACAACCATGAGTCCGATGCGGACGTTTCTCGAACCGCCGTCAATTCGAGAAACTCCGCCCGTGCCTCACGAAACGGTGACGGAACCGAAACCAGAGGTCACGGAGCAGAAGTCAGAGCTCCCTAGTCAGAGTCCGGAAGTCAGCCAAGATCCTTCGAGCGAGCCGCCGCCGGCGACAGACAGTCCCTCTGTTTCAGTGAATGCACTTGTGGGGCCGCCCTCTTCGTTGCGCGCAATTCCCGAAAACTCGCCGCCGGAAAACAAAGAACCTGAATCAACACCAAAACGTGAGGGGCCGTTGACCGAATCGGAAGCGATCAATCTGGCCGACAACAAAGCGCGCCTTCAAGGTTTTCAGCTTGATAATTACGAGCGACCTAAAATCGACCATTCCGCGGTGAAAAGAAAATGGACGCTCTTTTAGGGTTTGAAGAAGAGCGAAGCTGGCGTCGATTCACCCGCAATGTTCAGCGCGACCGTCGTGGACAAAACACACCAGGTCGAGATTAGAAAATAGTTATTCGTTATTGGTTATTAATGGGTGTTCGTTTGGGGTTGTGGGCTTTTTATCGCCGGCGCGGACTTTCCTGTTGTGAAAGCGCGACCCCAATGAATTAAAATCGCCCCCCTTGTTGTCGCAAGAATCGGGTGGGCTGCACCTCGCCGCGATGTAAAGTGATTCGGAAACGATGAGCCCGTCGAACGAACGCGATTACGTTCTCGGCACACACGACGAGGAAATCACCCGACTCGGAGTCCAACATCGCGCGTGGCGGCCGGTGGTTTTGGGTTGCTGGAAAGCTGCCGGCGTAACTTCCGGCAGCGGCGTCTTAGATGTCGGCGCAGGGCCCGGCTACGCGACTGTTGATCTTGCGGAAATTGTTGGACACAGAGGCTGCGTCGTCGCCGTTGAGCGCTCGACGAATTTTGTAAACGCGATCAGACGTACCGTGAAAGAACGATCGTTCTCAAATGTCGAAGTTCGCGAGCTCGATTTGATGAATGACGATCTGCCCGCTGGTCCGTTTGATTTCACCTGGTGCCGCTGGGTCCTTTGCTTTGTTTCAAATCCGGAATTACTGGTGAAAAAACTCGGGAACGCGCTGCGGAAGGGCGGGCGGGCAATTTTTCACGAGTACGGTCAATACACGACATGGCTTTTCATTCCGCAACGCGTGTGTTTAGAGAAATTCCGAAGTCACGTAATCGCGACCTGGCACGAATCGGGAGGCCAACCGGACACCGGTTTGCAATTGCCATCGTGGTTGATAAGAAACGGATTTTCCGTGCGCTCGGTCGTGCCGCGAATTTTTTGTCTTCAACCGGACGATTACATGTGGCAGTGGCCGTCCGCGTTCATTCGGGTTCATCTTCTCCGCTTGCAGGAGCTTCGCGTGATCGAGGCTGGCTTTGCCGACCAAGTCCGCAGCGAGCTGGCCGCAGCCGAAAAAGAACGACCTTCGTTTATGCTCACGCCGCTGGTGCTTGAGATCGTCGCAGAAAAAATGTAGGTCCGAGCCCGATTGGCCGTTACCTGGCAGTTAAGAAATCGATCTCGATTTCCATTGCGTGTCATCGAACGGAAAGGAGAAGATCGACATCAATGAAGGATTTAACCCAGGGCTCTGTCACCAAACATCTGCTGCACATGTCGGCCTTCATGGCCGTGAGCATGATTGTACAAACGCTCTATCTGCTGGCCGATCTTTTTTGGGTTGGACATCTCGGCAAAGAAGCGATCGCCGCCGTCGGCGTGGCTGGAAACCTGAACATGTTCGTACTGGCAATAACGCAAATGCTCGGTGTCGGAACCACGGCGCTGATTTCGCAGGCCGCCGGAAGGAAAGATCAAGCGCACGCGGAGCTCGTGTTCAACCAATCCTGCGTGATGTCGATCTGGATCGCACTCGCGCTTGGCGTTGTTGGATTTCTCTCGATCAGCGGCTATGCCAACTCAGTGAGCGCAGACGCAAGAACGGCCGAGCTGGCAAAAGCTTATCTCTATTGGTTCATGCCGGCTTTACTGCTTCAATTTCCCCTCGTGGCGATGGGCTCGGCGTTGCGCGCGACCGGAATTGTTCAGGCGCCGGTCGTGTTTTCAGTGATCAGCGTCATTCTTAACATGGTCCTAGCACCGTTTTTGATTTTTGGAATCGGGCCGTGGCCGAAGCTTGGCGTGACCGGGGCGGCGCTTGCGACGTTCATCTCCATTCTCGTCGCCAATCTGCTCGTCATTTGGTATTTCGAGAAAAAATATCATTACCTGCGCTTCCGAATTTCGGAGTGGCGCGCGCAATTCAAGATCTGGGCCTCGATGTTACGGATTGGCGTGCCGGCCGGCGCCGAGTTTGTCCTGCTCTTTTTCTACATCCTGATCGTTTACATGATTATTAGAAGTTTTGGTCCGGCGGCGCAGGCCGGGTTCGGCATCGGCGCGCGCGTTATGCAAGCGCTCTTTTTGCCCGTGGTCGCGCTCAGTTTTGCGGTGTCGCCGGTGGTTGGACAAAACTTCGGCGGCCGAGAGGTTGATCGGGTTCGGCACGCGGCTTATTCCGGACTGGGCCTCGCGACCATTGTCATGATAGTGCTGGCGTTGATCACCTGGTCAGCCCCGGGAGCAATGATTCGCCTTTTTTCCAGGGACCCACACGTAATCGCCTTCGGCCGCGATTATCTCCGCATCGTTGCGTTCAATTTCGTTGCCGCTGGAATCGTCTTCACCAGCTCAAGCGTGTTTCAGGGCCTCGGCAACACGATCCCGCCGCTACTGAGCTCGGCGTCGCGGCTGATTGTCTTCGCGTTGCCGGCGTTGTTGCTCTCGTATCGGCTAGGCTTTGACATCAAAACTGTCTGGTATCTTTCGGTCGGATCGCAGCTGCTTCAGGCCTGCATCAATCTTTGGCTCTTGCAGCGCGAACTGCGCAAGAAATTAAAATTCGAGAATGGCGAAAAGTTCATTCCAGCTAGCGCGACTGCTGCGTAAACTACTTCTGCGCTCGACTTGTGTTCTCTTCGGAGCACATCAGTTTTTTTGTCGCTGCTAGCCCGGCAGCGACGCTCGCGGGCCACCAAGTTCAAAGTGGCGGAGGAACTGTTTATTATTCTCTAAAGCGAACCGGATTTTAAAGTACGCGCGGCTGGAGCAATTTTCTGGCAATCACGCCCTCGACACTGCAGAGATCCAGCGCGCGCGCTGCATTGGTTCCACGAAATAGGGAAGTTCTGACCGAATTCGTAGTTCCGCGAATTCGATCTTGCACTTTGCGGCACCGACAACAAGCTATCTGGCTTCCGCTTGCTCGAACTGCACTTTTATGCGCTCTAGAACTTTTCTTCTTTCCCTTTGCTCGTTGTCGTTCTCGATCTTGTCCGCGCCGGCTCAGGATTTGCCAAAAACGACGCGACTCCTTCGTTTTCCGACCACTAACGACGTGGAAATTGTTTTTTGTTACGCGGGCGAACTTTACACTGTCGGCAAAGACGGCGGCGTCGCGCGACGGCTAACAAGTGCTCCCGGCTACACGACGTTCCCGCACTTTTCACCGGACGGCAAGCAAATCGCGTTTACTTCGGAATATGACGGCAACCGCGAAGTTTATGTGATGCCGGCGGAGGGAGGCACGCCCACGCGGTTGACAATCTCGGCGACGCTCGGCCGGGATGACGTCTCAGATCGAATGGGACCGAACAACATCGTGATGACGTGGGAGAACACCAAGCCGCTGATCGTGTTCCGCTCACGCATGAAATCGTTCAACGATTTTATCGGATCGCTCTTCACGGTGGGGCTCGATGCCGAGTTGCCGCAACAATTGCCGGTGCCGCGCGGTGGATTCGTTTCGTTTTCGCCAGATGACTCGAAGATGGCGTTCAACCGCGTGTTCCGCGAGTTCCGGACTTGGAAACATTATCGCGGCGGAATGGCCGACGATATTTGGGTCCACGATTTCAAAACCGGATCGACGGAAAATCTGACTAACAATCCGGCGCAGGACATTTGCCCGATGTGGGGCCCGGACAACAAAATCTATTTCATCTCCGATCGCGACGGCCGGATGAACCTGTTCGTTGTCGATCTTGTCTCGAAAGACACCAAGCAGCTCACCAGCTTTAAAGATTTCGACATCAAATTTCCGTCGATCGGTAAGGAATCGATCGTGTTCGAGCAAGCCGGCTACATCTGGCGTTACGATCTGAAGAGCGGCCAGGCGACGGTCGTGCCAATTGATGTAAAGGAAGATTTCGCGATCGGCCGTTCGGTGCTAATGGACGCCGCAAAACACATCGAATCGGTCAATCTCGCGCCAGATGGCGAGCGGACGATCGTGGTCGCGCGTGGCGATCTTTTTTCCGTACCGGCCAAGAACGGCACGCCACGCAATCTGAGCAAAACATCGAACGCGCACGAACGGGACGCGGTTTGGTCGCCCGACGGAAAATGGATCGCTTACAATTCGGACGTTACCGGCGAGAACGAATTGTATCTGCGTGCGCAGGACGGCAAAGCCGATGCGGTTCAAGTGACCAGCGGCGCGGACACCTATTATTATGCGCCAAAATGGTCGCCCGACAGCAAGAAGCTGGCCTGGGCCGATCGCTTGCAGCGGCTGCGTTACGTCGATGTTGCCACCAAAACATTGACCCAGGTCGATCAGGACAAGTGGGGCGAGATCGAAGTTTTCAATTGGTCGCCGGACAGCCAGTGGATCGCGTGGGGGCGACCGGAGGATAACGGACTTTCGCGCGTTAGTCTCTATTCGCTAGCGAGCAAACAACAAACCGCCGTGACCGACAATTGGTACGGATCAGGCGAACCGGTCTTCAGCGATGACGGAAAATATTTGCTTCTAACATCGGCGCGCGATTTCAAGCCAACCTTCGGCGACGAAGAATTTGCCAACGTTTATCGCGACATGGAACGCGTTTACTTAATCACGCTCTCCAAAGAAACTGAGAACCCGCTCGGACCGAAGAGCGACGAAGTCGGCAAAGCGGAACAGAAACGCGAGAAAGAAAAGTCGAAGGAAGCGGAAGAGAAAAAGCCCGAAGCGAAAGCAAGCCGCGCTGAGAAAAAGATCGACGAAAAGAAACCGGAGCCGCCCGCGAAAAAGCCGGTCGTAGTTAAAGTCGACCCCGACGGCATTCAAGACCGCATCGTCGCTCTGCAGGTCGCGTCTGGAAATTACCGCGACATCAGAATGATCGAGGACCGCATCTTTTATCTCCGTCGCACGGCGGGCGACGATACGGGCGACGAAGACGACGATAGCGACGGCCGCGATCGCAAATCACATCTCTGCTCCTACAGTATCGAAGACCGCAAAGAAATAGTGCTCGGCGACGCGAATGATTACCAGATCTCGTTCGACGGGAAAAAGATGCTTGTGAAGATCAAAAAAGATTACGCGATCATCGACCTGCCGAAGGACAAGATCGAGACCAAGGACCACGAGCACAAGATCGAAGGGCTCGACATCCAGCTCGACCGGCACGCGGAGTGGAACCAGATCTACTTCGAATGCTGGCGGCACATGCGTGATTTCTTTTTCGCGGCGACGATGAACGGCATCGATTGGAAGGCGATGCGTGATAAGTACGCCGCGCTTCTTCCATTTGTGAATCATCGCAACGATCTAACGTATTTGCTCGGCGAATTGATCGCAGAATTGAATAGCGGCCACGCCTACGTCGCGGGCGGCGAGCGGCCTGAGACGCCGCGAGTGAAACTCGGTTTACTCGGCGCAGAGCTTTCGCGCGATCCAACAACCAAGGCTTACAAGATCGACCGCATTTTGCCCGGCGAAAATTGGGATAAACACGCACGTTCGCCGCTCACGGCTATTGGCGTAAACCTAAAGGCTGGCGATTACATTCTTGCGGTGAACGGGACGGCGGTCTCGTCAGTGCCGAATATCTACCAGACACTGATCGGCACCGCAGATAAGCAGGTGATCCTACGCGTAAACTCGAAGCCGTCGGACGCTGGCGCGCGTGATGTGACGGTGGTGCCGACGGCGAACGAAGCCCCGCTCTATTACTTGGATTGGGTGCAAAAGAACCTCGATTACGTGACAAAGAAAACCAACGGCGATGTTGGTTACATCCATATTCCCGACATGGGACGTCCTGGCTTGGATGAATTTACCAAGCTTTATTTCCCGCAAATTCGGAAGCACGCCCTGATTGTTGATGTCCGTGGCAACGGCGGCGGATTTGTCTCGCCGCTGGTCGTCGAACGGTTGCGCCGCGCATTCACCATGATCGGAATCGCGCGAAACGGAATGCCGCAACCTGATCCCGCGCAAGCGTTCATGGGGCCAATGGTCACATTGATCGACGAGTTCTCCGCATCGGACGGCGATATTTTCCCATTCCGGTTCAAATCGCTCGGCCTCGGCAAATTGATCGGTAAACGGACCTGGGGCGGCGTTGTTGGAATTCGCAATTCACTTCCACTGGTTGATGGCGGCAAATTTTTCAAACCGGAGTTCGCGATTTATTCCAAAGACGGAAAAGAATGGATCATTGAAGGCCACGGTGTAGATCCTGACATCGTCGTCGACAACGATCCGACACGCGAATTTAACGGCCAAGACCAGCAGCTCGACCGCGGGATCCAAGAAATCCAGGAAGAATTGAAGTTGAAACGTTACGATTTGCCTTCACCGCCGCCATGGCCAGACCGGAATCCCGAACACGCACATTGAGTTGTCATCCTAAAGGAAGTAAACGACCTCGCATTGGGTGATTGATCACACACCGTACGTTGCGTGATCCGCGATGGGACTGTGCGGCTCGTCGCTTGCGCTCGGATAACATAAATGTTCATTTGAACTTGCGTCGCTGATCAAAGCTGCGATGTTGAGTTCATGCTGACGGAGCGGCAAAAAAAGGTCCTCGATTTTATTCAGCGCGAGCAGCGCGACCGCGGATTCACGCCGAGCACACGCGAAATCCAACGTCATTTCCGTTTCGCCAGTCAGACGTCGGTGATGCAATACATCGCCGCGCTCGAAAAAAAAGGATTTCTCCAGCGCCACGCCGGCAAAGCGCGCGCGTTAATCACGCCGATCCAAAAGGTTAGAATCCACGATGTCCCGATTTACGGCCAAATTCCGGCCGGCATGTCGGCGTTGACCGAACAAGATATTGAAGGCCACGTCTCGCTCGATCATCACTCTGCCAACGTTTCAAAACCGCGCGGCACGTTCGCGCTCCGCGTCCGCGGCGATTCGATGATCGACGCGCACATTTTGGACGGCGATATCGTAATCCTAGAACAAAGCAAAGACGTTCATAACGGCGACATCGTCGCCGCGTTGATCGACGGCGAAACGACGCTGAAGCGCTACGTGGTCGATCATGGCCAGCCGTATTTGAAAGCGGAAAATCCGCGTTACCCGAATCTGATCCCTGCCCGCGAATTAAAGATTCAAGGCGTGATGGTTTCGCTTGTTCGTACGCACAAGCGGCGTAAACGGCAGTAAGGTTTCCTCTTAATCTTAATCTCAAGGGGAAGATTTTCCTTGAAACGTTCACTTGAACATATCAAGATCTGTGCCAAAATTGGGCATGTCGGCGAAGAATATTGTCGATCTTCGGAAGTTACTGGAGGTTTGTTTCCCCCATCCTTCCGTTCTAACAACATCGGTTTTACCGACGGGCGTTGAACTTCTCGATCAAATCGCTGGCGGCGGTTTGCCGAAAAGCGCCGTCACGGAATTAATCCCCCAGAAGCTGAGCGCAGGCAGCGCTTCGCTCATTCACGCGCTTCTCCAATCAGCTCAACGAGATCAATATTTCGTCGCGTTGATCGACGGCTCAGATTCATTCGATCCCGGTTCTTTTGACGGTTCCGCTTTGCGACATTTGCTTTGGGTTCGTTGCCGAAAAGCGTTCGAAGCGGTTAAAGCGGCCGACTTTCTTTTGCGCGACGGCAATTTTCCGCTGGTGATTGTCGATTTGGTTCTGAACTCGGTCGAAGAACTTCGAAAAATTCCGCAGACAACTTGGTATCGTTTGCAGCGCCTGGTCGAAGCTGTGCCGAGCGCCTGCTTAATCTTCAACCGGCAGAGCCTGGTCAGCAGCGCGCAATTGAAAATCCTTCTCGAGAATTCGTGGACACTTCAAAGTCTCGAAGCCGAAAACGCGGTTTCGAACTTGCGATTCCGCGTTCAACGGTCGCACCTCAAATCGGTGATCACAGGTCAGCGGTCACAAGTCAGCTAAATGTTCGCGACTCTTTATCTCCCCAATTTTTATTTACAGGCCGCGATGCGGCATCATCCCAAACTGCGCTCACAACCTGTAGCCCTGATCGATGCTTCGGAATCAAAAGTATCGATCATTCAATTGAACGAGCTCGCCGAAAAATCCGGCATCGTCAAAGGAATGACTCCGAGTCAGGCTCTCGCGCGCTGTTTGCAGGTCATGATCCGCATGCGTGAGCGCGCGCAGGAAAAACTGATCGATGAAATTTTATTGCAGCACGCCTTTATGCTTTCGCCGTTTGTCGAAGCAACGGCGCCGGGCGTTTGCACCGTTCAATTTAACAATGATCGCGACCTAACTGCGAAAATTTCACGCATCGTTACCAAGCTTGAGAAGTGCGAAATTCGCGCGCAGGCCGGGATCGCGTCATTACCGGACACCAGTTATCTGGCCGCGCATTTGGCGCGGCCGTTGTTACCAATCGACGAAGCGAAAGAATTTCTTGCCCCATTACCAATCGAAACCCTTGCGATTGCCTAGCCGCCGGCGTAGTTCGGGTATCTTTCCTTCAACTGTCGGACGACTTTGTCCGCCTCGGCTGCTTTTCCGGCACGCTGATAAGACATGGCGGCCTTCTTCAACGCGCGTGGCGTGATTGCGGGATCGTCGTAAAGCAGCGCGACACCCATGAACGCTTTGCTGGCTTCTTCGAAATTGCCGCGTTCAAATTGAACATCGCCGGCGAGCAACCGCGCCTGCGCATTTACTTGCCCTTCTGGCTGAAGCACCATGATTTGGTCGGCAATTTTCTTTGCATCGTCCGGTTTGTGGGCCGCAATCTTTATATCGCCGAGTTTCAGCAAAACTTTGGCTTTGCCGGCAGGGTCGGTCGCGACCTGCAAATATTTGCCGAGCGCGTTTTCCGACTCCTCAAACTTTTGCTGTCGCGCGGCAGCGTCGCCCAAATAAAACCAAAAATCCGGTTTGACAGGTGGATTGTCGATCCTTCCCAACACGCTGAGATATTTCTCGGCCGCGCTGTAATTTTTCTCGTTGTAATATTCGGTGCCGAGCCATTCCAGAATCTCGGCGGGAATCCTCGCGTTTGAATTTACGGCAAGCAGCGCGTCCGTTTCTTTCGTGATTGCCGCGCGATCATGCGAGCCGAAGTAATGACAGAAGATAATCAGAATCGTGGCAGGAACGTAGTAGTGATCTTTGTCAAGCTGGCGAGCAGCGCTCAGTGGGGCGAGCGCAGCTTTGTAGTCCTTCATTTCAAATAACGATTTCCCGATGTAGTACTGCGCCATCGACGCGGCGGGGCTTTTCGGAAATTCCTTTAAAAGCTGACGGAAAGTTTCGCTCATCCCCTTTGGATTTTGTTGCTGACCAAGAATGAGCGCTTTGTGTTGCAACGCTTCCTCCCGTTCGCGCGCGCGCGGATATTTGCTCAGGATCGCGTTCCAATCGAAAAGCGCGGCAGCGTAATTCTTATCGCTCTCGTAGGTTTCGGCGCGATGAGTATATGCCGCAGTCGCGAGCGGGCTGTCCGGAAAAGCTTGGACGAAAAATCCGAATGCCTCCACGATTCCAGGAACGTCCTTCATTTGCAGATAACAGAAACCGAGCTGATAGGCCGCCTCGGCACGCAACTTCAGCGAAAGTTGTGAGGCGCGCAGTTCGGACAAGATTGGCGCGGCGTGCGGGTAGTCTTGTTGCTTGTAAAGCGCCTCGGCCTTGAAAAATTTTGCCTGATCCGCGCGTTCCGCCGGAGGATTGGTCGCCAAATATTGATCGACTTCCGGCGGCAATGTCGACGGATCGGAATTATAAATGTTAAGCAGCCGGTCAAACGCAGCGTCCTTCGCTTCCTCGCGTCCGGGATATTTCTGAATGATCTCGGCGTAGAGCGTTTCGGCTTCTTTGGCGTGGCCAAGCTGGCGTTGACTGTTCGCGGCAAGTAACGTCACTTCTGCGCGCATCTCTTCCGGCAATTGTTGCTGAGCTTTTTTGTATCCATCCAGAAGCGCGGCAAATTGCCCAGTTTGAAATTGAAGTCGCAGAATTCCGAGCTGCGCAAGTGCCCGCCAGCGACCAGATTCATTTAAGGAGCGGCCTTTCTGCAATAACGTCATGGCCTTGTCAGCCATGCTCTTGTCGATCTTTTCCTTGTCCGATTGCAAAAGATCGAGCGCAATCAGGCCGGCGCGAACCGTGACCTCGGCTTTTAGGGCCGCCTTTTGAGTTTCGTTGGAAAGCGCTTCGTATTGTCGCAACGCGTCGGCTTTCCTTCCGCGCGCGAGCGCAATCCGAGCAGCGGTCTCGCGTGCGTCCTCCCGATACGGATTCGGATTCTTTGCGTCGGCAACCTGCTGATAAATGTCGCAGGCTTCATCTTTTTTATCGAGCGCCTCGAGACAGCGAGCTTCGAAATAATGCGCGGAAAGCGCGACGGCAGCATCCTTGGACTTCGTGGCCGATCGATGAAAAAGGGGAAGCGCGTCCACGTAGTTTTTCTGGGTGAAAGCCATTTCCGCCAATGCGTAGGCAGCGGGTCCGGCGAACTCGCTCTCGTCATAATCATTCAGGACTTTTTGAAAATTTGTCCGCGCGCTCGGTAGTTTGTTTAGATTGCGATAGCATTCGCCTAACGAAAAGTAGGCGTTCGGCCGACCGGAGGCACCGGGATAACCGTCCAGATATTTTTGATACTCAGGAATCGCTAGGTCGTACATTTTTCGCGTGAACAGCGCATTGGCATACTCGAGTTGTCGCTGCTCCGGCTGTTCGCCTTCATTGGCCGGTGCCGGCTCAGGCGTTTCCTCAACCGGCAACGCGCGTTGAACCGGCGGCTGCAGCTGCGGCATCGCTGGCCGCTGGAAACCAGGCGGTGGTGGTTGGGCAAGATCCACATCGACCAGCCCAAACAGCATTGCCAGCCCCACAAGACCAGCCGCGCTGCGCGGAAGTTTCATTTTGCCGTCGCGAAAGCGACGTTCGTTATTCCCGCCTCGGTGCAAATGTTGAGCACACCGATGATATTCTTGTAAGCGCCTGCTTCATCCCCACGAATGATGACCGCCTGCTCGGAATTAAGCGCCACGAGATTCTTCAACAGATCAGTTAGCTCGGCAGCGGAGAGCGTCCGTCGATTCACAACAACATTGCCATCCGCTTTCACATTCACGACTACGTCGCCAACCGGTGCGCTTTTTTCTTTCGCGGCTGAGGCTTTCGGAACTTTCACGTCGAGCTCGTTTTCATTTCGGGCGGCATTCCAGGTCAACAGGAAGAAAATGAGGAGGAGCAACAACACATCTACGAGCGGCGCAAGTTGAATGCCCGGGTGACGGACCGAAGCGTGACCACGCAGATTCATAGAATGTCGATCTTGCGAAAAGAGCTGCGGCTATAACTCGTCTTCAATCAGCACCGGTGTGCGCTCTGTAGTCATTGTCCTTTCTCCATACTGGAGCGAAAGCAGAGCGAGCACGTGTGTCGTTGCCGATTCCAATTCAGAAATCAGTTTTTGAGCTTTGCCGCGGAAGTAAGCGTAAAACATCATCGCCGGAATACCGATCGCGAGTCCCGCGCACGTGTTCACCAGCGCTTCGCTGATTCCTTTGGACAACAAAACATACCGTGCAGTACCGAGATCCGCGCCGAGCGCGCCGAATGAACGAATAATTCCGAGAACGGTGCCGAGCAGTCCGAGCAGTGGCGCGATCATTCCGATATCGGCCAGATACGTCACGCGATTGTTGAGGCTGGACGCGACACGCGTTCCTTCCGTCTCCGCGATCTCGCGCACTTGGGCCAGGTCGGCATTTGGGTTCTTGGTCGTGAAATCGAGCATCTTTTGCACGACGCGCGCGATTGCTTCGCCATGTCGATTCGAAACCGCGAGCAACCCGAGGTAATCGCGTTTCCGCAAAAGCGCGTCCGCGGTCGCCATGTAACTGCTCGAAGCCACGGCGCCGCGGCGAATCGTCAGCAGATAAACAATCACCAGCATGACAAAGAAAACCGAGAGCGCGAATAGAAGTCCCATCACCCATCCAGCCGCGATCAGAGTCTCCAGAATCGACTTGGCATGGATGTCGGGTACGAGCGACGGAGTTGCCGCGGCCGTCGCAACCGGCGGCGCTGGGGTTCCGCTCGTGGTCACGGTTTGCGCGAACAATGGACTTCCGACCGCGAGAGCGATCAGCGGGAGCACAATCTTCATGCCAAAAGTGTTCTAATCATAGACGCCACCGGGCGGTATGCAAATAAGACGGCCAGGGATTAAGTCTTGTTCAAGTGCCGGAGTTGCTTAGGCAAATCGGTCCCCTGCAATCCAGCGCCGGACCCGAAAGATGTGAGCCGGCTGAACTTCCGGATCGAGCTCCACGTAATTGCGGCGGCCGTGCCAGATATAACGCCTGTCACTCAATAGATCATGCACCTGATAAGTATCTCGCTCCATTGTCCCAAATTGCTCGGCCGGAATTTCAACGAACGAATGTTGCCTGCGATGTGGATCGAGATTGACTACAACAACGATGATATTGTCGCGCGCCGGCGTCATTTTCCCATAACAAATGACCGCGTCGTTATCGGCGTGGTAGAAACGCAAATTATCGTAAAGCTGAAGTGCGCGATTTGTCCGACGAATGTGATTCAGCCTCATGATCCAATCTTTGATGTTGCCGGGCGCATCCCAATCGCGCTCTTTGAATTGATACTTTTCTGAATCGAGATATTCCTCGCGGCCGGGCACCGCTTCGTTCTCACAAAGCTCGTATCCGCTGTAGATCCCATAGAGCGGAGAAAGTGTCGCCGCCAGGACCACACGAATAATGAACGCGGGACGTCCGCCATCTTGCAGAACCGGCGACAAGATGTCGGGCGTGTTCGGCCACAAATTACCGCGAAAATACTCGCGCATATCCGTTTGCGTAAGCTCGGTCAAATATTCAGCCAGCTCCTGCTTCGAATTTCGCCACGTGAAGTAAGTGTAACTTTGGCTGAATCCGGCCTTGGCCAGCTCCTTCATCATCTTTGGACGGGTGAAAGCTTCCGAAAGAAAAATCGTATCCGGATATTTTTCGCGCACGCGAGCAATCAAATATTCCCAAAACGCGACCGGCTTGGTGTGCGGATTATCCACGCGAAATGTGCGCACGCCCCGATCGGCCCAGAAAAGCACAATGCTCACCATTTCCGCCCAAAGTATCTGCCAATTTTCACATCGGAAGTTCAGCGGAAAAATGTCTTCATATTTCTTCGGTGGATTCTCGGCGAATTTAATCGAACCATCGGGTCGCTGGTAAAACCAATCGGGGTGTTCGCGAACGTACGGATGATCGGGCGAACAGTTGATCGCGAAATCGAGCGCAATCTCCATTCCGCGCTTGAGCACTTCGCCATTCAACCAATCAAAGTCTTCTAGCGTTCCGAGCGCCGGCTCGACTGCTTTGTGTCCTCCCTCCTCGCTCCCGATCGCCCACGGCACACCTGGATCGCCCGGCTCGGAACTTACCGAGTTGTTTCGCCCCTTGCGGTTGGTGTAACCGATCGGATGGATCGGCGGAAAATAAATCACGTTGAAACCCAGCGCTTTCGCGTCATCGACTCGCGACAGACAATCGCGAAATGTCGATCCACGATCGCCGCGACCTTCAGCCGAGCGTGGAAAAAATTCGTACCAGGCTGCGATCTGCGCTTCATTGCGCTCGACAATCACGCGAGGTGGCGGTCCGTATTGTGTCGCCCACGAGCGATCCGGATAAGTCGCCATCAAAACTTCGAGCTCGCCGGAATGCACGATTTCATTGATCCGTGCGTTGTCCGAGATTCGGATGCATCCCGACAACTCTCGGAGACGCGTCGAATCTTCTGCGACGTGCGCCCGCTTACTCGCCGATTCAATCAACTCCGCACCTTCGAGAGCTTCTGCGTTTAGGTTAGCGATTCCGGCATCGAACTTTTTCGTAAACCCGTCGCGCCAGCTTCGGAAGGTATCGCTCCATGCTTCGACGGTGTATTCGTAAGTTCCAATTTCGTTCAGCGAACAAATTCCGCGCCAGCGATCGTTGTCGACGAAGCTCATGGCTGTTTCGTTCCAGCGAGGTTCACCAACCCGGCGCCACTTCAACGCCGCCGCGACAACGTCGTGGCCATCCTTGAAAACGTCCGCTTCGACCGCAAGATCTTCACCGGCGATTCGCTTAATCGGGTAACGGCCGCCGGCGATCAATGGCCGCAGACTTTCGATAACTGCGCTGGGAAAGGCCAGAGCCATGGGGCTTTAATCAACGCGAAATTAAGAGGGTGCGAAAGAAGAAATCGCGCGCCGCTCGATCGACAATTGGATCAGGCGCCGAAGTAAAAGGCGCACTCATAGAGACCGCTGGTGCGCGTTTCTTCGCGGCGAACGCTCGTTCCGAGAACGGCTTCGAACATGTCCTGCTCGAGCCGACCAATGATCAGATATTTTTCCAACAGATTAAGAATCGGTGAATGACATTCCAAAATTTGCGGACCGTCTTTCCCCGAAGGAAGAAATTGCGCCATGTAACCTTCGTTGTCGCGAACTTTGGCCATCCACTTCGCGCGCTCGACCACGCTGTCGCCTTTGACTTTTGCTCTCAGCTCGGCGGTCCGTTGTTCGAACACGTTATAAAGAAGCTTTTCCGGCGCGTTCGCTCCGTAAATTTCGCGGACCGATTGGAGCAGCTCGAGCGTAAATTGATTGCTATCGAATGGGAAAAGATCGTGGCTGCGCCGCGTCAGCCGATAAACCATTTCCGGCCGGCCCATCTTTTGCGGACGCCGCCAAGTATCGAGATAACCGTCGCGCTGCAACGTAAGGCAGTGTTGCTTGATACCCATGTAGCTCATCCCCATTTTTTCCACGAGTTCGTTGACCGACATTCCCTTCGTCCGTTTGAGCGAGTTGAGAATCTCCAAGCGTTGGGTGCGGCCGATCTCGGCCAGTAAGCGTTGGTTCATGGGCGACAACACACGAGTTTCGCCGCGACTTTACACGCCGGAATCTTTAAAACGCAATACCCAAAATGAATTGCGCAAATTACAGGGGCAAAAGAAATTATGGCTGCCGGCTGCCCGAGAATGGGAAACGGACAACCTCGATCGGAACAGCGGCATTATCCGCAGACGAAGCTTGGAGTTTTGACCCAACCGAATTAAACCCGCGCTTTACGTAGCCAAGCGCAATTTCCCGATCAACGCTGCGCGTCGCGCTCGTGATCCAACCGACGTCCTTCGCTCCAACTGTCAACCGCACACCGGGAACAAGTGGAACGCCGTCCAGCGAAATCAACCCGCAAAGTTGTTTGTTTCGCTGCCCCGACATTTTCATCCGTGAAATGATTTCTTGACCGACGTAGCAACCTTTTTCGTAATCTATGCAACGCGCTTCGAGATCGGCCTCGACCGGAATGATTTCACTAGTCAGTTCCCGCCCCCAGCGCGGAATCCCCTGCTCGATTCGAAAAATCTCAGCACAGCTTTCATTGCAGAACCCTAGGGTCTTCGATAGTTCTCCAGCCACTTGCTCCCGTTTAGCGACGTCGATCCAAATATCGTGACCGCCGAGACCGAAGCGATCTACTGAAACAACGCGCGCTGTATCCGAAATCCTCGGAAGAGGCTCGCCGAGGACGTGAAAGATCGACAATTGCGCAGTCAAATCCTCGATCGCAACATCGTCGGCGATGATGTAACGCTCAAGCCGAGATTGAAGAGTTGATTGAAGCGCCGGGTCGCCATCAAGCAAAAGTGAATCGCCGTTCACATGTAGGAACAAATGCGCGTCCATTTTTCCTTTTGCACTTAAAACGCACGCTTCGAGAGCCATCGTCTCGCTCGCTTTGCGAACATCGTTGGTCAGTTGACCGTTGAGAAAACGTAGAAGGTCAGCCCCACTGAGACGCAACTTCACACGGGTCGAAAGATCAAAAAATACGCGGTCGCGCGAGCCACATTGCGCCATCATTCCTTGGCGCAGCTGTTTAAGGTTGGTCCGGACGTGCGCCTTCGCCGCGGAGAAACTTCGCGAGCAGGTTTATTGGCGACTTGGACGGATCGGGTTGCTCTGTTAGCTGTTGGGCGGTCGCTTCCTGCGGAACGGCGGGCTCGGCCGCCTCTGGCGCATTCACTCCGACCGGCGTGGGCGCGGTTGATTCTGCCGCCGACTCAATGGACGCGACTTGCTCTACCCCGGGTTCGGCGTGCAGCACCGGCTCAGGCGGAAGCGGCGCAAGATTGACATGCTGCACTGCAGCCGCGACTTCACCCATGCTCGATATGGTTGCGGCCGGCTCAATCGGCGGCGGTTTCTCGAACAATTCCGGGTCCCGCTCAACTGCCGGCACCGGCATTTCCGGATGATATTTTCGTGCAATAACAGAAAAATCTTCCTCGGCGTACCCACGCTGCTCCTGCTCGAGAAGTCGATCGCGCGCAGCGGTGGTAACCGCGAGCTCGAGATGATGTGATAAACCAAGCTGACTGGCGATCTTCATGTCTTTCAACATGTGCTTGAGCGCGAAATGAGGTTCAAAATTGCCTTCTATCATTTTCGGCAATTTCATCGAAAGCGTCTTGGAGTAACTCGCGTTGTTTTGCAGCGCCTCTACGAACTTTTCGGCGGGGATCCCGGCATGATTGACGAGTGCCAGAGCTTCCGCGAGCGCTTGGACGCTGGCGCTCGTGACGATGTTGGTCGCCAGCTTTACAATCGTGGCCTGTCCGATTTCGCCGATCTCAATAACCTCTTTCGAGCTCGCCTCCAAGATCGGGCGCGCTTCCTTCAACGCGACTTCGTCTCCCGCGACATAAAAAACTAGCTCGCCTTTTTCAGCGCCAATCTTGCTGCCGGTGAAGGGCGCTTCGACAAAGCGCGCGCCACGGCGTTCAACCATGTCGGCGGCGCTGCACATTGAATGTGGCGCAACGGTGGGATGTGCGATCACGATGTGTCGGGGCGCGAGGGCCGGTGCCATTTGGCGAAGGACGTCCAGGAGCGCGTCGTCGTCCGACACGAAGATTTGAATGAAATCGCACATCTCGGCCAGCTCGGCCGGCGCGCCCACAAAATTCTGCACCGGTCGGGGATTGCGGTTCCAAACAAAGACGTGGAAACCTTGACGACGGAGATTGTCGGCGACGCGGCTTCCGATGATGCCGAGTCCGATCACTCCAACGTTATTTTTGTTTCGACGCGCCATGGACTTTCCGCGGCTTTTCGCACCCTAGTCGCCTATTCCAGCCTGCGGTCAAAACGACGATTGCGCAATCCAGAAAGTTAGCTCCCGGCGTTCAGGGTGGTCTGGGCCGCTAAGGGGGCCGCTCATTTGAACGCGATCTCAGAGAGATAATAAAGGGCCACCGAGCCGACAATCTGAAGGGCCTGCGCACTGATTTTGTCGATAGTGTCATCGGCCGTGTGCCAGTAATTGAAGCGAAAATCTATCAGGTCGATCACTGGAATTCCGACGGCGTTCAACGTTGTGTGATCATCGGTGACGTCCTGATCCAGATAGGTAAAATAGTTACGCAGATTGAGCGCGCCAGCTGAAGCAAAAATGTCGCGTGCGATGTTTGGTGGCGAGTTTGGCGGAACCGTAACTTTTAAAAAGCGGTCCCCAATCATGTCGAACAGGATTCCGCCCCGAAAAGATTTGGCGGTCGCACTTTGCGCAAGCCCGTGAGCAAAATGGCGGCTGCCGTAAATCCCATCGATGTCGCTAAAGTTTTCGAACGCTTCTTCGCCGTCGAAAAAGGCAAGCTCGATCTTTTCGGCCAGGCGCGGCTGTTCGGCCAAAACCCTCGCCAATTCTAAGAGCAGTCCCGTGCTCGACCCACCATCGTTCGCGCCGACAAACCGAAACGTGTCGAAGACCTTTGTGTCGTAATGCGAACAGAGAAGAAAAAGCCCGTCTAAAGTTGCGTTGTTGCCAAAGCGCGCAATCAGATTCACGAAGCGAATCGGACCGCGCGGCGTGTTCTCGGTGAATTGCTGTTCGCTTACGTTCCAACCTGAAGACTTGAGCTCCTGCTTAATGTAGGAGCGTGACTTTTCGATCGCTTCAGATCCCGCTGGCCGCGGACCGAAATCGACTAATCGCTGCACGTGCGCGAGGGCTTTTTCGCCCGAAATCTCCGTCCACAATTTTGGGCGCGCCGCCCTAGCGCGACCGGCAACGATCAGGCAGATGCAGAAGAGAATCGCTCGCCCTAAGGAAACCGACATCTAAATTCCGATTAGTGATCGCTCGAATTCAAGCCGACGACGCTCAAAATGCGCTGGAGATCGTCATCGCCGTAATATTCGATCTCGATCCGGCCACGCTTCGGCCCGTGGTAGATTGCGACATTCGTACCGAGATGCTGCCGCAGTTTGTCTTGCAAATCGGCAATCGTCGCCGAAGTCACCGGAATTTGAGCGATCCGGTGTCGTCGTTTCCAGCCACCGAGCTGGCGCGCGACCAGGCGCTCAGTTTGGCGGACACTATAGTTTCGACGCAGAACCATCTCAGCCAGTCGCAACTGTTCCTCGGAGGCCTTGACGCCGAGCAGAACTTTGGCGTGCCCGACGGAAATCAAATCCTGGGCAACCCAGGTCTGAATTTGCGGATGCAAATCGAGCAGACGCAGTGCATTCGCGACCGCGGCCCGGCTGCGGCCGACTTTGAGCGCGATGTCTTCCTGCCGCATTCCAAATTCCCCGGCCAATCGGGAATAGCCCTGCGCTTCTTCGATCGGATTCAGATCGGTGCGCTGAAGATTCTCGATCAACGACAGCTCGAGCACTTCCAAATCGGTCGCCTTTCGGACGATAACTGGAACTTCGTCGAGGCCGACCTCCTGCGCTGCACGCCAGCGTCGTTCACCTGCGATCAATTCATGGCGACCGTCGACGAGTCGGACAATGAGCGGCTGAATAATTCCGTGTTGACGAACTGAATTGACTAATTCCTGCAACGCTTCGGGCGCAAAATTTTTCCGCGGTTGCAACGGACTGGGGACAATCGTTGAGAGACGGACCTGTCGAATTTGTTCGCCAAGATCGACATCTTCCCGAAATGGCGCGGGCCGAGTTTCAATTAGCGCGGCCAATCCTCTGCCGAGGCCGGTCTTCGCCATCTTCGCCATGTGTTTGAGGCTATCGGAAGCGTCGAGATAACGCAAATGGCAATAGTGGACGCGCCGAAGTTGCACAGCGTTTAGCGGATGGATAGCGTTCCGACAATGTGGCGCGCGCCGGACGTTTTCACTCTCGGACATTCTCCGGACCCGGACGACGCATTTATGTTTTATGCGATCGCAAAGAATAAAATCGATCTTCGCGGTTATCGTTTTGGGCACCGGCTGGAAGACATTCAAACACTTAACGAGCGCGCGATGCACGGCGAGCTGCACATCTCAGCGATCTCGATTCACGCTTACGCTTGTGTCGCCGACAAATATGCGTTGCTGCCGTGCGGTGCGAGCATGGGCGACGGTTATGGACCGATTGTTATTCGAAAAACTCAAAATCGGAAATCCGAAATCCGAAACTCGAAAAATGTCGATCTTCGCAAGCGTCTGATAGCGGTTCCTGGAAAAATGACGAGCGCGTTTCTAGCGCTACGACTTTATCTCGGCGATTTCAAGAGCGTCGTCATTCCTTTTGATCAGATCTTCGAAGCGGTAAACCGCGGAGACGCCGACGCCGGCCTGATCATTCACGAAGGCCAACTCACTTACGCGAAATCCGGCTTCGAAAAGATTGTCGATCTCGGTGAGTGGTGGAAACGGGAAACGGGATTGCCTTTACCGCTGGGCGGCAACGTGATTCGCAAGGACATTCCAACCGACGTGCGACATGATCTTTTAGAAATCATGCGGGAGAGTATCGATTTCGGCTTGGCACACCGCGACGAAGCAGTCGCACACTCGATGCCATACGCACGCGACATGAACAAGCAGCTTGCAAGCAAATTCATCGGGATGTACGTGAACGATTTCACCCGTGATTACGGGGAGAACGGACGCAAAGCGATTCGCAGATTCCTTGGCGACGCGCGCGAAGCTGGTTACATCGACAAGCTGGCCGAAATTGAATTCGTCGAGTAACAAACTACTTCTTCGGCTTCTCTTTGCCGACCTGTTTCATGACAAACGTCTTCACCCGACTGAACTCTTTTTGAAAGCCGTTGGTGAAATCGTGCGTGCCATATTCGAAAAGCACAACAAAGCAGAAGGTAAAAAAGACGAAAAGCGCGACCCAAAATATCCCGCGCAACAAGGACATAGCGCAAGCCTAACTGAGCCCGTGTTTTAGGTCAATTAAACCACCGGAGTGCAAAGTTCGGATTGATCGGGTTCCCGAAACTGCCAAGCTAACCAATCATGCGCGTTCGGCTGTTGGATTTAAGCGAGCAATACCGCTCGCTGGAGAAGGAAATTCGCGTTGCGACCGACGAGGTGCTGGCGAGTCAGCGCTTCATCCTTGGCCCGAAGCTGACGGAATTCGAGACGGCGGCCGCAGAATACTGCGGTGCGCCGCACGCGATTGGCGTTTCGTCTGGAACCGATGCGCTCCTGGCAGTTTTTATGGCGCTCGAGATCGGACTCGGAGATGCCGTCATCACGACGGCTTATTCCTTTTTTGCAAACGGCGGCTGCATCGCACGCGTCGGGGCCACACCAGTCTTCATCGACATCGAGCCGGAGACCTACAACATTTCGGCCAGTGCCTTGTGGCAGTACATCGACAAGCGGTGCCATGTCGTGGAGGGCAAGTTGGTCAATGAAAATCGACAGTTGATTCGCGCGCTTGTGCCGGCGCACCTTTTTGGTTTGTGCTGCGACATGAACGAAATGCTGGCCGTCGCGCGCGAGCACAATCTGGTTCTGATTGAGGACGCCGCGCAGGCCATCGGAGCAGAATTTCTGCTCGAAAATGGACGGGCAAAAGCAGGAACGATCGGCGACGCGGGCTGCTTCAGTTTTTATCCGTCGAAAAATCTCGGCGCCGCTGGTGATGCGGGATTGATCGTTTGTCATCACGACGAATTTGCCGACCGATTGCGACTCTGCCGGCAGCACGGAATGGAAGCGCGCTATGAGCATGAGTTTGTCGGCGGCAATTTTCGATTGGATGAACTGCAGGCCGCGATTTTAAAAGTAAAACTGCCGCATCTGGATTCCTGGTCAGCCGCGCGACGCGAAGCGGCCAAATTTTATACAAGCGAATTTGAACGCGCCGACGTGCGTGAAAGAATCAGATTGCCGATTGAACCGTACGCGAAGAGCGGACTGATGAATCATCACATATACCACCAATACGTGATTCGCACCCCCGAGCGCGACGCGTTGCGCGAGCACCTTGCAACATGCGAGATCGAAACGGCGATCTATTATCCGCTCGCGCTGCACGAACAACCGTGCTTCGAATATCTTGGCTACAAGCCCGGCGATTTTCCAGAAGCGGAACGCGCCGCGCACGAAACGTTGGCCTTGCCGATATATCCGGAAATCTCGCGCGACGCGCAAAGATACGTGGTAAATTGCATCGCTGAATTTTTCGGCTAAAGGACCAAAGCCTTAACGCGCAGGGTAGGTACCGAAGTGGCCAAACGGGGCAGACTGTAAATCTGCTGGCTTTACGCCTTCGCTGGTTCGAATCCAGCCCTGCCCACTCTCTTTATTGTTCTAAATTACGTCGCTGCCAACCCTGACTCAGGGGCAGAAGAAAAAGAAAAGCGATCCCGATCTGACCGCTTTCCCGAAACTGATCGCGAGAGAGTCTATCAACGGCCGCGGCGGTGTCCGCCGTCCCGCCGGCGATCACCACCATAACCGCCACCGCCGCCACCGGGCGGCCGTGGTTCGCGCGGACGCGCTTCGTTAACGGTAAGTGCCCGACCTTCGAGCGTCTTTCCATTAATTTCCGCGATCGCCTTTTGCGCGTCTTGCTCGGAGCCCATCGTCACAAAAGCGAAGCCGCGGGATTTACCAGTAAATTTGTCCTGCATCAACATGACTTCCTGGACCGCGCCAACTTGCGAAAAAAGCTCCTGAAGTTCGTTTTCGGTGGTGTTAAATGGGAGATTTCCCACGTATAATTTGGTTGCCATTGAGTTCTAGTCTGGAAAACGCCGCCAGGACACCGTTCCCGTTTATCAAATTTCAAATTGCCGCTGACCATCGTCGAAGTGACAATCGGCGGACTTCCGAGCTGCTGTTTTCTCCTTTCGGGCTCATTGGTAGAGTGCTCCGGTTTGGAAAGCAATCAAAATCGCGCGCTGAATGAAAGAGAAGGATGCCAAGAATTAACGGCTTAGGCGTAAAAAAGCCACAGGCTCGCGTCGCGGTAGTGGCCGCGGGTGTGGTTAGTCCCCTTGGGTTCGGCTTAAGCGAGACTCTCGCGGCGCTTAAAACCAACAAGGACTGCGTCTCGCCGGTGACTGCTTTCGAAGTAACCCAGTGTCGGTGCAAGACCGCAGGACAGGTCTCAGACCATCACCTTAATGAGCAGCTAGATGGGCGAAAAGACCGGCGTTTGCATCGCGCATCTCGTATGATGGTCGCAGCCCTAGGCGAGTTGCGGACACAGGAGAGGGAATTCAAACCAGAACTGACCATCATCGGCACGACGAGCGGCGGCATGTCATTCGGACAGGATTATTATCGCGCCTTACATCGACATTGTGGCTTGCGGCGTTCGCCCCAATGGATTGCCAATTATCCGCCACAGAAACCGGTGGTTGACGCGCAAGAGGCCTTCGGAATCTCGGCGCCCTGCCAGATCATCGCCAACGCCTGCGCCTCTGGCACGAACGCTATTGGACATGCATTCGAATGCGTCCGTTCCGGAAATTACCAACGAGTGCTTACCGGCGGCTACGATGCCCTTTCCGAATTGGTTTTCGTCGGTTTTGATTCGCTGCAAGCCTCGACGCCCGAAAAATGTCGCCCATTCGATCGCGATCGATCCGGAATGGTTTTGGGAGAAGGCGCAGCCGTTCTTGCTCTGGAAAACTTGGAAAGCGCAAGCGCTCGCGGCGCGAGGATCATGGCAGAAATCATTGGTTACGGAATTTCGACCGACAATTATCATCTGACTCAACCTGATCCTTCTGGAAGCGGACCGCGGCGCGCGATGGAAAGGGCGTTACTTAGCGCCGATTGTTCCGCGGACGACGTCGATTACATCAATGCTCACGGCACTGCCACAATTTTCAATGACGCCGCCGAGGGCGAAGCAATTCGCGAATTATTCGGCCAAGTTTCGGTCAGCTCGACTAAAAGCATGATCGGGCATTCGCTCGGCGCAGCGGGCGCAATCGAAGCCGTTGTTTGTTTGCTCGCGCTGCAGGCACAGCTGCTGCCCGCGAACATTAATTCTCGCAACCCAGATGAAAATCTTAAGCTCAATATCGTCGGGAACGAATCGCGCGCAGCGAAGATCGACATCGTTCTTTCGAACTCCTTTGGATTCGGAGGAACAAACGCTTCCGTTTTGATCCAGAAGGCCACTACTATATGAGCCTGCGGATTGCAGGCATGGGCTGGGTCACTCCTTTGGGCCGTGGCCTCAATTCAGTTTGGGAGCGTTTAATTCGTGGTGACGAAGCGACCGCGCAACCAATCTCCGATCCGATTTCCCACAGGCGTTATTGTGCGTTTCGAGTCCCGGATGAAAAGTTAAAAGATCTACCGCTACATCCGCGTCTTCGCCGCGCGAGCGCAATCTCGCGTTTTGCTGCAGCGGCTGGGCTAGACGCTCTCGCGCAGGCCAGATTTGCGATCGGTGAGATCGATTTACAGCGCATGGCGCTCGTTTTTGCGATTTCGAACGGCGGCGTGATTTATACGAAACGCTTTTATCACGACGTGGTTGAGTCAGGCGCGCAATCGGCGAGCCCTTTGCTTTTTCCAGAAACGGTGTTCAATGCGCCGGCCAGTCATCTTGCCGCCATTCTTGGAATCGAAGGCGCCAGCTATACCATTGTTGGAGACGGCGTCGTCGGTATCCTGGCGGCAAAAATGGCGAGCGACCTGCTCGATAATGAACCGCTCGACGCTTGTCTTATTGTCGGCACAGAAGAAGCAGATTGGCTGCTTTGCGATGCTTATCACAAATGGCGTGTTCTCAAAAAAGAGCCGCCGATTGAGCTGTTTCACAATCCGCCACACGGAATGATCTTGAGCGAGGGCGCTGGCGCGGTCTTGCTTGCGCGCAAGGGCTCCACACAGGTCGATGCAATCGATCCCGGCGGAAATTTTTCGAACCGCCGCGAAGCAAGCGAAATCGTGCGTCGAATTCTGCATCATCTTGCGGTGGACGATGGGTGTGTGGTTGCGAGCGCCAACGGCACCTTCGTCGATCTTGCCGAAGCCACGGCTATGGAAAAGGAGCTGCCGCAATCAGTCGTCTACAGTCCCAAGCGCGCCCTTGGCGAAAGTGTTGGGGCAAGTGCGATCTGGCAGACAATTGTCGCGGCGGAGGCTTTGCAGACGAAGCAGCTTCCGCCAATGCTGGACTCGGGGCCGTACACCAGGCCGGGCGTTGACGTCTCCGGAGGCAGAGCGATTGTCTTGAGCTGCGGTCTTAATCAACAGGTGGCCGGCCTGCGATTGTCGATTTAAAACAGACGCCTCCCTACCCGCTTTTAACTTTGCAACCGCCCCTGGCTACGGTACCTTCGGCAGCCGCCATGCGAACGCTGGTCTGGGGGATCCTTTTTATGTTTTCGGGGGCCGGCGTGGCGGCTGCGGCCAACAGCACCACGTCCGAGCATGAGCCGGTCGAGATTACGTCAACCGGCGAAACGACCTACGAAAATGGTATCGCCACGGCCCGAGACAATGTCGCAATTCACATCGGAGACACCGACATCTACGGAGATTTTGCTCAGTACAATTCACGCACTCACGAAGTTACAGTGGAAGGGCATGTGCGCATTTATCGTGATGTCAACATGTATGTCGCGGAGCGCGGCGTTTACAACATTGACACGAAACAGATTCGCACGAGCGACGTGCGCACCGATTATCATCCATATTTCCTGAGAGGCCAAAACGTCACGCAAACGTCGGCGAATGTTTATCACGTCGAAGATGCAGCTTTCACGACGGACGATTCACCGCGGCCGGATTTTCATCTGCGCGCGCGTACCGTTCGGGTTTATGAAAATGACCATGTCGTATTTCAGAACGTGACTTTTTACGTCGGCAACGTTCCAGTTTTTTGGTGGCCGTATATGTATCAGTCTCTGAATGACGCCTTCAGTTTTTCGATTGCGCCGGCCGACCTGAGTTCCTGGGGGCCTTCCTTGCTGACCCAAATAACCTTTCCAATAACGGATGATATCAAAGGAAGACTTCGCCTGGATTATCGTGGCCGCCGCGGGCCGGCGATTGGCTTCGATTCTGATGTGGATTATGGGAAAGACAAATCAAGCAACGTAAAATTAAAGACTTATTATATTAATGACCAGAACCCGGACATAAATCCCACCGCTATCAAGCGGGCGGATGTGCCGAATGACCGGTATCGATTGAGCCTTCAGGACACGACCAATTTTACGAGGGACATCTCCGCGATCGTGAATGTCACGAAGCTAAGTGACCCGTACGTAATGCAAGACTTCTATCAGAGTGAATTTCGAATCGATCCTGTTCCAGACAACGTCATTGCTCTGGCCAAGACCGCTCCATTCTACACGCTGACGGCGATCACGCGTTTTCAAGCCAATGAATTTTTCGAAACAACGGAGCGCCTGCCCGAAGTCGTGCTGGACATTAAACGCCACGCACTATTTGGCGGACCTATCTTTTACGAAGGTGAAACTGGTTTCGCTGATCTGCACCGAAATTTCGCCGAAGGTTCTGGTTTTGAAGACTATGGCACTACCCGGCTCGATACATTTCATCAGCTGCTTTATCCGAACACCTATTTTGGTTGGCTTTCGATCGTGCCGAGAGCAGGGTTTCGAGCAACCTACTACGACAAGACTCGTGATCTCGGGAACACGCTGTTTCCCACCAACGAGGATCCGTCGATTCCCGACTTTATCCCTCTGGACCCCACTCCCACGAATCCAGTCGTGAATGCTGGTAGCGGAGTTCGGACCGTTTTCGATACGGGCGTTGAGGCGTCCTTTAAGGTATCACGTTCGTGGGACGACGTCGCGAGCCGGACTCTAGGATTGGATGGTTTGCTTCATATCATTCAACCGTACACAAACTTTTCATACGTCCATGAGAACGGGATCAATCCCGCTGCAGTTTTGGAGTTCGACCGATTTGAGCCCTCGACACAGTTGCGCCCGATCGATTTTCCTCAATTTACCAGCATCGACTCGATCGCCAGTTGGACAGTCTGGCGCAATGGAATTCGGAATCGCTTAGAGACACGGCGCGATGATGTGACCATCACCTGGCTGGAGCTGGATACTTTCTTTGATGTGAACTTCGACAATCCTTACGACCGGCGAAACTACTCGAATTTGTTCAACAAATTGCGGTTTACTCCACTGCCATGGGTATCGCTCTCGGTTGATTCGCAGATTCCCGCATTTAATTCTGGTTTTACGGAAGTCAACACGAGTCTCGCCGTGCAACCCACGGCAAATCTACAGCTCAGTGCAGGCAATCGCTATCTTAACGACAATCCATTTTTCCAACACAGCAGCCTTTTTGTCGTAGGCGGTTATTATCGGATTAGCGACAATTGGGGGTTCGGTTTCCAGGAGCAATACGAAGGTACGACTGGCGTTTTCGAAGAACAGCGTTATGCCATTTATCGCGATTTGACGAACTGGGTTGCATCGTTCGGAGCGGTTGTCAGGGACAACACAGGTGACAAAAAGGAGTACGGCGTTCTTCTCACATTTACCCTCAAAGCGTTTCCCAAGTTGGGTTTTGATCTGAACTTTGACCCGGGAAGCCAGGGGCAATGAACCCATTACGAAACCGCTTAATTTGTAAGTGCGCGTCGTTATTGGTGCTAGGTTGAGCCGCTAGCAGCAGCCGTCGTTCATGAATATCTCAATTATTGGCTCCGGCTATGTGGGGCTCGTTACCGGCGCATGTTTTGCCGACGTCGGCCACACCGTGATCTGCCTTGATAATGACGAAGCAAAAATCAAAACCCTTCAAGCCGGGCGAATTCCAATTTACGAACCCGGTCTAGAGGAAATCGTCCACCGCAATGTGTCCGCGCATCGCTTGCATTTCAGTAGCAGCATTCGCGAAGGCGTCGAGAACTCGCAAATCATTTTCATCGCGGTCCCCACTCCGCCGCAGCCAAATGGAGATGTCGATCTTAGCTTTATCGAAAAGGTTTCGCGTGAGATCGCCGATGTTCTGACCGATTATCGCGTCATCGTCGATAAAAGCACCGTGCCGGTCAAAACCGGCGAACGCGTGGCCGAAACGATCAAGCGTTACAATCGTCACGGCGCGAAATTCGATGTAGTGAGCAATCCGGAATTTCTGCGCGAAGGCTGCGCGATTCAAGACTTAATGCATCCTGACCGCATCGTGATCGGCGCGCAGAGCCAGCACGCGATCGACCTGATGAAAAAAGTCTACGAACCTTTCATGGCGCCGGTGTTGGTCACTGGAATTAACAGCGCCGAGTTGATTAAGCATGCTGCAAATTCGTTCCTTGCTCTAAAGATTTCGTACATCAACGCCATCTCCGCGATCTGCGACGCGAGCGGGGCCGACGTGGAGAAAGTGGCGGACGGAATTGGAACGGACCGGAGAATCGGTCGGCAGTTTCTCAATGCAGGAATCGGCTACGGCGGTTCCTGTTTTCCAAAAGACGTGGCTGCTTTCATTCATATCAGCGAACAGCTTGGCGTTCCGTTTACGCTCCTGAAAGAGGTGCAGCAAATCAACGCCGGCCAAAAAGAGCGCTTTCTGAAATTAATTCGCGACACGCTTTGGGTATTGCGCGAAAAGAAGATTACAGTTTGGGGCCTGACGTTCAAACCCGACACCGATGACGTTCGCTCGTCGGTCGCAATCGAATTGGTGGACGCAATGTTGCGAGAAGGCGCGCACGTTACTGTTTATGATCCGAAAGGAATGGAGAAAGCCCGCGAGCTGAAAGCGGTCGCAGACGCAAAGTTTGCCACGTCGGCATTGGATGCAGTCGACGGGGCGGAAGCGCTCGTCATCGTCACGGAATGGAATGAGTTTGCCAATGTCGATTTCGCCGACGTGAAGGAGCGGATGACTACGCCCATCGTGTTCGATGGTAGAAACCTGCTAAATCCAGAAACGATGGGCGAGCTCGGTTTTCATTACTATTCAATCGGGCGCACCAACGTCATTCCGCGTTAAGCTCGGTTGTGACGCAGATTTCTGCTCGCGGAGTCGCTTTCGCGGCACTGAGACGTTGGCGGACAAAAAAGCAATTCGCGGACGCGATTATCTCCCAAGCGCTCTCCGAGGCGGCGCTGCAGGCTGTAGATCGCGCCTTCGCCCTCGAACTATTCTACGGTGTCTTGCGAAACCTCACGCTGCTCAATTTTTGGATCCGCTGTCTTCGAGCGCGACGGGTCGATCCCAATCTTCGCGACCTCTTGCACCTCGGTCTCTACCAGCTCTTTGTCGCTAAGACGCCTGACCACGCCGCGGTAAATGAAACTGTTGAACTCGCCGCCAAGCACCAGCGCTCAATTGTTAATGCAACGCTGCGCTCCGCCGCACGAAGGCGGCCAGAGTTGTTGAAAACGACAAATGACCAACCGCTTGAGACTCGAGCTTCGCATCCAAAGTTTCTGATCGAGCGCTGGCAAAAACAATTCGGTGCCAATGCAACTGAGATGTTGTGCGAGTGGAATAATCAGCCGCCACCAATTTACACGCGCATAAATCAGTTGAAGATCAGTTGCCAGTCATTTCTCGAGCGTTATCGCGATGCGCGAACGCAGCTAAATACCTACAACTTCGTCGAGCTTCCTTCGCCCGGCAGCGCGCTCAAATCTGGAGATTGCTACGTGCAGGATCCAAGCACCGCGATCGCGTGCGAGCTATTACGGCCGCAAGCCGGAGAAAAGATCTTGGATGCGTGCGCAGCACCCGGCGGCAAAGCCGGATACGTTGCGGAATTAATGCGGAATTGCGGCCTGCTGGTGGCGTGCGATCGTGAGCCGCAACGCTTGCGTTTGTTCAAGGAAAACCTCACGCGACTGGGCGTACAGATCGTCAAAATCGTTTGCCACGACTGGACCAAGCCGAAAATCTCAGAGGAGATCGCCTCGGAAGCGCCGTTCGATCGAATTCTCCTTGATGCACCGTGCAGCAACACCGGTGTGATGCGACGGCGCGTCGACGTACGCTGGCGTTTGAAGCCGACGGATTTTGCGCGAATGCACGTTGGACAAATCGAGATTGCTTGCGCGGTCATGCCACTATTAAAGCCAGGTGGAATTCTTGTTTACAGCACGTGCAGCCTCGAGCGCGAAGAAAATGAGAATGTTGTTAAAGACCTGCTCCAGACGATGTCAATTTTGCGACTGGAAGAAGACAGATCGTCGCTGCCGTTTCGAGATCATTTCGACGGCGCCTACGCAGCCAGGTTGCGTCGGCTCGATTAATCCGATTTGCCACGGTTGCATCCCACGCGCTCAATGGAATCGTAGCGTCCTATGCACGACCCACGTTTCGATAAACTGGCCAAACTGCTGGTGGAATATTCAACGAGACTGAAACGGAATGAGAACGTTTTGATCGAAGCTTTCGATGTTCCCGACGAGATGACTGTCGCGCTCATCCGCGCCGTGCGAAAAGCGGGCGCGATTACATTTGTCCAGGTTCAACGTAGCCGCATTAGTCGCGAGCTGGCGATAGAAGCCACGGATCGACAACTAAATTTCGCCGCACAACATGAGCTGGCACGGATGAAGAAGATGCAGGCTTATATCGCACTCCGCGGAAGCAACAACATCAGCGAATTGTCGGATGTGCCGGTGGCGAAAATGCAGCTCGTGGCCAAGAAGATGCGGCCGGTTCAGGACCAGCGCGTCAGAAAAACCAAGTGGTGCGTTTTGCGATGGCCCACCCCGTCCATGGCACAGCTTGCGGGAATGAGCACGGAGGCGTTCGAGGACTTTTATTTCAAAGTCTGCACGCTCGATTACGAGAGACTCCAGCCGGGAATGAAGGCACTTAAAGCGTTGATGGAGCACACCGACCGCGTCCATATCTCAGGACCGGGAACTAATCTGCGGTTCAGCATCAAAGGAATTCCAGCCGTCATTTGCGGAGGAGACCGGAACCTTCCGGACGGAGAAGTTTTTACCGCGCCGGTGAAAGATTCGGTGGAAGGTCATATCACCTTCAACGCGCCGACAATTTACCAAAGCATCGCATTCGACAACATTTGCCTCAATTTCAAGAAAGGAAAGATCGTTAAAGCAACGAGCAACCAGACCGAAAAACTAAATAAAATCCTCAGTTCGGACGCGGGGGCACGCTACATCGGTGAGTTTTCGCTCGCGTTTAATCCCCACGTTCTAGAGCCAATGCGAGACATTCTGTTCGACGAAAAGATCGCTGGTTCGTTCCACTTCACGCCCGGCCAGGCTTACGAAGAAGCGGACAATGGCAACTGCAGCCAGGTCCACTGGGACCTGGTCAATATTCAACGAAAGAGTTACGGGGGCGGCGAAATTTATTTCAACGGCAAACTAATTCGTCGCAACGGTGAATTTTTGCCAAAGGAGCTGCGTTCGTTAAACCGAAGCAACTTCGTTAAAGGAAAGTAATCGCCGGACGCAAAAACAAAGCGACCGAAGCGGATCGCTTTGTTGAAAATGTCGATCTTTCGCGAGTTGTACCCATAGCTCCGACAGTCCTTTCGGCGACGCGGAAGGAAGGGCTGGGCGTGCGGGCCCCTAGCCGGGCAGGTTCAACTGCATCATTGCGATTTCGCCGCTGTCGGTCAGTTGTAAATTGGAAATCTCTAACACCGGCGCACCCTCGACTGGCGCGCCGGCGGCGGTCGGCATCTGCACCATCACCTGCTTGGAACTCGAGTTGAGCACAATCGATGAAATCTCGAACGACGCTGAGAATTCAACAGTGGCGATTTGGAACGGAGCAACAACGTGCACGGCGGCCTGTCCTTGTTGCGAAGGCGTCAGCTGAAGTGGCGCTCTCGCAAAATCAGAGTCCAAGTGCAGGCCTCCGACGGTGAACGAAGGCGAGCCCACAACGGTCGGGCGCTCCTGTTGCGAAGGCGTAAGGCGCACGCTCCCCAATGTTCCCCCGGCAGGCTGGATCCGCGCGATCTCAAATGAGACTTGGAGGTTCATCGCAGGCTGCGGAGCTAAGCCAGCCAAGCGCAGGGTAACCACCTTGGAGGCCGGCCGCAGTTGCAGCGCACCCACCTTGAACGTTGGAGTCAGTTGCATTGACGCAATTTCGAAAGCGAAAGTGAGCTGGACGGAGGTTTGCATCGCACTAGTTGCGGGTGCGCCACCTCGCATCGGTTCGGAAATTCGTGATTCAAAAACCGGCTCAATAATCGGCTGGCTCGGAGCGGTTGGGATTTGGACTGGTTCAGGCATGGTTACTGGTGTGGTTGGTTGACGAAACGCCTCAACTACCGCCAGTTCGGGTTCAGTGACCTCAAGGATGGACGGTCCCTCGACAGGCGTCAACTGGGGAATCGGTTGACCTTGACCAATGGGCTCCAGTTCGCGTTCAAAGATCGGTTCGACAACCGGCTCCGCTTGGGCAAAGACGGGCTCAACCGCAGGCAACTCGGGCTCAGAGATCGGCAGTGGCGAAAACGATTCGGGTTGCGCGATTGGTTTGGCTACGGCCGGCATCACTCCGTGCTCAGCGTCCGGTCCAACTGATTCAGAGGTCTCGACTGCCGGCTCGAGTTCGAGCTCATGTTTGCCATTGCCTTCCACCAAAGGTCCGGCAGCGGCTTCGCCGGCAAAAATCCGGCCCGGTTTTCCCAGCGACACAACGGCGCGACGCGATAACGGCTCCGACGCTTCCAGTCTCAGCGAGATCTGTCGCGGACCCCCTGTCAATCGCGGCATAACTTTCATTTCTCTTTGCGCCGGAGCCGCAGCCGCATACTCCATGCCTGCCAATTGCGGGCCGGTTGACGGTGCGGCACGACGGAAGGTCCGGAAATGAATCCAGCGGCGACGAATCTCAAACGCAATCACCCATCCGATCAAGCCGATACCTGCCAAAACCAAAATCGCAGCAAACAAATTCCCGGTTTCGACTTTGCGCGAGACTTCGCCAACACGCGCAGGCGCAAGCGCGGGCGCGGGCGTAGCCTTGACCTCAGCCACCACCGGCGGCTCGGCGGCTAAGGCCGGTAGTTGAGCGGGCTGCTCTTGGAGCGGTTCGGTTTTTGCTAGCTCGGGCGCCTCCTCGCGAACGCTTGCGCTCCGGGCGGGTGCATCAGCTGGTGCAACCGGCATTTCTACCCCGGGGGATTCCGTAATCGCGGTGCTGACGAACGGCGCTTCCGCTTTTGGCGCAGTGGCCTCCAGCCCGGCAATGGCCGGCTTTGTCTTAGCTTCTGCAACATTGCGCTTACTTGAGACAATGCCCGGAATTGGGCTCGGTTCGATTGCCGGACTCGATTCAGTTTGCGCCTCTGCGAAAGCCGTTGCCCCTTCCACCGTGAGCGCGGGCGACATTGCGAGCGCCGGGCTTTGCATCCAGCCAAGATCGTAAAAAGAATGGGCGAACGTGCCATTCAGCGCCGACGAGTAAATCTTCTTGGCGGAGGTGATCCAGTCGGTCGCCTTGGTTAGATTATTATGCTTAAACTCCCAGGCGGCCTGCGCATAGTAAAGAGCAGGCGTGTCGCTGGTGAACTGGAATTGCTCCATCAGCTTTTGCGCGCGACCCTCGTTGCCTTCCAGCAAATACGTCATGTAGATATTGAACTTGATCAGCTGTACCGCTTTGCTCTTGTCGCCACCCGCTATCTTGCCTAAGAGCGCTTCAAACCGGTCGCGCGCTCCCGCGTAATCTTTTTTCTTCAACGGCACTAACGCGAGATTGAATTGTGCCTGCCGGAATTTCGAATCGGCTTTCAACGCTTTTTTGAATTCGGTTTCGGCCTGATCGAATTGTTTTTGTTCCAACAAAATCTCGCCGCGCAGATTTAGAGTTGCGGCCTGGTTCGGATCGGCCGCGTTTGCTTCATCAACGAATTTTAGAGCGGTCGCGAAATCGCGCCGCTCATAAGCCTGACGCGCCTGCTCAACACCCGAACGTGCAACGGCCTTACTCTTCGCCGCGCGCCCGGACGCCGAGTCCAATTCCAACGCTGCGCGAGTTTGCCCGGCTTGCCTTTGCAGCAAGCCAACGTCGTAAAGCGACTCGGCGAAAAGTCCGTTTAACTGCGGTGAAAAATTCTTTTCCGCCTGCGCGATCCACTCCTTCGCTTCTTGCGGCTTTTTCTGCTGAAGCGAGATCGCCGCGTTGGCGTAGTGGACGGCCGGCGTATCCGGAGAAAGTTCGAGCTTCGCCAAAAGCGAGTCGACCATGCTCTCCTTGTTCTCGAACAGATACGTTAAGAGAATTTTATATTGAAGGAGTTGGGCCGCTTCGCCTTGAAGCTCGGACGCGTCACCTGAAAGCAACCCCTGGAAACGCTCGCGGGCCTGCGCCCAATGTTTTTGTAAAAATGCAATCTCAGCGAGATTGAAACGCGCGTTCCGAAATTTCGGATCGATCCGCAACGCTTCGTTCAGTGCGGCCTCTGCCTTATCATAGATGCCCTGGTGCATCATGATCACGCCGCGCAAATTCTGTGATCCGGCTAGATCAGGCTGACGCGCGTCGATCGCATCGAGTTGTTTCAAAGCTTCTGGAAAATTATTCGCGTTGTATGCGCGCATGGCGTTTTCATACATTGCGTCTAGTTCCGCCTTTGACGGGGCGACGTTGTCCGCTGCCAAAGACCCAAGTACGAGCACGGCGATCGCCGCGAATGTCCCAAATTTCATGGCCTCCGGGGATGAAACTCTCTTGCGGGCCTGATTACAAGCGTAATTTTAACGTTTTCAGAGGAATTTTTAGGGCGGGTTGTCGATCGACATATCGGCAAAAACAGAGCATAAGATGTTCTGCTTTAAGCGTTGAGATTGGCCGCGATCCGCAGGCCTTCCAGGGTCAGATTCGGATGCACTGAATCGATCTCTCTGAGGCGTTTAGCGATCAAATCCGCGTAGCCACCAGTCGCGACAACGTGCACTTTTTGCCTATGAAAACGCTCGATTTTGATCCTCGAAATAATCTCGCGCACCAAGCCTCGGTATCCGATCACCGCGCCGGCCCGCATCGCCTCGACTGTCGATCTTCCAACTGCGGAGCGCGGCTCCTTCAAAGAAAGTTTGGGCAACAGTGCGGTTCGTTGATAAAGAAAATTGGTCATCGATTCGAGGCCTGGAGCAATCACACCGCCGATGTATGTTCGTTGCGCGGAAATGATGTCGAAAGTCACCGCCGTCCCAAAATCAACAACGATGGCAGGACAGCCGTAGAGCGCGGTGACCGCGGCAGCATTGGCAAGCCGGTCCGCACCGATTGTTTTCGGATTCGGATAATCAACCCCGACACCCAATTTGATCTGCGGTGTTAACCATAAAATCCGCGATCCGTTCGCCGCCGCGCGAACAACCGCATTCTTTTTCGGCACAACCGAACAAACACTAACGATGTCAACCTTGTGCCGTCGCATGAATCGCTGGAACGATGCGGCGGTCAATTTTTCTGTTGGAATTCGCCTAGGCGCCAAAATTTGTTGCCGCGTCGCGAACGCGATTTTGGTGAACGAGTTGCTGATGTCGATCAGGAGATACGTCCTGGTCATTGGCTTGCGGGAGTTTATCCAAACAGGTACTCTCGTCGCGTGCGAAGATTAGTCCATCGTCCCCGGCGATTGCGGCGCTCCCCGGCGCTGCGCAATCTGGTTCGCGAGACAAATCTGACCGCGCACGATTTCGTTTTGCCACTTTTCGTCAGTGAGAAGATCGATAAGCGACGGCCGATCGCGAGCATGCCCGGCGTTTTTCAGTTCACGGTCGACGAAGTTGTCGATGAAGCGCGACAAGCGCAGGACTTCGGTCTCCAAGCCGTTCTCCTTTTTGGGATTCCGGAAAAGAAGGACGAACAAGCAAGCGGCGCCTACGCAGAAAACGGCGTCATTCAAAAAGCCTTACGGGCAATCAAATCAAAATGTCCGGACGTGGTCGCGATCACCGACGTTTGTCTTTGTGAGTACATGAGTCACGGCCATTGCGGGATCACGCGCATCGATGGCGAACATTTCCATGTCCTGAACGATCAGACGGTCGATCTCCTAGTAAAAACGGCGCTCTCGCACGCGAGGGCGGGCGCGGACTTGGTCGCGCCGAGCGACATGATGGACGGTCGTATCGGTGCAATTCGGGAAGCCCTCGATACGGACGGTTTCACCGACACCGGGATCATGAGCTACGCGGCAAAATTCGCTTCGGTCTTTTATGGTCCATTCCGCGACGCCGCAGAAAGTCCGCCGCAATTTGGAGATCGCCGCTCCTACCAGATGGATACGGCCAACGCCGACGAAGCGTTGCGCGAAGTCGGGCTCGATATCGATGAAGGTGCGGACATCATTATGATCAAGCCAGCGCTTCCCTACATCGACATCCTCTGGCGGGCGAGGGAACGGTTTCGCAAACCGACTGCGGTCTATCATGTCAGCGGCGAGTACGCGATGGTCAAAGCCGCCGCTGAAAAAGGAATCGTTGATGAACGCGCTGCCGTCCTCGAAATCATGACCTCGCTCAAGCGCGCGGGCGCCGACATTATCGTAACGTATTGGGCACACGAGTTGGTGAAATGGATCGGCGGCTGGCCAGTCGCGACGGCGAAACAGAGACGCACAGTCATCTAAAGCGCCTCGCTCTTTTTTGGGCACAGACGCAAGGTTACTCCGCGTGCGCCTTGGAAGTTACTTTACCACGATGTCGTTATCGCGCGGACGTTGCCGCCTATCGTCCGACTCGAAAGCAATCCGTGGCGGCGACTGCGATTTTCGAATGCAAACAAGCCCTGCTCGACCTTCGGCGCGACACCCGATGCACCGCGACCACGCTGCGCCATTTAGAGAAGGTCCACCAGCGCCGCGAAACGTTGGAGAAAAATTTGCGGGTGCACTATCCAACTCTCCGCATTGCCGATTCGCTCTTTGCCGAATTCGATTCGCACAATTTTGAAGCAATTGAGCACCGGGGTTACAAACAGGTCCTGCGGCAAATCCGGGCGCTGCAAAATCGGCTTTTCGACGGGACAAAATTCGAAACTCTTATTCGTTATCGCTGCGCCAATTTGTTCTTTCTGGTTTTGCCTAACGAACTGTTTCGCGAGCCTGAAATTCCTATTGGCTGGGGTGCGTTGATTGAAGCCAATGGCGAGCTCACGCTCGTGCGCAAGCCGGTCTGGCATGAAACGAGCGAGCAAACTCAGATTCAATTCTTGCAGCGAATCGCTGCCGCCGGCACGCGCGCGCTCAATCGGACTTTGGAAATCACCTTCGAACAGATTGCGAGCGCACGCCGTCGCTCTTAGAGGACGGTTGTCACGCTTACTCAGCGAAGGCGGATCGATCTTGTCAGCGCCTGATTAGAGTGAGTCTGGAAAAATTCCGGGATGGTTGCTGAGCGCACGCTATTGCCAGGATCTTCGACTGCGACTCGGCAGAACTGGTCCTCGAAAAGGAGCCGTGATCGCGAATGACTGCTTTGAATCCCAATGACGCTATTCGCAATCAAATCCTTCAATATTTTTATTCCCGTAACGCCGCAGCCATCAGTCGGTTCATGTTCAGCAATCCAACACGATCCTCGAATAATTTCCTCGTGAACCACAGACGGTCCGCGAAATTTAATGCCGGCGCTATCCAAATGACCTCCTGCATGTGCGTCTAAAACATCACTCAGCGTGAGAGCTCCCAGCACCAGCGCGAGCAGAAAAACTCTTAGCCGCAAAGAGTATTGCCATCTCGTCACGGTTGGGTAATTACCAGAATTTCTTAAAACCGAAACAAAATCGCAAACAAACGCGCCATGTGCCGGGCTGAGGTCGCCCAGCTTCTAATTCGCTTGCGACGTTATGGAGTGTCAGAATTCGCCGACTGATCTCGGATCGATTTCGTCATGGCTGATACATCCGCTGTGGCCGTTTCGTTTCTTCTAAATTCTTCCAAGTCTCGTTCCGCTTGGGTTGCGCGTGGATCATGAAAAGCGCTGTAGCAGTCCTTTCGCACCTGCAAGAATTCTTTTTGCCAGAGAACATGGGGCTCGAAAGCTTCAACCGCTGCGTGTAATTTTTCACCGGGAAAATTGCCTTCAACGTAGATGGCGATAGCTAATCGAGTTGCAAGCCGTTCGGGTTCGTTAGTCAAGACGCAGAATGGCTCACGTAGTGCATCAAAAAGAAAATTCGAGGCGATCTTGGACCGATCGGATTTTGCTACTATTTCTACAAGATTGAGGGCTCGCTTGATCAGGTCACGATCTGGCCACGGCGTTTCGCGCAAGCCTCGGATGCATTTTTCAAAGAGATCAGCCGCTTCTTCCGGTCGATTCTGCTGCCAAAGGAGCTCTGCACGAATCGCGTCCGCTTCCCACGGGCAAACTTCGCCCAGCTTGTCGATATAAGCGGAGGCACGGGAATCGCCTTCGTTGGCCAGACACTCCGCTATCATTGCCAATTGCGATAAGGTTGCCGGTTGTTCCGATTGTGCCTGCCATTCTCGCAACGCACCGGGCAGATCACCCGACATGTAGGCAGCGAACGCTGAGACGCGATGTCTTTCGTCAGTGGTGACGAAAATGGCAAGGCGGGCTTCATTCACTCGAGACCAATTCACCTCGCCCTCAATGTGCTGCGGCCGATCTGTCATCGCCGCATGCGAGCTCGCGCGCAAGTTTGCGACTTCGAATCCACCAAAAACACCAGCCATGCGCGCAAAGGCAAATTCGATCACGCTGCGATCGTCCGTGTTCAACGGGACGGGGCTTAGATGCTGCAGGGTGTGAGCCACGGTTTCATTGCCGATATAGTGGCCGAGGAAATCTTCTAGACCAACGCCTCGCCAGGCAGCAGCCAATGCGCTCTTCAATGGTTCTGTCGCTAGGCGCGCACTTATTACAGCAGCGTCGTAATGGACAGGGGAATGTGAGGCCATCAAAAGAATATCGCCGCCAGTCGTTTGCCACGATTCGATGTGGGAAAAAACCGATCCGAGTGTGACATAGAAAATCTGCATGGTGCGTTGATCGATCTCATAGGCCTGCACCCATTGGAAAAACATTCCCCCTGGATTTAGACAACGGTCTACGGATTGATAGTACTCGCGGGTAAAAAGCCCGGCCACGCCGGCGCGATACGGATTTGAGGGCTCGGACACGACAATGTCATATTTTTCCCGCGAAGTGAGCAGTACTTCGCGAGCATCACCGGTAGTGAGATGAAGTTTTGGATTCTGGAGAGCGTTGTGATTCACCGGAGCGCATCGCTCAGCGACTTTGACAATGACCGGCTCGAGTTCGACAACGTCGACGCGTTCCATTCTCGGCACTGCCGCCAGCCACCCTGCGGTGCTGCCGGTGCCCAAACCGACAACGAGCGCTTTAGTCGGGTTCGGATGCAACGCCACGCCAATCAAGCCGCTCATGATTTGTGTTCCAGCATCACCAATCGCATTACCGTCCGTTCGCCCATTTACGACAAACGCAAGACCACGACCTGCCGTCATGGCAACGCCGCTTTCCACCCCATCGGCTTCCCAGATTGTACGGCGCCGAATCCCTTGCATTACATCTCGCATTTCGTTAGGCGTCGCTTGAAAGACTCTCATACGTCCGAGACCGATCTCGCTATGTCGCCAAAACGCAGTAGGACCGGTTGCCGCCAACATCCCGACTGCGAGAACAGTGACACCAATTGGAATGACACTTTGCTTCGAGTTAACTAGTCGCTGTTTGATTGCGAAGAGCGCTGAAATCGCACAAAGCGCTGCTAGCAGAAGAGTGTCGATCTTCCAAACCCCCAACGCAGAAAACAGAGGAATAAAACCAAATCCGCCAGCCAACGATCCCGCCAATGCCCCGATTGTGTTCCAGGCGTAAGCCGCGCCGGTTTGCGATCCCACCTGCACTTTGCCTTCGCCGAGCAAGGCGATGAGCAATGGAAATTGAATTCCGGCAACTAACGCCGCCGGAAAAATTACGATTAAGCACAACGCGCTCCAAGCGATCACATGGCCATAAAATCCGAGAGTGCCCAATGGCCGCAAAAGCATTGCTGCCATTGCGATGCGGTCGCCGAGCGCATACGGCAACGAGATTAAAAAGGCCTCGGCCCCGCAGGTGGTCGCGAACGCTGCCAGCGATGCAAATCGTTTCAACCCGAAGATGCCATAGACGATGCCACCGACACCGATTCCGAGCAGGGCGATGGCCAGAATCAAACCGAATGAAAATGTCGATCCACCCAGGAGAGGGCCGAGCATTCGATACCAAACCAATTCCATTAGGAAAAAGGCGAAGCCAGCGACTCCGGCTGCCGCGAGAACAAATCCACGACTTGCCGTCGCGGCGACGACTTTGTCCTCAGGAGATGGCGGCTTCGGCGTTTCTGAGATCGCCATTCCCTTTGCCAGTTTCAATGCGATCAGAGCAATCCCGAGATTGACGATGGCAGCCAGCCAAAGTGTGAGTCGATTGCCAAAATTTTCGAATAAATAAAAAGTGCCCATGCACGCGCCTGCGACTGCTCCAAGAGTATTCGCGCCATAAACAAAACCGACGGTGCGTCGTTCCAAATCTTCTCGGGGAACGACTGCGCGGACTGCCGCCGGCAAAGTTCCGCCCATTAGGAAAGTCGGCACCCCCAAGATCAAAGCGGCAAAAAAGAGGCGCACCACGCTGCCAAACAAAATCCCAAGCGTTGCCGTCCCGCCCACTGCAATATAAAGATGCCGCACCGCCCAAATGAGAAAAGGCGACAACGCAGCGCTCGCCGCGATCAAGAGTTCCAACCGGGCGTAGAATGCCAGCGGTTGCGCTTTAGTTTCAGAGCGCTTGCCGAGAATTATTCCACCAACGCCAAGTCCCGCCATGAAGACGCCGATCACAGCTGCGGTTGCGGCGGTGGATGCGCCAAAAACAAGCCGGAATTCCCGCAGCCAGGTGGTTTGATAAATAAGCGCGCAAAATCCCGACCCGAAAAGAAGCAAAGCAACTAACCGCGCACGGCCAACCATAAAGATATCTTGAACGGTGGAGATGGATTGTGACCGAGGGTTCCTTCGAAAAGCAACCGACCGAGTCTATTTCGGAACTCGGCCGCTGAATTGCTAAACTCTCGATGACGAGAAGCGTTGCTTAATACCGACCTACCAGAGCCGGCATGTTCGGATTCGCACATTGCAGTTATTTTGACCCGAAGCGCTGACAAATCTATCGATTTCAGGATGAGCAAACGCGCGCAGCCTGCTCTCCGATTTGGCAATTGATAGCGGTGTAATCCGGGGCAATCCAAGCACCCCTGCGTTGCCACTTGTTGCCAAATCGAGTTCGTTTTGCAGCGCATCTTTGCGGATTCCTGCGCAACGCCGTTTTACTGGAAAATGCCGCGATTTACCTATGAAAATCATCCAGCCGAGGGTAAAAGGTGGGACTGGGTCGGCCCGGACTTGAACCCCGAATCAATGCCTGATTAGTAAGTTGCGGCCGGTCATTTCCTTCGGCGGTTCCATTCCGAGCAGGAACAAAAGCGTCGGCGCAACGTCCGCTAAGATTCCGTCTTCACAGCGGAACT
>Ga0182032_10000025_pt1 | contig 48068 bp, 48 predicted proteins | sample tim00Cox00000000_FD_125970 | JGI IMG/M metagenome (GOLD analysis project Ga0182032, IMG submission 125970) | Lab enrichment of tropical soil microbial communities from Luquillo Experimental Forest, Puerto Rico - timezero.00C.oxic.00.000.000 | ecosystem: Environmental > Terrestrial > Soil >... | reverse complement strand
TTCCGCTCGGCCGCCGCGGCCAAAATCGCTGTCGCGAGAGGATGTTCGCTGCCGCGCTCAACGCTCGCCGCGAACTTCAAGACCTGCGCCTCATCAAATCCGGGCGCAGCGCGGACCGCTATCACTTTCGGCTTGCCTTCGGTCAGCGTGCCGGTCTTGTCGATCACCAGCGTGTCGATCTTTTCCATTCGCTCCAGTGCTTCGGCGTTCTTGATCAGTACGCCAGCCTGCGCGCCGCGCCCGACACCGACCATGATCGACATCGGCGTCGCGAGTCCGAGCGCGCAGGGGCAGGCGATAATGAGAACGCTCACGGCCGCCACGATGGCATAGGCGAAGCGGGGCTCCGGGCCGAACATGGCCCAGGCTGCGAAGGCTGCGATTGCTACCGCAATCACGGCCGGCACGAACCAGGCCGAGACCTGATCGGCCAGACGCTGGATCGGGGCGCGGCTGCGTTGCGCCGACGCCACCATCTGCACGATCTGCGACAGCAGCATATCGCGCCCGATCTTGTCGGCCCGCATGACGAAGCTTCCGCTCTTGTTGAGCGTGCCGCCGATCACGGGCCAATCCTTTTCCCGCGTGACGGGCATGGACTCGCCGGTGATCATCGACTCGTCGATGGCCGAACGGCCTTCCAGCACGACGCCATCGACCGGGACCTTGTCGCCCGGACGCACGCGCAGGCGATCGCCCGCCTGGATCTCATCGAGAGAAACCTCGTCATCGCTGCCGTCGTCCTTGACGCGGCGTGCCGTCTTTGGCGCGAGGTCGAGGAGGGCGCGGATCGCATCCGATGTTGCTTCGCGCGCGCGCAATTCGAGGACCTGACCCATCAACACAAGGACTGTGATGACGCTGGCTGCTTCGAAATACGTCGACGGCGCGGCGCCATGGGTGCTGCGGAACACCTGCGGAAAAATGCCAGGGAAAAAGGTGGCAACGAGGCTGTAGGCATAGGCCACGCTGGTGCCCATTGCGATGAGCGTGAACATGTTCAGGTTGCGCGTCACCAGCGACTGCCAGCCGCGTACGAAGAAAGGCCAGCCGGCCCAGAGAACGACCGGCGTGGCGAAAGCGAACTGCACGTAGTTCGAGAATGTCGGATCGACCCATTTGTGCGCGCCCGCGATATGCGCGCCCATTTCGAGGACGAACGCGGGGATCGTGAGCGCAAGACCGATCCAGAAGCGGCGCGTCATGTCGACAAAGTCGGGATTCGGTCCGGTGTCGCTCCGGGCGAGCTCCGGCTCGAGCGCCATGCCGCAGATCGGGCAGAAGCCCGGACCGACCTGCCGGATCTGCGGATGCATCGGGCAGGTATAGATCGTGCCTTCGGCTACGGGCTCAGGCTGGCGCCGGCCGAGATATTTTTCCGGATCGTTTATGAATTTCGTGCGGCAGCCGGCCGAGCAGAAATAATAGGTGTGACCCTGATGATCGGAACGGTGCTTGGCGATATGTGGATCGACCGTCATGCCGCACACGGGATCGACCAGACGGCCTGCCGGTGCATGATCGTGATGACACCCGTGGTAATGCTCTGCCGTCACGCCTGCACCTTGTCTCCAATACCCCCAGGGGGTATATAGACGGCATGGCAAAGGACAGCAAGGCGGCAACGCTCAAGCGGCTCAATCGTATTGAAGGTCAGGTGAGGGGCCTCGCCCGCATGGTTGAGGACGAGCGCTATTGCATCGACATCGTGACGCAGATCGGTGCAGTCCGCGCCGCGCTCCGGCGTGCCGAAGAAGAAATCCTGCGCGATCATGTGGCGCATTGTGTCAATCGCGCGATCAGGAGCGGCAACAAGGTCGATCAGCGGCGCAAGGTCGCCGAATTGATGGACGTGATGGGCCGCGCGGCGCGCTAGCCAAATTTCTTCCGCGCCAGCGCCACGCCCTTGCCGAGCGCAATCAACTTCGCCTCGGCGATATCGCGTCGCATCGGTGCCATACCGCAATTGGTGCAGGCGACAATCTTTTGCTTGGGCACGAACTTCATCACCTCAGCGAGGACCTGCTCGACCTGCTGTGATGTCTCAACCTTGTCGGTCGCAACATCGATCACACCAACCAGCACATCCTTGCCTTCGAGCAGCGACAGAACTTTGAGCGGAACGTGTGAGTTGATGCACTCGACCGAAACCTGGCCGATACGGCTTTTTGCCAGCGCGGGAAAAATCTCCTCGTACTGACGCCATTCATTGCCGAGCGAGTTCTTCCAGTCGATGTTCGCCCTGATCCCGTAGCCGTAGCAGATGTGCACCGCCGTGGTGCATTTCAGCCCGTCGATCGCGCGATGCAGCGCCTCGATTCCCCAGCCGGAAACTTCATTCATGAACACGTTGAATGCCGGCTCATCGAACTGGATGACATCGACGCCGTCTTTTTCAAGTGCGCGCGCTTCCTGGTTGAGCAGGTCAGCGAAAGCCATCGCCATCTTGATCTTGTCGCCGTAATGCGCGTCGGCAATTGTATCGGAAATCGTCATCGGGCCCGGCATCGTGATCTTCAGTTTGTGCAGGGTGTGCGCGCGGGCGAAGCGGGCTTCCGTCTGGTGCACGCGGCCCTTGAGTTTCAGCTCGCCGCGCACGACGGGCACCATCGCCTTGTAGCGGTCGGCGCGGATTCCCATCTCGACTTTATGCGCGAAGTCGATCCCGTCCACGAATTCAAGAAAGCCGTGCACGAAGTGCTGACGCGACATTTCTCCGTCGCAGACGATGTCGATGCCGGCATCCTCCTGCCATTTGATCGCGAGCAGTGTTGCATCGAGCTTGGCGGCGGCGAGTTCATCGCCTCGCAGTCGCCACTGCGGCCACAACTTGTTCGGCTCCGCGAGCCAGGCTGGCTTCGGCAGACTGCCGGCGACGGTCGATGGAAAGATCATGCTGGAACGGTCTCGTAGCGTTGCGGTGGCCGCCAACTATAGAGCCAATCGTAGCGTGCGCGCAGCCTCTCTCCGCCCATCGCCCGCATCGCCAGATTGCGCACGAAGGCTTCCGGTCCGCTTCGCCCATAAATACGATCCTGACGGCGGGAGAATTGTTGGGCACGCGCCGTGCGGTGCCAGCGGGCGCCTTCATAGGCCCGCAGCGCGTCGGCCGGATCGTCGATATATTTCCCCAGCATGTCCGCGAGCACGACGGCGTCCTCGATCGCCATGCTCGCGCCCTGAGCGAGGAATGGCATCATTGGGTGGGCGGCGTCCCCGATAAGGGTGACGGGGACCTTCGATCCGCGGAATGGATCCTTGCGGTCGTACAGCGCCCATTTCAGCCAGCGATCGGGAACGGCGATCAGCGCGCGGGCCTTCTCCGACCAGGCCCAGCGGGCGAAATGCCGGAGAATTTCGGCGCGATCGCCGGCTGCGGACCAGCCGATCTCGTTCCATTCGTCGTGCACGATGCCGACGATATTGATGAGCGTGCCGGACTTGACCGGATAATGGACGAGGTGCGCGTCCTGACCGAGCCAGAGATGCACCAGTGGCTGACGAAATTCCTCCGGCACTGCGTCAGCGGGAACGAGCGCGCGCCAGGCCGTGCGGTGCCGGAATGTCGGCGGCGGTAACCGCCGTAGGCGAGAGGCGACGTTTGACCAGATCCCGTCGGCACCGATCAGTGCGATTCCGCGTTCATCGAGCACCTGCGAACCGCGCTTGCCGAGCACGCTGACGCCTCTGCCATGCGCCGCGAAATCCTCGATGCGCGTGCCTAGTTCGAGCGCGATGTCGCGTTCATTGCGAACGGCATCGACGAGCGCCAATTGCAGATCGCCGCGATGGATCGACCAATAGGGCGCGCCAAAACGCCGTTCCACTTCTTCACCCAAGGGGATGCGTACGACTTCACGCGCAGACCCGCCCGCCATCACGCGAATCGCCTTTGGCGCGACCGCAACTGATGCAAGACGCTCGCGCAGCCCGAGCGCGATCAGGACGCGGCTGCCGTTCGGCGAGAGCTGAACACCGGCTCCGGTCTCTTCAAGTTTTTCGGTTTGTTCGTAAACCGTCACGCGAATGCCGGCGCGCGCGAGCGCCAGCGCAGCTGTCAATCCGGCTATGCCGGCTCCGGCGATGATGACATGACGCGGCTGCGCCATGGTCGGAATTCCCGATGCAGGTCAGGCGGCGGCAGACACAGGCAGCGCGCACTCAGGCGGCCGCGCCGCATGCGGATCAAGCTTTGAGTTGAAGCGATAGAGCGTCGAGCAGTAGGGGCAGATGATTTCCTTGTCCTCGCCGATGTCGAGGAACACGTGCGGATGGTCATACGGCGGCGTTGCCCCGACACACATGAATTCCTTGGCGCCGATTTCGATCACCGGAACGCCTGGATCATTGTGGAAGTGTGGGACAACGTGTTCCGCCATGCAAACTCCTGGTGCCGGCCGCCGCTCGGGCGACGAAATTTCGGACGGCACCATAGCGAGGCGGCTCGGCGATGCCTAGCTCAATCACAGAATTCAGCCATCAGTGCCGTGGAAACGCCTTGGTTCGCGGGCACAGAGCGTGAAGATCGGAATCTGTGGAGCCGGACCGTTGGAACAGCCCGCCATAATGCGCGTCCCTCGAATCGGGCCGGCTCTCGCGGCTGTTCTTCTGCTTGCGCTTGCCGCTCTTTATGCGGTGCCGCGCGCGGTCGATGCGATTTATGGCCTCGACGATCCGTCCCGCATCGCGAACCAGGCGCTGGATGACAATTTCGACGCGGCCGTAGCAGGACGGGAGATCGAGGCGGCGCTGGCTGCCAATGACGCCGATCTCGCCCGGAGCTTTGTCGATCTGGCCGGTGCCCGCAATGTGGCGATCGATCCGGTGCTGCAGGAGAAGGTGACGAGCGCGACCGCCGAGGCTACAACGACCAGCCATAAGGCAAAAAGCTTCGCCCGCGGTCTGATCACTGGCGAGCCCGACGATATGGCTGCGCTCGCGGGAACTGCTGTTGGCGATCTCTTCGTGTTCGGCGATATCCGCGACGCTTTGCGCGAGGGAAAACGGCTAGCCGCCGGCGAACAGGCCGACGAACTGGTGCTTGGGCTCGCCAGTGTCGGCATCGCGATCACCGCCGGCACTTATCTCACCTTCGGCGCCGCGGCTCCGGTGCGCGCCGGCCTGACGCTTGTGAAGGTCGCGCGGAAGACCGGAAGTCTTGGCGGTGAACTTGCCGGCAATATTGGCCGCATGGTGCGCCAGGCTGGTTTTTCGGGCGGGAGCCCCGTGCTGGCGGTGCGTGCCGCACGGGATGCCGTGAAGGTGGAGCGCGCGGGCGGTCTGCTCAACCTTGCGCGCGATGTCGGTCGTCTCGAACGCGCCGCGGGTGGCCGCGCGGCGTTCGATGGTCTGAAGGTGGCGAAAGAGCCGGCCGAGGTGACGCGCGTCGCAAGGCTTGCGGAAAAAGAAGGAAGCCGCACGCGGGCCATTCTCAAGGTCGTCGGTCGCGGCGCGATCACGCTCGCCGCGCTTGCTTTCGACGCAAGCGTCTGGCTCATCGGTGCGCTGTTCGCGGTGTTCGGTTTCATGTCCGCGCTCAAGAGTGCAACCGAAAGGATGGCTCTGCGTTATTTCCGCCGCCGCAGAGAGAAACGCAGGCTGAAGGAAATGCAGCCAATTGCTGTCGCGCTCGCGCACGGCTAAACACCACGCATGCCCAGTTTCAGAGATGGAGAAGTCGAGATCGCCTATTTCGACGAAGGTGAGGGCGAGCCGATCGTGCTCATCCATGGCTTCGCCTCGACCAAAGAAGTGAATTGGCTGCTCACCAGCTGGATTGCAACACTTACCAAAACTGGCCGGCGTGCAATTGCGCTCGACAATCGCGGTCACGGTGCATCGACCAAGCTTTACGATCCTGCCGATTATCACAGCGCGATCATGGCCGAGGATGTTCGCGCGCTGCTCGATCATCTGGAAATCGAACGTTCCGACCTGATGGGCTACTCGATGGGCTCGCGTATCGCCGCTTTTCTGTCGGTCGCGCACCCGGCGCGCGTGCGTTCGGCGATACTCGGCGGCCTTGGCATTCGGCTCGTTGAGGGCGTTGGGCTTCCGGAGAGCATTGCCGAAGCTCTCGAAGCTCCGACTGTCGCCGATGTGAAAGATCCGACGGGGCGCACCTTCCGCGTTTTTGCCGAACAGACGAAATCCGATCTGCGCGCGCTCGTCGCCTGTATCCGCGGCTCGCGGCAGACTCTAAGCCGCGCCGAGGTCGCCACGATCGTGGCCCCGATCATGGTTGCCGTTGGAACAACCGACAAGGTGGCAGGCAATGCCCAGGAATTGGCCGCGCTCATTCCCGGGGCACGCGCGCTCGATATTCCCGGCCGCGACCACATGCTTGCGGTTGGCGACAAGGTCTTCAAAACCGCTGTTATCGATTTCCTTAACCAACGCGCATGAGCCATGCGCCAGACGCTGGTCCGGCGCGCGGTGGTGTTGTTTCACACTCTTTGGCACACTTGGCAGCTGCGAAAATGTGATAAAAGACCTATGTGGAGATCGAGAGACGCCAGGAGTGCATGGTTCATGGCTCAATATCAGACGCGGCCCGCGCGGGCCCTCGATAAAGTCGATCCGGTCTGGGCGCGCATCCGCAGCGAAGCGGAGGACGTCGCACGCCGAGAGCCAGAGCTCGCAACCTTCATCTATGAGAACATCCTTCACCACGACACGCTCGAGGCAGCGATCGCGCACCGCGTCAGCCAGAGGCTCGACCACGCCGACGTCTCCGCTGACCTCATTCGTCAGGCCTATCACGATGCGCTGGATGATCGGCCGTCGCTCGGCGAGGCGTTTCGCGCCGACATCGTCGCCACGGTCGACCGCGATCCGGCGACCAGCCGTTTCATAGAGCCGGTGCTCTATTACAAGGGCTTCCACGCGATCCAGACGCACCGCCTTGCGCACTGGCTCTACGGCAAATCCCGCAAGGATTTTGCGCTATATCTGCAAAGCCGTTCGTCATCGGTATTCCAGTGCGACATCAATCCGGCTGCGAAAATTGGTCGCGGCATTTTCCTCGACCATGCAACGGGTCTTGTCGTAGGCGAGACGGCGGTGATCGAGGATGACGTTTCGATCCTGCATGATGTAACACTTGGCGGTACCGGCAAGGAGCACGAGGACCGTCATCCGAAAATCCGGCGCGGCGTCATGATCGGCGCGGGCGCGAAGATTCTCGGGAATATCGAGGTCGGCCATTGCGCGCGCATCGCGGCCGGCTCGGTTGTCATCAAACCGGTACCGAACAATGTCACCGTCGCCGGCGTTCCGGCGAAAGTCGTGGGCGAGGCCGGCTGCCCTGAGCCGTCCCGCGCCATGGACCAGATGCTCTACGGCATTATGCTCGACGGTTGACGGATCGCTTGCGCCGGGCTGTCCGATCAGGCAAAGACGTTGCCTTGAGATGAGGAGCGGTCCGTGGACGTCCAGGAAGTCCGAAAAATTGACGGGTATTTGAAAAAGCTGTTCGGCAATGCGCAGATCCGCGTCGTGCCGAAATCCCCCGATACCGCTGAAATTTTCGTTGGTGCGGATGATCTTGGCGAACTCACCGTCGATGAAGACGAGGGCGAGCGTTCCTACAATTTCCGCATGGTAATTCAGGTCGGCAACGACCCGAGCATCCAGCCGGTGCCGACGCTCAATGCCTACCTGCGCAACAAATTCGCCAACGACAATATCCGTGTCGTCCCGCGCCCAAAAAAGACGGACTCGCTTGAAGTTTATATCGGCGAAGAATTCATCGCAGTCCTGTTTCTCGAAATCGAGAAAGGTCGCCGGTCCTATATTCTCGAGCTGCCGATCCTCGACGTCGATCTGGTGGACTGATTTTCTGGAAGTGTAGCGGATTTGTCATCGCCGGGCATAGCCGTCCAAAGGACGGCGTGCCGCGCCTATGTCCCGGAGATCCACGTTTTTTTGGGCCGCCAAGACGCGGATGCCCGCAACAAGTGCGGGCATATTACTTCGTTTCCGGGTGCAGCCTGGCGATCAGGCGATCTATTCCGCTAGCGACGTCCGACCAGTTGTCTAGCCAGTCGCGCGGAAAGCGCAGGGTGATGTCGGCGTTGCCGATGCGTCGTTCCAGGAGACAGGTGCCGGAATTCGTGACGCCTTTTTGCGAGCAGCGCGCCAGGAAATGCTCGGGTGCGTTCGACTCGAAGACCAGATCTTCGCCCTGATAGGGCGTGTCGCTGCGAAAGCCGCGGAACGTCAAGCCGGGCGGACCGGCAACCGGTTCGGCCACCAGGTAGCGCGGATAGATGGTCTGCACGCGCTCCATCAAGGGCAGGGTGGTGTCTCCGGACGCAATGGTGACGAATAGACGCTCGTTGGGATCAATCGGCGCCCCGATTGTCGGCTTGATCGCAGGATCGGGCGGCGTCAGGCTCGGCCAGATGTAAGAGAGGTCGACGCGTTCGTGCGTGCCGAGCCGTCGTTGGACGTTCATGCGGATGGCCGCCAGTTCGATATTGAACATCGTGCCTGAAACAACGATCGGCACAGTCGGCGCATCAAGCGTGACAGGGCTGTCGGGCCAGCGCGGCCACAGCACATAGGTGACATAGGCGGCGCCGAACAGGACGACGGCGCCGAACACCATTAGCGGGGCCAGCAGCGGACCGTGTCCGGCGCGTGGCTTGCGCCGGGCGTTGCGTCGTGCTCTCGGCGAACGATCCTGTGTGAGGGTTGTCAGACTTCGGCTCCTGGCCCGCGAATCGGCCGGATTATGCCACGCCAATTCGCACCCGCGGCGTTCCGGCTGGTCCCCGGCGTTTACCATTCATTAAGGATTGGCTGGCGCTCGCCCCGTGCCTTTGCAACAGATGCCCGCCCGTATTGCGTTGAGGCCGCGAATGACCCCGGAATCGTTACAGATGCTATTCGCGCTGCTGATCGGCTTTGCCGTCGCCGGCATGTGCAGTTCGGGCTACCGGGTCTTCACCAGCCGCTTGCCGAGTTTCAGCCAGTTGAGCACTGGCCCCGGTGTTGCAGCTCTCGCTTCAGTCCCGCTGCTCGTCGTGTCGGCGCCGTTTCTGATCATGCGCAACACCATCCTCGGCCGCCGGCTTGAAGGCCGCCGTTTCGAGTTCGTGTTTCTGGCAACGCTGATCGCCGGCTTCTGGAGCCTGATGTCGGGCCTCGTACTGGTGATGACATTGCAGGCCTGCGGTTTCCTGCTCGCCTAGCCACTTTCCAGGTCAGTCCAGTTCAGGCATGTCATGGCTGTCCCGCGCCCATGGCGTACTCTTGGCGCGTACTCTTGGCGCGCGCCGATATCGGACATGGAGATGGCCAGCAATGCCGATTTACAGGCTCGAGGGTCAGTCGCCCGAATTTCCGCCCGAGGGGCAGTTCTACATTGCCGAAACCGCGGTGCTGATCGGTCGCGTGCGGCTAAAGGCCGAGGCGAGCGTCTGGTTTGGGGCGGTCTTGCGAGGCGACAACGAATGGATCGAGCTCGGCGAGCGTTCGCAAATCCAGGACAATGCCACCCTGCACACCGATCCAGGATTTCCGCTGACGATCGGGCGCGAGTGCGTGATCGGGCACAATGTCATCTTGCACGGCTGCACGGTGAGCGACAATTCCCTGATCGGGATGGGGGCCATCATGCTCAACGGGGCAAAGATCGGAAAAAATTCGCTGGTCGGTGCCGGGAGCGTCGTCACCGAAGGGAAGAGCTTTCCCGACAACTCCTTGATCGTCGGGGCACCCGCGCGCGTCATTCGCACGCTCGACGAGAAGGCCGCACAGATGATCCGCGCCGGCGCGGACATCTACGTTCGTCGCTGGAACCACTATGTGGAGCGTTTAACACGGATCGGTTGAGAATTTTCCCGCTGCACTCGGCGGAGCCGGTAGTGAAGTACCGTAAGTTTGCACAGACTTTTGCAGTGAATGCGTCTTTTTGTGACGGCCAACACTGCGGTACCTGTCTCGTGCCCCTAGTTTGACCACAGCTAAAAAGTGATGGGGGAGTAGACATGGCTACCGAGAGAGACATACCTCCACTGATCGAACTGCTGCGAATGGCAGCCGACCAATGGCCGAGTACAGAAGCGGGCGAAGTCTCACAGAGCGAACTATTCCGTCGGGACCAGGCCTTGCTTGAGATGTGGCCCGAAGCCTGCCGGCGCGTGGGCGCCGGAGAGCGCGAGTTTCCCCCTGGAGTGCTCAAACTTTGGCAACAGGAAATGAGCAGAGGGCGCGTCAATTGAAACGCCTTGCGCGTGGCTGGCGCACAAAAGAAGAGCCCCGGCAAGCTGGCCGGGGCACCCGTGTGCCTTCATGAATGAGCATTACTAGTGGTTCAGGCCGACACACAGAATGAGATCTGGAGTGTCCGGCGCCGAACCGGAAATGAACCCCCCAAATCCCGCCGAGCAAAATAGCGGTAGCGGGCGAAAGATCAGGGGCAACTTAGTACCTTCGCAAGAAAATTTAACAGAACATTCCAAATTGTGGCAGCGCCGCATCCTCGCGCGGCACGTGTGCCGCAATCAGGACGCAGAACGATGCGCGGGGACCGCCCGTTTGCGTCGCCCTCCGCCTGGCGCCATCCGCACGGTGTTCGGAATTTCGATGTCGACTTCGAGGGTCGACACCTTGTCGCCACGATCCATGCGGACGTTGACGCGGTTGGAGTCGATCTCGACGTGACGGCCGACGGCGGTCAGGATCTCCTCGCGCAGAATGGCAAGTAGATCAGGAGCACCGCGCGTGCTGCCGCGTTCATAAGCAAGCAGGATTTGCAGGCGATCACGTGCGACCGGGGCGGTGCCTTGTCGCCTGAACAGGTTGAACAGGTTCATGCCGCTCTCCGCCCGAACAGTTTGCCGAGGAATCCCTGTTTTTCGGTCGGAATCGTCATTTCGACCTCTTCGCCCATGAGCCGGCGTGCGGCGTCGAGATAGGCGCGTGCCGGAGCGCTCGACGGATTGTTGAATGTTACCGGTGAGCCGAGGTTCGAGGCACGCAGGACTTCCTCGCTTTCGGGAATGATGCCGAGGAGTGGCGTCGAGAGAATATCGAGGACGTCATCAATGCTGAGCATTTCCCCGCGCGCAGCGCGCGCAGGATCGTAGCGGGAAATAAGAAGGTGCTTGTCGACACGTTCGCCGCGCTCGGCCTTGACCGTCTTGGCGTCGAGAATGCCGATGATGCGATCGGAGTCGCGCACTGACGACACTTCAGGGTTCGTCACCACGATCGCCGTATCGGCAAAACGCATGGCCAGCGTGGCGCCGCGCTCAATGCCGGCGGGGCTGTCGCAGATCACCCAGTCGAACATCTGTTTAAGCGAATTGATGACGCGCGCGACGCCGTCTTCGGTCAGCGCATCCTTGTCGCGGGTCTGCGAGGCGGGGAGAAGTGCGAGCCGCTCGAGACGCTTGTCGCGGATCAATGCCTGCGGGAGTTTCGCAATGCCTTGAGTCACGTTGATAAGGTCATAGACGACGCGGCGTTCCGCACCCATCACCAGGTCGAGATTCCGCAAGCCCACGTCGAAGTCGACGACGACGACATTTTGTCCGAACTGCGCCAGCGCTGCTCCCAAGGCCGCGGTCGACGTGGTCTTTCCGACCCCGCCTTTCCCGGAAGTAACAACTACGACTTTGGCCATTGAAATGTACCTCCTGGGGTGATCATTCAGTCCAGCGCACTGATTTTCAGCGCGCTTCCTTCGAGCCACGCCTGCACGGGTCGATCACGCAGAGCCTTGTCCATCAAATCGGCGGTCAGGTAGTGACCATCGATCGCGAGAAGCTCGGCCTCGATCTTGGTGCAGAAGATGCGCGCCCGCGTGTTGCCGTTCGAACCGGCCATGGCGCGCCCACGCAACGTTCCATAGACATGGATTGATCCGCCCGCGACCAGCTCGGCGCCGGAACCCACCGAGCCGAGCACGGTCACATCCCCGTCCGGAAAATAGATCGACTGTCCCGAGCGAACGGGTTTGTCGAGCAGTAGCGTTGCCGGTGCGGAACGCGCCTCGCGCGCTTGTGGTTTTTCGCGCTGTGCCTCGCGCGCTTTCGGGGCGGCTGCGGTGACTTCCACAATCTCTTTCTTGGTGGAGCGAAGCAATGGCGGCAGGGCGGCGTCCAATTGTGAAGGGTCGGCATTCTCGATGCCCATGACGCGCACGCCGCGTTGCTCCAGTTGCGCCAGAAGATGCGCGATTGCGGACTTGCTGAGCTTGACAGCGGACAGGTCGAGGACGACTGGCGGTCCGACGAGAAAATTTCCGGTGTCTTTTATCTTCTGTTCGATCTCGGCGATCCATTCGACGAGTGGTGGTTCGGGTGCAAGCGCGACAGCCATATACGAGCGACAGACGAAACGTGGAGATTGTCGGTGATGAGCGACGGACGTCACGACGACTCCCTGCTTGCAAAAAATTTTTTGAGCGCCACACGCATCCGAGGAGCGGATCGCATCATCGGCGGCAACTGCCGTTCATCTCCGTTCAAGGAACAGAGATATCCGTTACACAGAACATGATTCTCGGTTCGACGAAAACAACTTTTGAATCAAGCGCGTCAAATTGCCGGCGCCTGGCGCGTTTTTCCGAATCGGAACGCGGTTCCATTGAGTCGCCGTTGCCACAATCTGGTCTATGGTGGTCGGTGGTCGCGCAACGACGATGATGCTGAACTTGGACCCTCACCACACTACCGTTTGTGGGTGGTCGTGACTTCGGTACAAGACGCCTCGAGCGGCACCGCACGGGAAGAGTTGGCCCTCGCAACGCGGAGACCGGCAAGGCGCGCCGTTTTTCAACCACAACCGTCATTCATGCTCGGGATGGCGACGGTTTTGGGACCTTTCATTAAGCGTTGAATGCGTAAATGCGGCCCGATCGGGTCCACTGGTATCCTGCTGCCGGCCGGGAATTGTGGTTTAATGTCACTATCGCGTCCTGTTGCCGCCAACCGTACGGGTGAGTGAGTTGCCGGAAATGATTCAAGCAATCATGTATTTCGGGATCGGCTTTCTTTTCGCATCCCTGATCGGAATAGCCGTCATCCCTCTGGTGCACGCGCGCGCGGTGCGGCTCACCTTGAAGCGCGTCGAAAATTCAATCCCGCAGTCGATGGCTGAAATTCAGGCCGATAAGGATCTCCTGCGCGCAGAATTCGCAATGCAGGCGCGTCGTCTCGAGATCGACGTGGAGCAACTCAAGGACAAAGCCGCGAACCAGTTTGCCGAGCTCGGCAGGAAGACCGACGTCATCAATCGCCTCAAGATCCAGCACGAGGCGCAGAACGTGGAGACCGTTGCACTCAAGGCCGAACTCGAGGCGTTGAGGAAGGGGCTTGGCCGTACCGATGTGACCATGCCGGCAGTCGCCTACCAGCGTCACGATCCCGACGTGGTCTCGCTCGTGCCCAAAGATTGGTCGCGCTCCGAACCGTCACATGCGCCGATCGAGCTTCCGCAGGCCGCAATGCTGGATGCTCCGCAGCGCCATGAGAGCGAAGTGGTCTCGCTGATAGTGCCTCGGACTAAAGAAGAAACAGCAGGGGACGGGGGGCCTCATGGTCCAAATGCGGCCCACGGATCATCCGATCAACCCATTGAGCCACCGCGCGCACCATCGGGCACGGCCTCCGTCGCGGAGTCGCCCATCCAGATCTCTCACGATGATCAGGTCGCGCATGAGAGGCCATCGGCCCGTCGGAGGGCGTCGCGCAATGTTGCACGCCTCGTCATTGCCGGAGTGCTCGGCGCTGGAGCTGCGATTGGCTGGCGCACTTACGGTGATCAGATTGGCGACAAGATCAATTCCTGGGCAAAGCCGTTTGATCGTTTGCTGTTCGTTTCGTCCGCAAAATCACCGCCGCCCGCAGTGTCGGAGGCGTCGAAGCCACCCGAGATGGCCAAACAGATCGATACCGTCTCCGAACCGCGCAACGCCGCCGATCAATTGGTCGCCAAACGGGAACAGGCTGACAACAGCGGTGCGCCACCGCCGGCCGCCGGTCCGAATCCGAAGGAAGATGCGCAGGCGGCCGAACCCGCGAAAGCTGCCCAGGCCGCCGAGGACCGCAAAGAAACGCCCCAAACGGCTGCGCCGTCCAACGCGCAATCTAACGCCCCTCAGACACCGCAAGTGGCAGAGCGCGAGGCCAATCAGAAGGTCGCGTCGGTTGCGCTGGAGACCCGGCCAACGCAGCCATACCCCGAGACCAGACCGACGACGATTGTCGGTTGGGCGCTTATTGAAGTCGTGGACGGCATGGCGGTCGTGCAGGGTCCGAACGGAATCTGGCGCGTGAGACACGGCGATACGGTGCCCGGCGTCGGCAAAGTTGATTCAATTGTGCGCTGGGGCAACCGCTGGATCGTCGCGACCAGCAAAGGTTTGATTTCCACGCCCTAGAATTCGCGTCCTTGCAAAAGAAAAAGACCGGAGCGTTTCCGCCCCGGTCTTTTTGATTTTGTAGGTGTCGCCTACTGCAGATCGATGGGCTGATAGCGTCCGTTCTCGTCGATCTGCGTACCCCACACCTTATGCACGCCCTGATGCTCGGATCGCCCATAGCTCACAGGCGTACCAAGACCGATATCCAGGTCGCGCAGATTCTCGAGGGTTGTCACGAGTTTCTCGGTATCGAGGTCGGCGCCGTTGCGCCGCAAGGCCGTGATCAGCACATTGGCCGCAACATACCCTTCGAGAGACACATAGTCCGGTTGCTCACCCGGGAAATATTTGGCGAGCGCGGCCTTGTAGTCGAGCACCAGAGACGAATGGCCATCGAGTGCGGGCACGACCTGTGTCACGATAACACCGTTTGCATACTTTTTCCCAAGAAGCATCAGCTCATTGGCAAGCGCGGTGCTGCCGACGAACGAAACGCTCGTATAGATCATGCTCGGGAAGAGATCGCGCGTCTTCTCGATGAACTTCGCCGCGGCCCGATAGCCTGGCACCATGATCACGGCCCTAATCGGAATGCGGCTCTTGCGCAGCTGATCGACGGCATCGTCGACGTCGACGGTGTTGCGCTGATAATGGAGGCGCAGAATCGCGTTCTCATCTCCGCCGAGAGCACGTATTGCTTTCGCCACACCACTGAAGCCGGCATCGCCGTAAGCATCCTGCTGCGCAAACACGGCGATCTGGCTTGGCTTCAGCCGTTTCACCTTCACCAGATAGTTGACTGTGGCGGCAGTTTCTTCCGCATAGCTGGCGCGATAGTTGAACACATAACGGTCCGGCGGATCGCTCCGCAGCAGCCCCGCGCCGGTAAATGCGCCGAAGAAAATCATCTTGCGGTCAAGTGCATACGGCAAGGCGACGGCCGCGGTGGGCGTACCGACATTGCCGACAACGGCGAACACCTGGTCCTTCTCGTAGAGGCGCTTCATGGTCTCGGCAGTGCGCGCGGGCTCATAGCCGTCGTCTGCCGCGATGAGCTTGAGTTGTCGGCCATTCACACCGCCGCGGGCATTCGCCGCGTCGAACGCAGCTTCAATCCCGAGCCGCATATTCTGGCCGAGTTCCTTGTTCGCACCGCTGAACGGCGCGGAAATTCCGAAGCGGATTTCAGTGTCGGTGACCCCGCGAACCATGACCTTCGGACCCGAGGGTTCCTGGCCGAGTGGTTGTGCGGGCGAGGATAAAGAGAGTTGCTGCCCACCCGAGGATGCCTGCGCGACAGTGGTCGGTGCGGGCTGCGCGACCGCGGCAGGTGCCGGCTGCACATTGGCGGCAGGCGCTTGCGCAACGGGGGCGGGGACCGGTGCAGCCACCGAGGCGGACGCGGTGCGCGTCTGCGAAGCGGTCGACTCGGTCGCGGTGCTCGCCGTCAGCAGATCGGTCGATTTTGAAGATCCGAACAGCCTTGACGTTGCATCGACCAGCGCGTGCGCGCCTTGCGATATCGGACGCGCGAAGATGAGAACCAGCGCGACGACAGCCGCGAATGTGACAACAAGTGCAACACGTCCGATCAAGGCCGATGGTCCATCATCTAGGCGGTGAGGCGGGGGCGGTGGTTCGGGGACAGGCTCTGGCCACGAAGGAAAATCCGACGCCGCGCGTCTCTCCGTACTGGGTATCCGGGGCGCCGGCACTGTAGGCGCCGAAGGAACGTAGGGTCGTTGTTCGCCTGTGGCGGGGGGCTGCTCTCGAAATCGCTTGGGAGCAAACCTACTATAATCGGGAGACTCGTCGTCACGGGTTGGGCCACTCATGATCGCCTCTTACGCGCTACTTGGGCTGGTTTTTTCTACTGTCGCTACGGCCAGCGATGCTTTGGCACTGCCAGGGATGCTGAGACGTTTCGAAAACACTACCATATTAGTTCCATTAGTCTCGGTAGTAACGTACCGCGGCCCATCAGTGCCAAATCGGAACACGGCGAAAAAGCCAAATAGATAAAGGGTTTTGTGATGTTCGCTTCATGCGACCTCCCCACGACCTTGATTATTTTTTTACGTACTGGCTTCTGAACTTGCTTGACATTTGCGGGGAGCGGCCGGTCCTCACAAAATCAGGCGACCAGATCGATCCTAAGCTGCAGCTTTCTTGCCTTGGACCTGCGGCGGCACGCGAAACGCAATCGCGATCCTATTCCAGCTATCGATGGCAATCGCGGCGGCAGTAAGGTCAACAATCTCCTTTTCGGAGAATTCCTGACGCGCGGCTTCGAAAACGTCATCGGGTACGTGGCCTTGCGTCAACAGCGTAATGGCCTCGACCCAGCCCAGCCCAGCCCAGCGCAGCGCGCTCGCGCACGCTGTAGACCGGCGCTTCGCGCCAGGCGTTGAGCAGATGCATGCGCTCGTCGGTTTCGCCGAGCGTGCGCGCGTCGCGCGTGTGCATCGCAAGACAATAGGCGCAACCGTTGATTTGCGAGACGCGGATCTTGATCAGCTCGAGTAGTTTCGCATCAAGACGGGCTTGTCGACGTATGATTGAAGTGTCGCGACGGCCTGATATGCGGCCGGACTCACTTTGCTGACATCAATCCTCTGCTGCATGGAAAATTCGCGATGTTGGCCGCGTCACTCTGCAGCCAAATATTAACGCAAAAAATGCCGGGAGTCTGACGGCTTCGTGACAATCGCATGGACATGGAACGGAGGCGCTCTGCGGGCTGCCAAACCGTCGCCCTGCGGGTCGAAATCGTGTTGGAGAGACCATGCAATTTTCGTTGCAACGCAAAATAAGAAATGGTGCAATGCGATAGCCGGGAATTCGAAGAGTCCGAAAAATGGCTTCAGTGAAATTCTTGCGACGACAGGCCGAAAAGTGCGCCGAATTGGCGAAGCGCACCCACGACCAGGACAGCCGGCAGAGGTGCGAACAGTTGCAGCGCACCTACACTTACCTTGCCGAAGTTGAAGAAGGGCAAGACGCCGATCCTGAGCGTAGACCTGCCGCCTGATTGTGCGCATCACGAGTGCCGCTGCGCGTTCGCATCTTGATGACGCGAACCGGGCCGCCATCGTCGTGTGCGCGCGATGCCGCTAGGAGCTCGCACAACGGAAGCTGCAAACCGTGGCGGTTGCTGGCGAGCGCTCGCGGACTGACGGCGAAGCCGCGCTTTTTTTTGCTCGATGAACCGTCGCTCGGTCTCGCGCCGGCGATGATCAATGAGTTCTTGCGACGCTGAGGGATGACGGAGTGACCATAGGGACGTGACCGGGAGCGCGAATTCCTTCTGTCAGCGCGCCGAAACCGTGGCGGGCGCGGTGCGTGGTTCACCAAGCGCGACCCACACGTTCGGATCGGACTGTGATTGTCGCTTTACGAAGCGGTAGCCGGTCTTGGTCCAGGGCAGGACCTCAGGCTCCTGATTGTCGAGAATGAACTCACCGCGGTCGGTTTTGACCGTGAGCACGGCGTGTCCGTCGCCCTTCTTGTCGCGCACGACGGTGATGAGCAGAGCTTCGCGCGGCCAGCCAACCTGCATGAGCATGCGGCGCTTGAGCAGCACATAGTCTTCGCAGTCACCATACCCGTCGTCTGGATAATTCCAGCGCTCGACCACGCCCCAATGCTCGAGGTCGGTCATCGGCTTGATCGACTCGTTCACCCAGGCGTTGACTGTGAGCATGTCGCCCCACGCCTTGGCGGTGAGGACCACGTCTCGCGGCTCGGAGGGCTTAGTCGCGCACTCAGAGCGATATTCGACGCAGAACTCGACCCAGCCGATCGGCGCGCGTGTGGGCTCCCCGACCATCGCGTAAACCGGGCTTTGCGGCTCGAATGGCCCGAGCGAAGCGGTGTATTCGCCGGCGGCCACGGCCATGGATGCGGCCACAGTCGCAAAACTGGCGAACACCAGAACGCTGGCGATCCGAAGTGCCCGTTTGTAACGCCTGGCCATTGCGGCCCCTCCCGTCGTGCTGGGGCCACATTTCCCACAACGTCGCTTGTATTGGCGCTAAATCGTGGGAGTCAATTTTAGTATAATCAAAGTAAAACGAACGGCAAATACTCGTAAAACTGGACTCAAAATTCGTCTAAAAACTTACACAGTACAATTTAGTTCAAATTGTATCATTAGCGGCTGGCAGTAAAACATATAGTCCCACGCGGGTTTCTGGACGACCGTTTACGGTTGATTGTTGCCGCCAATACGGGCCAACGGCCGCAAAGGGCCGACGCCCGCCGGTTATCGGCGGAAAATGCGAGGGTAGAATTTACGGAGCTGCATAAATTTGATGGCGAAGCCATCTTCGATGTGGCGCACAACGACGGCCCTGGGTCTTTCCAATCGTGACAACGACGCCCACAGGGAGCCGCAGATCCGGCGAGATTGCGATCCCCGCGCCCGACTGCGAAAGATCGATCACGCGGCAGGTCCCATGTGACTTAGCCGGTGCAAATCTTGGCGCACCGGTTTTTATTGAGGCCTCGGCGAGGCGATGGGATGTGACCAGCCCGTCAAGGGTGGCGGAACCCCGCAACGTGGCTCAGGGAGGGCCAAAGCCCTTCCTTTTTCTTTTTCATCGTCGTGTCTTGCGGCTGAAGCGTGAAGCTGCGTAACTCCGGGCCGTCCCATCGGATCCTCCCGTGAAACGCGAACCTATTTTCAACATTCCGCGCGTGATCATCGCCGTGCTGGCGGTGCTGGTACTCATTCACGTCGTGCGCATCTATCTGCTTAGCGAGCAACAGGACGTCGAATTTCTGCTGACATTCGCGTTCATCCCCGTGCGCTACGACACTTCGATCATGCTCGGTGACGCGCTTCCGGGTGGCGGTGCGGACGTGTGGACCTTTGTGACTTACGCTTTCATCCACGCCGACTGGACGCACCTTCTCGTCAACTCGATTTGGCTGCTGCCCTTCGGAAGCGCGGTTGCGCGCCGTTTCGGCGCAGTCCGTTTCCTTGCGTTCTTCGCGGTGACTGCGGCGGCAGGCGCAGCGCTGCATTTGGCGACGCACGCCGGCGAGCAATTCCCAATGATCGGCGCATCGGCCGCTATCTCCGGCACGATGGCCGCGGCGATGCGCTTTTCGTTTCAGCGTGGCGGACCACTGACACTGCTGGGAGGCGCCGACGACAGCGCGTACCGTGTTCCAGCCATCCCGCTGCGCAACGTGTTGTCGGATGCGCGTGTGGTGCTTTTTGTTGCGGTCTGGTTTGGGATCAATATCCTGTTCGGGGTGGGTTCACTGCCGATAACCGGCAGCAGTCAATCGGTCGCCTGGCAGGCCCATATCGGCGGGTTTCTTGCGGGGTTGTTTCTTTTTTCCTGGTTCGACCCCAAACCGGATTTGCCGCAAAGCGACGACGCTGCTGCAACGCCGCAAACTCACTGAGGTACGCGGGTCTTCTTTCACACAGTTTCGTCTTGACGGAACTGCCTTCACGGCGGGATCGTTGAATATGTCCGGCCATGCGTGGCGCGTGGACCGGGACGTGTGTTCGCGCGCATGAGCCATCTAAAAATAATCATGCGCGATAGGGAGGCTGCCATGAATGTCAAATCGATTCTGGCCGCCAAGAAACGTAACTTGGGCGGCGACATTGTTTCCATCGAACCGACGGCCAATCTGGCGGCGGCGGCGAAATCGCTCTCCGCGCACCGAATCGGTGCCGTTCTGATCCGCGGTCCGGGCGGGCGCCTTGCCGGCATATTGTCGGAGCGCGATATCGTGCGTGCGCTGTCGGAGCACGGCGCGGACGCACTTGCCTTGCCGGTTGCTCAGGTGATGACCCGCGAGGTTGCGACGTGCGGCGAGGATGACTCGTGCGCCAGCATCATGGAACGCATGACCGCAGGAAAATTCCGTCACTTGCCGGTCATCGCCAACGGTGAACTGGTGGGCCTCGTCTCGATCGGCGACGTGGTCAAGCAACGCGTCGAGGAGGTCGAGAGCGAATCCGAGGCGATGCGAGACTACATCCGGACCGCGTGAGCGTCGGACCTAGTTTCCGCCGTTGCTCGGTTGCGACAGCGCGGCAATAGCCTCGTTGACCGCATCGATCGATTTTTCGGCAGCGTCCATGCCGACCTGGATCGCCTCGGCGGCGCGATGGAATTCAAACCAGCCGATGCTGCCAAGCCGCGGGCTGATCAGGACATCCGGCGGGTCGCCCGCCAGTCGCGCGCGGGTGATGCGGTCCTGCATGACGTTGAACGCTTCGACCATCACCGTCGGCAGTCCCGGACGTCCGCGCCGCCCCATGAATTGCCGGCGCAATGTTCGATCGCCCTTGAACATCCCGCGCAATCCGTTCGATTTGGTTGGCTCGGTCGGGACGTCTGTCTCGTCGGAGCCGTGGCTGGCGATGATCGTGCCGCGGCCGAATATATCGGCGTTGAGATTGACGGCGATCACCAACCGCGCGCCCAGCGCGCGGGCGGCCGAGACCGGTACCGGATTGACGAGGGCGCCGTCGACCAGCCAGCGTCCTCCGATCAACACTGGCGGAAAAATTCCCGGCAATGCGTAGGAGGCACGCAGCGCCTCGCTCAGCCGTCCGCGTGTCAGCCAGATCTCATGACCGGTGTTGAATTCGGTGGCGATGGCGGCAAAGCGGATCGGCAAGTCGTCGATGCGCGTATCCTTGAGCCCCGTTTCGAGTCGGTTGGCGAGATGTCCGCCGCCGATCAATCCGGAGCCGGCGAGGCTGATGTCGAGATAACCGAGCACACCACGAACGGTGAGGGTGCGCGCCCAGATTTCGAGGTTTTCCATTTCCTTCGCGGCATAGCAACCGCCGACCACGGCGCCGATCGATGTGCCGACAATCACGTCGGGCACGATGCCATGCTCGAGCAATTTGCGCATGACGCCGATATGCGCGAAGCCGCGCGCCGCACCGCCGCCCAGCGCGAGACCGATGGTCGGACGGGTCACGGTCGGCTGTGGTTGCGGGGTAGCTTCCGCTGCACGGTCACCATTACGCGTTCGCGCGAATAGTCCCTCGAATACCAAACGTCGTCTCCTTGTCCGCGCTCAGCTCGCGAAAGGTCCTCGCATGAGCGCGTCAGACCTCAGTTGGCCAGAGTGCTGGCGGAGTCTTGTGACCGAAACGTGACAAGGGAGCGTGCGCCCGCAGCCTTACATAAAGGTTAACTGTCGCGCCGCCGACTTGGTTCCTACTGTCCAAATCGCGTGACGATGGAGTTAAGATTGGGGCGTTCGCGGTCTTCCGGGGGCTTTGCCGGGCGTCCGATATGGACGAAGCCCGCGATTCGTTCATTTGACGAAAGGCCAAGGGCATCGAGCACACGGCGATCATAGGCATACCACTCGGTGATCCAGCTGGCGGCATAGCCCATGGCATGAGCGGCAAAAACCAGGCTCATCGCCGAGGCACCGGCGGAGAGCTCCTGCTCCCATTCGGGAATTTTCACATGCGGCCCGGCCCGGCTCACTACCGCGATGACCAATGGCGCGCGGGCGAGACGATTGCTTTCGAAATTGATCTGGTCGGCGGTCGCGTCGGGACGATCGGCGCGAAATGCGGAGGCGATTGCTTCGCCGGCGGTGGCTCGGGCATCGCCTTCAAACAGGATGAATCGCCAGGGTGCGAGCTTGCCGTGGTCGGGCACGCGCGAGGCAATTTTCAGGAGCGTGTCGACTTCCGATGCGGTCGGGCCGGGCCCCGCCAGTTCGATTGGCTTAACCGAACGGCGCGTCTTGAGCAGTTCTAGGGCATCGGGCATCGGCGACCTCTGAAAATCGGGACCGGTTGCGCTACCACAGCGTTAATCAGGCCACAAACTGGCTTGTCCTCTTGGCTTGAAATCGCCTCGATTTCGGCCGAAAACATCCGCGTCATGAGCAGGGCATCCGCAACCGCCGCTCCGCGCGGCCGGCTATGGCCGGCCCTTGTGTTTGCCGCATTTGTGATCGCACCGCAGGCAGCTCCAGCCCAGAATTCACTGTTTTCGTCCACGCCATCGACCGGCCTGATTTCGCCAGTGCCGGCGACGCGCAGTGACATTTTCGGGCCGAGCAATCTTTCGATTCCCTCGACGCCGCCGGGGCAGACCCAACAGGCGCCGAACATGGCCAACGCAACCGCATCAATTCCGGTCGTGCCCGCGGGGCAGGTGGCGCTCGCGCTCAGTGCGCGCTTCGGCAAGGACGCCGTGCCGATCAGTGGCGGCCTGACTTGGCGTGTCTACGGCGCCAAGGCGGACACGAATGGAAATTTCAAGCTGGTGAAGGAAGACAAATCTCCGACACCGACGCTTGTGCTTCCTGCCGGCAGTTACATCGTCCACGTCGGATTTGGATTGGCTACGGCCATCAAGCCGGTCGATCTGCGCGGCACGACCGTGCACGAAGATTTCGAGCTGCCGGCCGGCGGATTGCGCATCGAAGGCAAGGTCGGAGACGTGCGCATTCCGCCCAGCCAGATCTCATTCGATGTTTACAAAGGCAGCCAGTTCGAAGCCGGTGATCGTCGTCCCATCGCCGAGCATGTCACGACCAGCGACGTCGTCGTTGTGCCGGAGGGCACTTACTACATTGTGTCGAATTATGGCGATGCCAATTCGGTCGTGCGCTCCGATATTCGCGTGCAGCCCGGCAAGCTCACCGACATTACAGTGACCCACCGTGCTGCTGCGATCACGCTCAAGCTGGTCGGTGACAAAGGCGGAGAGGCGCTCGCCAATACTGCCTGGTCGGTGCTCACGCCGGGTGGTGACGTCATCAAGGAATCGATCGGCGCCTTTCCGCGTGTGATTCTTGCCGAGGGCGAATATCGCGCCATTGCCCGCAACGAAGGCAAAGTCTACGAGCGCGAATTCAAGGTCGTTACCGGCGTCGACGGCGACGTCGAGGTGCTGGCGCGCTAGCAAACACGGCCGTTCTGCCGAACCTTCTCGTAGCGTACGGATTATAGTAGTGCCGCCTATTGCCAACGACCCCGTCATGAATGTTTTTGCCAGGCTTGATTTGAAAACCATTGCGCTTTTGCTCGACGTGGATGGCACGATCATCGATATCGGTCCGTCGCCGACGGAGGTGCATGTCTCCGACACGTTGCTCCGATCGCTCAAACGCCTTTTCGATCTGACGGACGGAGCCGTTGCGCTGGTCAGCGGCCGACCTATCGCCGACCTTGACCGCATGTTTTCTCCATTGCGCTTGCCGGCGGTCGGCGGACACGGCGCCGAAATGCGACTTGACGACAACAAGGTGTTTTACTGGGCAAAGCCGCTGTCGGAAGAGTTGCGTAAATCTCTTGCTGATCCGGCGGTTTTGAGTCCCGGCGTTCTTGTGGAGGACAAAAAATATTCGCTCGTGTTGCACTTTCGGGGCGCCCCGAAAGAGGAGGAGCGTCTAAGCCGCCACGTCATGGCTTGCCGTGCGGCATTTTCCGGTGAATCGACCGAGTTGTTAGTGGGCAAGGCGATGGTTGAAGTCTTGCGGCCTGGGGTCAACAAAGGCGAAAGCATCCGAAAGTTGATGGCGCATGCGCCGTTCAACGGTCGAATGCCGGTCTTCATCGGCGACGACGTTACCGACGAATCTGTTTTCAGGATTTTGCCTGAGATCGGGGGCAAAGGTTTCAGCGTCAATCGTCACTTCCCGGGCCTCACGGGAATATTCAGAAATCCGGCCCACGTGCGTGATGCCCTGAACACGCTCGCCGCCAACGGACAAACTGCGGCATGACAGACTACGGACTCGATCTTGCGGTCATCGGTAACGGCCGCACCGCGGCGCTGCTCGATCCGTCGGCGCGGATCGTGTGGTGGTGTCTGCCGCGCTACGACGGCGATCCTGTGTTCTGTCGATTGCTTTCCGGCAACGACGAGAAGGGTTTCACCGATGTTGTTCTCGATGGTCAGGTTGAGACGCGATCGGACTATGTGCGCAATACCGCAACCGTTGTCACGGACCTGATCGACAACAAGGGCGGCGCTGTCCGCGTCACCGACTTCGCGCCGCGCTTCCAGATTTACGGCCGCACCTTTCGTCCGCCGCAGCTCATCCGCATCATCGAGCCTACCAGCGGCATGCCGCGGATTACCATCCGCTTTCGCACGACACATCGCTATGGCGAGCCGGTGATGTCGCGGTCGTCCGGCAGCAATCACATTCGTTTCTGGCGCGACGAGGTGCCAGTACGGCTCACCACAGACGCGCCGCTGTCTTACATCGAGAACGAGGCGTCGTTCGTGTTAACGCGGCCGGTGCACATGGTGTTCGGCACCGATGAGCCGTTCGAAGGTTCGCTCGAAAGCACTTGCCGCGATTTCTGCGACCGCACGTGCGATTATTGGCTGGAGTGGGTGAGGCGGCTCGCCTTCTCCATCGACTGGCAGGACGAAATCATCCGCGCCGCCGTCACGCTCAAACTGTGTAACTACGAAGAGACCGGCGGTATCGTTGCAGCACTCACCACGTCAATTCCCGAAGGGCCGGGCTCGGGACGCAATTGGGATTATCGATTCTGCTGGATGCGCGACGCGTTTTTCGTCGTGCGTGCACTCAATCGTATCGGTGCGACACGCACCATGGAGGACTTCATCTCCTACATCCTGAGCGTTGCGGCCGGTCGCGACCCGCAGGTGCGACCGCTCTACGGCGTCGTCCATACCGATACGCTCGAGGAGCGGACGGCACCCGCGCTTGCCGGCTATGGCGGCGACGGACCCGTTCGGGTCGGCAATGCGGCGGTCAATCAGAACCAGCACGATGTCTATGGCAGCATCATCATGGCAGCGACGCCGATGTTCTTCGATCGTCGTCTGCCGCGCCCCGGCGATGCGGCGCTCTTTCGTACGATTGAGCCGCTCGGCGAGCAGGCGGCCAAGCTCGCGCTCGAGCCCGACTCCGGCATCTGGGAATACCGCGGCCGCCGGCGAGTGCACACGCATTCGGCAGCGATGTGCTGGGCCGGTTGCCAGAGGCTGGAGGCCATTGCCAACCACCTCAACCTGCCGGAACGCGCGCAATATTGGGGTGGAATCGCGGGTCGCATCGGCGAGCAGGTACTCAGGCACGCATGGAATCCGAAACGGAAGGCATTTTCTGCGGCTTTCGAGAGCGATGATTTGGATGCCAGTGCCCTTTTGTTGGCCGAACTTGGCCTGGTCGCGCCCGATGATCCCCGTTTTGTGTCCACCGTCGAGGCGATCGGACATGAACTTCGTCGTGGTTTCAACGTTATGAGGTATGTCGCTGCCGACGATTTCGGCCTGCCTGAATCGGCCTTTTTGATTTGCCGGTTCTGGCTGGTCGATGCATTGTGGGAAATTGGACGGCAGGATGAGGCTCGCGACATGTTTGTCGACGCGCTTCGGATGCGGAATCGCTACGGCCTCCTGTCGGAGGACGTGCATCCAGTGACTGGAAAATTGTGGGGGAATTTTCCGCAGACTTACTCGATGTCAGGACTGATTTTGACGGCAATCAAGCTGTCGCGAAGCTGGGGAGACCGGTATTGGCGCGGCTCGTCGTAGTGTCAAACAGGGTCGGCATTCCCGACCGCGGCGCAAGGCCGGGCGGACTTGAAGTCGCAATCCGCCCCGCGCTCAAGCGTCACGGCGGGCTGTGGTTCGGCTGGAGCGGTCGCGTTGCTGAAGATGTGCCGCAATCGGTCAAGATCGTGGCGCAGGACAACATCACTTACGCCACCGTCGATCTCGCCAAAGACGACTATCAGGAATTCTACAACGGCTTTGCGAACCGCGTGCTGTGGCCGATTTTGCACTATCGGCTCGATCTCGCCGAGTTTACGCGCCGCGATCTCGGTGGCTACGTTCGCGTCAACCAGTATTTTGCCAGCCACCTTGAGAAATTACTGCGCCCTGACGACGTGGTCTGGGTTCACGACTATCACCTCATGCCGCTCGCCAAGGCGCTGCGCGATCGCGGACATCACAACAAGATCGGCTTCTTCATCCATATTCCGTTCCCGCCGCCGGAAATCATCACGGCTTTGCCAAACCACGATCAGTTGATCCCGGCGCTTTGCCACTACGATCTGGTCGGCTTCCAGACCGAAGTCGATGCGGCGAATTTTTCCCGCTACATCGCCAATGAATGCGGCTTGCCGTGGGCGAGCGGCAACAGTTTCCACTTCGGTAATCGGGTCGTTCGTATCGGCACGTTCCCGGTGGGAGTGGAGACGGAAGCTTTCGCACGCTTGGCGCGCCGCGCAGTCGAGACCCGTTTCGTGCGCGAGGTGCTGGACAGCCTGTCGGGCCGCGCCATGATCATCGGCGTCGATCGGCTCGACTACAGCAAGGGTATTCCCGAACGCATGAGCGCGTTTGAGCGCTTCCTCGCCAATTTCCCCGATTGGCGCGGCAAGGTCACCTATCTGCAAATCACGCCGCGCAGTCGGACCGGCATTCCGGAATATGCCGATATGGGCCGCGAAGTCGGCGAGGCGGTTGGGCGCATCAACGGCGCCTATGGCGAGGCGTCATGGACGCCGGTGCGCTATATCAACAAGGCGCACAGCCGCACGGCGCTCGCCGGGCTTTATCGCGCGGCGCGTGCCGGACTGGTCACGCCCTTGCGCGACGGCATGAATCTGGTGGCGAAGGAATTCGTCGCCGCCCAGAACGCAGACGACCCGGGGGTTCTGATCCTCTCGCGCTTTGCGGGGGCGGCGCACGAGTGCGCCGCCGCGCTTCTGGTCAATCCGTACGATCCGGAAGGCGTTGGCAACGCCATCAACCGTGCGTTGTCGATGCCACTGGAGGAGAGGCGCCAGCGGCATGCGGCAAATTTCAAGGTGCTGGTGCGCAACGATCTCGGCCATTGGGCCGGACGCTTCCTGCGGATGCTCGAACCACCCGCCGATGAAATTGAATCGCCGCCTTTGGTGCGCATGGCCGGCGGCCTTCAAGCACTGCCGTAACGGGGCGGACAGCATTCGCGCCACCGTGTACGATATCCCGACAATGCGAAGGGGCTAGGTTATGCGTTGTACCGTTGTTGCGTTGCTGTCGGTGATGTTTCTGGGTGCCGTGCCGCAAATTGCATCGGGCGCCGATGCGCGCAAGGGTGAAACCCTGGCAAAGCGCTGGTGTGCCGCCTGTCATGTCGTCGCCGCTGACCAACAGCGGGGCAATACGCAGACGCCGCCATTTTCAGCGATTGCAAACAAGCCCGACTTCGAAGAGATAAAGCTCGCTTATTTCCTGTTGGCACCACATCCGCTGATGCCCGACATGAATTTGTCGCGTAGCGAGGCGGCCGATCTGGCCGCCTACATCAAGACGCAGAAATAGGCCTTACGGCGCTTTGGCCCGGCGAACGTCTGGCGGCACTGCCTCTTCACTCAACGCTTTAAGTGCCGCCTCGAGAGGCATGATCTGCTGGCCTTCCTTGCCCAGGCGGCGGATGGAAACAGTGCGCTCGGCCGCTTCCTTCTTGCCGACCACCAGCAGAACCGGGACCTTGGCGAGCGAGTGCTCGCGCACTTTGTAATTGATTTTCTCGTTGCGCAGGTCGCCTTCACAGCGCAGGCCGAGCTTTCGCGCGGCTTCGATCGCCTCGTGGGCGAACTGATCTGCGTCGGACGTTATGGTTGCGACCACCGCCTGCACCGGCGACAGCCAGAGCGGCAAGTGGCCCGCGTAGTGCTCGATGAGAATGCCCGCGAAACGTTCGAGCGAGCCGAACATGGCGCGGTGAAGCATCACGGGCGTCACTTTGTTCGAGTGCTCGTCGATATAGAACGCGCCTAGCCGGCCGGGCAGGTTGAGGTCGACCTGGACGGTGCCGCATTGCCAGTCCCGGCCGATCGCGTCACGCAAGACATATTCAAGCTTCGGTCCGTAGAAAGCACCTTCACCTTTGTTCAGAGTCCACGGGCGACCCGAGGCTTTCAGGGCTGCCATGAGCGCCGCTTCAGCCTTGTCCCACACCGCATCTTCGCCGATGCGCTTTTCCGGCCGGTCGGAAAACTTGATCCGCACGTTTGAAAACCCGAAATCCTCATAAATTGAGAGGATTAGGTCGTTCATCTTAAGGGCTTCATCAGCGATCTGACTTTCGCTGATGAAAACGTGCGCATCATCTTGAGTGAACGCGCGCACCCGCATGAGCCCGTGCAGCGCGCCCGACGGTTCAAAGCGGTGCACCTTGCCGAACTCGGCGATCTTCACCGGAAGCTCGCGATAGCTGCGAAGTCCGTTCTTGAAAATCTGCACGTGGCCGGGGCAGTTCATCGGCTTGACGGCGTAGACACGCTCGTCTTCTTCGCGCTTCTGCGTCAGGAAGATCATGTCCGAATAGGTCGGGATGTGACCCGTCGTCTCCCACAGCGTCTTGTCCATCAGCTGCGGTGAGTTGACCTCGACATAGCCGGCCTTAGTTTGCGTGCGACGAATATAATTTTCGAGCGCTTGAAACAGCGTCCAGCCTTTCGGGTGCCAAAAGACCGACCCGGGCGCTTCTTCCTGGAAATGAAACAGATCCATTTCACGCCCGACGCGGCGGTGGTCGCGCTTCTCGGCTTCTTCGATCTGTTTCAGATATGCGTCGAGCTCTTCCTGTTTGGCGAAGGCCGTTCCGTAGATGCGAGTGAGCATCGGATTTTTGGAATCCCCGCGCCAGTAGGCGCCCGCCACCTTCATCAGCTTGAAAGCGTTCCCGACTTTGCCGACCGACGTCATGTGCGGCCCACGGCAGAGGTCGAACCAATCGCCTTGCTTGTAGATCTTGATCTGCTGATCGGCGGGAATGGCGTCGATCAGCTCGACCTTGAAGGCTTCCCCCATGTCGCGGAAAATTTTCCTCGCATGCTCGCGCGTCCAGACTTCCTTTGTGAAAGGTTTGTCGCGCGCGACGATCTCGCGCATCTTTTTTTCGATGACCGGAAGGTCTTCTAGCGTGAACGGCTGATTGCGTGCGAAGTCGTAATAGAATCCGTTTTCGATCACCGGTCCAATGGTGACCTGCGTTCCTGGCCACAGGCTCTGGACCGCTTCGGCAAGCACGTGCGCGGCGTCATGCCGGATCAGTTCGAGTGCACGCGGATCCTCGCGCGAGATGAATTCAATCTTGGTGTCGTGATCGATTGGATCGGCGAGGTCGGCAAGCGTGCCGTCCAGCGCCATCGCGACCGCGCGCTTCGCCAATGAAGGCGAAATGCCTTTGGCGACATCGAGACCGGTTGTGCCTGAGGGATATTCGCGGCGTGCGCCGTCGAGAAAAGTCAGCGCGACCATCAGTGTCTCCGTTGCTCACTCGCTGCCTACGAATGCAGGTAAGCGCGGAACTCGATATAGCAGCAAATCCGACGGTGCAACTAGCTCGGTGGCGTCTCATTGCGGCCGCGCCAATGTCCATAGCGCCAGGGCAAGAACCAGCGCGATCGCTTAGGCAGGCTAGCGGGCACGAAATCAAGTCCAGCCGTTCCCCAGGGGTGGCACCGCAGGATGCGGGCGAGAGCCATCCATCCACCGGCCCAAAGCCCAAAACGGCCGATTGCCTCGTCGGCGTATTCCGAGCAGCTCGGCAGGTGCCGGCAACGCGGCCCAATAACCGGCGAAAGGGTGTAGCGATAGAGGGTGATCAGGCCCCGCCCGGCGCGGCGAGGCAGGCCAGCGAGGTCAAGAAACGGGGCTCTGTTTGCCGGCATCCCTGAATTCAAGTTCCACAGAAACTTTAAGCCGAATGTTCCGCCAAATCGCGGAATGGAACAATTTGGCCATTTAATCGCGGTGATAGCGACTTTTTTACACTAGACCCGAATCTCGCAACTGCCCTACAAAATACCAACGCCGGGGGCATAGCACCGCCGGAGCCCAGCAGAACGTGGACCACCACGCCAAAAAGAAGGGCTCGGCTGTGAGATTCGGGGAAGAATGGGCCGTTCCCATCTGCGGATTATTGCGCTTGTTTTAGCGGCGCCGCTCCTGCTGGTGCCCAGTTCACCGCGGGCGTCTGACCGCGCCCTGCCGATGCGCTTCGAATTGCGCAAGCAGGGGGCCGATGCCTGCACCACCGACTGCAAGCTCTTTATCTCGGCCTCCGGCGCCATTACCGCCGAAACGCCGCGTCACTTCCTGCTTTTTGCACAAAACCACGATCTCACTGGCGCCACGTTGGCGATCGACTCGGATGGAGGTTCTGTGCTCGGGGCGATTGCCCTGGGTCGTGAAATCAGAAAGCTCAAATTGGCGACGACGGTCGGCCGCCTTGTCGATGTTCCGGGCGGCAAAGATGAGGGACGCGCGAGTCTTTCGACGAATGCGGATTGTGAGTCGATGTGCGCTTTCGTTCTGCTCGGGGGCGTCAGCCGATCGGTCCCCGGGGATGCGCGCGTGATGGTCCACCAGATTTGGCTTGGCGATCGCCGCGAGGATCCGACAGCTGCCAATTATTCAGCGGAAGATCTCGTGCTCATCCAGCGCGATATCGGCAGGCTTGCGCAGTACACTGCCGAAATGGGCGCAACTGCCGATCTGCTCGATCTCGCCATGCGCATCCCACCGTGGGAGCCGATGCACGCGCTGACGCGCGCTGAGCTGAAGCGCACGCGTCTCACGACGATCGAGGATCCCGAAACGCCGGGGCCAGTTGCCGCATCATCACCAGCGCCGCCACCGCAGCCATCGCCGCGCGTCACGAATGGGGTGCGCGCTACGGCAATCAGCGAGCAGCGATGGGTACTCGTGGACCGCTCGGGTGTTGCGACGCTTGCCCGTCGCCACCCACTGACGGTCGAGGGCGAGGAGATCGGTAGCTTCGATCTTGTGGTTGCGTGTGTTCCGGGCGGCGATGGCTACGACGTGACGTATATAGAGCGGCGCCATGCCGTCGATCAAAAGCCGCTGCCTGAACTGCTGAAGGCCATCACCCTGCGGGTCGCCGGGAATTCTGCTTCGCTCAAGGTAGTTTCTTCCGAGCGCCACACCTCCCCGGACGAACTCGTGACCTACGCGGCTGGACGGGTGCCGGCGATGCTGATCGGCGCCTTTACCGCGGCAGGCGCGCACTCGATCTTGGTCAAGACTGAAACGCCGGAGCTCGTGACCGGGATCCGGCTTGGCAATACCGGCGCTTCGCAGAATCTCCCGCGGATGTCGGCGAGCTGCAACAAGCTGCCCGGCGATCGCGCTGATCTGTCGAGGTCGAAGACCGGCGGCCTTGCCGCCGCGAAATAGCTATTCGGCCGCCTGCGCGCGCGACTTGGCCTCGATCTGGTCGAGCGCTGAAACCACCGCATCGAACGTAAGCAGCGTCGAGGCGTGCCGCGCCTTGTAATCGCGCACGGGTTCAAGCACGGCGACATCGGCCCATTTACCCGCAGGAGGTGGTCCGTTTTCTTTAAGCATTTTACGAACTGTTTCGCGCAACTCACGTAGCTCGGTCGCCTTTGACCCGATCACGTGACGCGCCATGATCGACGAAGAGGCCTGTCCGAGTGCGCAAGCCTTCACGTCATGGGCAAAATCGGTGACCTGGTCGCCATTGGTCTTCAGGTCGACGGTTACCGTGGATCCACACAGCTTCGAGTGCGCTGTGGCCGTCGCATCGGGTGCAGGCAACCGGCCCAGACGGGGGATATTTCCAGCCAGTTCGAGAATTCGGGCGTTGTAAACCTCGTTAAGCATTGCCGTTTTTTCTATGTTCCGGTCTGGCGGTTTGCCTCTGCGTTGCAAATGAATATATAGGTGCTGATGCGGCGCTGCGAGAAGGGCTTTCGGCGCCACGAGTGGGAATGCAGCGTCCAGGCGCCCGGATGGACCCGTAAACGGGCCCGGATCGGTTAATGACGCGGCCAACCCGGTGACACACCCGGTACCCTTGCGTACCGGTCGAACGGAGCGACCCGTCATGGACGCGAAGAACACCAACGTAAAGCCGTGGCCGAAGCAAGGCTTGTCCGACCATGTGCGGGCGGCGCCGGCGCCGGTCGAGCCGCGGCCCACGCGTGCGGAGGCGGAAGCGGCCGTTCGAACGCTGATTGCGTATGCCGGCGATAATCCATTGCGCGAAGGCTTGCTGGAAACACCCAAGCGCGTGATCGGTGCCTACGAAGAAATCTATCAGGGATACAACGAGTGCCCGGTCGAGGTGCTTGAGCGCACGTTCAGTGAAACGGGCGGTTACGATGATTTCGTCCTGGTGCGCGACATTGTTTTCAACTCACACTGCGAACACCACATGATGCCGTTTTTCGGCCGGGCCCACGTGGCCTATATGCCGGTCGATCGTGTTGTAGGCCTGTCGAAGCTCGCGCGACTGGTCGACGTATATGCGCGTCGCCTGCAGACGCAGGAGCACCTGACGTCGCAGATCGCGACGGCGATCGATGAGATTTTGAAGCCGCGTGGCGTTGCAGTGATGATTGAAGCCGAGCACATGTGCATGTCTTTGCGAGGGGTCGAGAAGCCCGGCGCATTGACAGTGACCACACATTTTACCAGTGCGTTCCGCGACGATGCCGGCGAGCAGGTGCGTTTCATGACCATGCTGCGCGGCGCGCAGCGGTAGTTCACGACCGCGTTTATTGAAATCTATCCGTCGTCCTGAGGCGCGTGCCGCAGAGGGCGGAACGCAGGAGCCGTTCAGGAGCCGTCCTTGGCCTCATCCACGCACGACATCGAAGAAGGTCTGGCGTTCAGACCCAAATTTGACGCCGATGGACTCATCACGGCGGTCGTGACGGATTCCAAATCGGGCGACCTGCTCATGGTCGCGCACATGAATGACGAAGCGCTGCGCAAGACCATCGCTGAAGGGCAGGCCTGGTACTACAGCCGCTCTCGCAAGGCGCTCTGGAAGAAGGGAGAGACTTCCGGGCATATCCAGCGCGTCATCGAAATACGCGTCGACTGCGATCAGGACGTAGTCTGGCTGAAGGTCGACCAGCAAGGGGCGGGTGCCTGCCACACCGGGAGACGTTCCTGCTTTTACCGCGCGGTGCCGCTCGGCAAGGCCGGCACAGTGACGCTCGAATTTCGCGACGCGGACAAAAAGTTTGATCCCGAGGCGGTCTACAAGAAATAATCCCCGCTCATCCTTTCACAGATGGACGTTCACGATTTGTGGCTCGCCAGCAATGCCTGCGCGCGCACAAGGTGGGGCCGGTCGTACATCTTTCCGTCAATTCCGACAACGCCCGCGCCGGGCTGCGCGGCGAAAGCCGCAACAACGGCTTTCGCCTTCTCGATTTCCGCCGCCGTGGGAGTGAATACCTCGTTGATCACAGGCACCTGGGTCGGATGAATGGCAAGGCGTCCAACAAATCCATCACGGCGCGCGGTCTCGGTGTCACGACGCAAGCCTTCTGAATTCCGGAAATCGACATAGACGGTTTCAATCGCCGGCAGCTTTGCCGCCGCCGCGGCGAAGAGGCAGACCGATCGCGCAAGGCGGTAGGGCTCGGTCAGTTCGCCCTGGGCGTCCCGGTTGGCGGTTGCGCCCAGCTCCGACGACAAATCTTCCGGACCCCACGTCAGGCCAATCAGGCGCGCGCTGGCGCCACGAAAAGTCCCGGCCGCGAAAAGACCTGCTGCCGTTTCAACGGCTTGCGCCAGAATCTTGATCTCGCCTTCAGGCAAGCCCGCGACGGCTTCGCGCGCGGTCAGCTTGGCATCGAGATGCACGACGCTTGGCGCGCCTTCGGCCTTGGGAAAGACGATGGCGTCGGGGCGGCCGGGCACGACCGCGTCGAGATCGGCATCCGTCATGCCGGTGTCCAGCCCGTTGATGCGAACCAACAGACGGGGACGCCGCTTTGTCGCCGAAGCATGCTTGAGAAACTCCAATGTCGCCGTACGCGCAAAGGATTTTCGCCCCGGCGTGATTGAATCCTCCAGATCGATGATGACGGCATCAGTGCCGCTTGCCATTGCTTTTTCGAGCTTGGCGCCGCCGTCTGCGGGAACGAACAAAAGCGAACGCATATGGCCGTCCTTGCTAGGTACTTGAATTTAGCCCAGGTACCGCGGGGTGCGCGGTTTGGCGCGGGAATTAACGTAGCATGTTGGGGTACGGATTCAGGGGAGGTATTGCCCACGAAAACAAGATGCTGATAACACTTTCGGCCGCGCTGTTCTCGGCCGGTCTCGCCACCACTGCGGTCGAACGGTCGCGTCAGGAAAAATTTGAGGCCCGGCAGCAAAGCCGGGCCTTTTCTATTTCGGACGCATCAGCATGAAGGCCTGGCGGTGGCATTCTGCGACCAGCGTGCCATCTTGCTTGAAGGCCTGATGATGAAATTCGACGATGCCCGCGCCCGGTCGCGATTTTGATTCCCGCTTGCTGACAACTTTCGTCGTGCAATGAATGGTGTCACCCTCGAACAGCGGGTTGGGAAATTTGACATCGGTCATGCCGAGATTGGCGATGGTGGTGCCGACCGTCATGTCCGATACCTGGATGCCGATCATGAGGCCGAGCGTGAACAGCGAGTTCATCAGCGGCTGTCCCCAGTCGGTTTCGGTCTCGCAGAAATGACGGTCGATGTGCAGAGGTTGCGGATTGAGCGTCATGTTGGAGAACAACATGTTGTCCATCTGCGTCACGGTGCGCGTGTATCGATGCTCGTATGTCTTGCCGACGTCGAAATCCTCGAAAAAGAGACCGCCACGTTTGTGCCGCTGGATTGTTTCAACCATCGATTCCTCCAGAAAATCCTTCGCTTAGAGAGGTTTGGGAACCTTCTTTACTATTAGTTTTACCATAAGTCCCCATGCTCGGCATGCTGGCCGGGAACGTCAGCGTCCGCGTCATCATCCTTACGACGAGATCTTCGCAAAGCGCAACACGATGGCCGTTCATACGGCTACTGTCAGCGCGGCACCACAGGTGACCGGGGCGATCCGCCAGGCGGCGCAATCGACCGGCATGAGCTTTGAATCACCACCGCGAAAATCGAATCCAATTTCAACCCGTCCGCGCAGGCTTCGACATCGTCGGCCTATCAATTCATCGACCAGACCTGGCTTGGCACCATGAAGCAGGACGGGGCGGCGCTGGGGCTCGGCCGCTACGCAACGCGATCGAGCGTCAGCGCGATGGTCGCTACGTGGTGTCGGATCCCAGCATGCGTGCCCAAATCCTGCGCCTGCGCAGCGATTCGCAAGCGAGAGCGATGCTGGCCGGGGCCCTCACACGCAACAACTCGGCTTTGGTCAGCAGCGAATGACACTGATTCTGTCCCTGTATTTGGCCGGTCGGAGAACGGAAAGCAATAAGAAGTGCCGATAAATGGCCTACTTTTAATATAGCTGAAAATAGCCGAACGACTGCCGGATAGCATAGCGCCGCTGCGCATCCCGCGCGTTATTCCTTCAGCAGGGCCGCCATGATCCGCTCGCGTGTCAGCGGCATCTCGCGAATGCGGGCGCCGAGGGCATGAGAAACGGCGTTGCCGATCGCGGCAGCAGTCGGTCCGCCCGTGACTTCACCGGCGCCGAGCGGAACCTCGTCTTTGGTGTTGATGAGCTCGATATTGATTTGCGGCACTTCGCTGAACTTCAGGACCGGGTAGGTTTCCCAGTCGAATGAGACGACGCCATTGTCGAAACGGACCTGTTCCTTCAGCACCCAGCTTGCCGCCTGAATGATCCCGCCTTCGAGCTGATTGATCACACCATCCGGATTGATGACCAAACCGGCGTCGGTCGCGCACCAAACGTGGTGTAGGGTGATGACCTCGTCGACCGAAAGCTCAACGACCACGGCGGAATAGGCGGCGCGGTTCTTGTATCGCGCGAAGCCAATGCCGCGGCCGCGGCCTGTGCCGCCGGCAGCGCTTGCAGTCCATTTCGCCATGGCGGCAACCTTCGCGATCACGGCGCGAGCGCGCGGATCGGACGTGATCGAGAGGCGATACTGTACGGGATCCTGTCCGGCATGCTCGGCAAGTTCGTCGATGCAGCACTCGAGAGCGAATACGTTCGACGTCGCACCAAGTCCGCGCAGCGCCGAAGTGCGCACGGGCGCCTCCGTCACCAGATGATGGAGCATGCGTTTGGTGGGAATATTGTAAAGCGGGTCGCCATTGCGCGTGGCGCCGCCGCCATTCGCCTCCGGCACATCGTTTGGCGGCGGTTCGGGCGGCGGATCGGGCAAGGCGAGAGCGCCGAGCAAATTTCCGCCAGCGCCGGGACGCTGGTTGTGCGTGGGACTCCAGATTTCCTGCGTCCAGTCAGTGGGCTTGCCGCTCTCGTCAAGCAGCGCACGAACCTTGACGATCATTGCCGGTGTCTTCGGCTCGTAGATGAACTCTTCCTCGCGTCGCCAACGCACTCGGATGGGCTGTCCAGGCTTCTGCATCGCGATGATCGCTGCGTCGGCGGCCGCATCGTCGGCGCCATTGTGGCCGTAGCAGCCTGAGCCCTGCACGTGGTGAACGACGATGGAGGATGGCTCGAGTTTCAGAATCTTCGCCAGTGATGCGTGCAGCGGATACACGCCCTGGCAATGCGTCCACACCGTCAACTGGCCATCTTTGTAGAGCGCCAAACCGCACGAAGGCGAGATCGAAGCGTGCGCGAGATAGCCGCGCGTATATGTTCTTTCGAAGCGCTCCCTGCCTTTCGGATCGACCGGATCCGCCCCGAACGGCCGATCGACCGCTGGCCGTTGCAACAACCAGTTGGGCTCCTGCTGGGTCGCGGTTGGAGCTCCGACGTTCTGCCAGGTCACATGGTTCACCGCGGCGGCGCCCGCCGCTTCCACGGCGGTTTCGCTGTCGCCCAGGATCGCGAGAAAGTTTCCATGGCGGACGACTTCAACGGGGCCCTTGGCCGCGCGACGAATTGCGTTTTCGTCGACCGAGTTGATCGTTGCGCCACGGTTCGGCTGGCGAACGACCCGGGCATGCACCATGCCGTCGATCTTCATGTCGTGAATGAAAACGCTCTGCCCGAAAACCTTTGCCGGCAGGTCGAGGCGGGCGCTGTTCGCACCAATGGTTTTGAGATCGCTCACGGGCTTTCGCGTGGCGGCGCCAGTTGCCTTTATTGCGAGGTCGACTGCGCATGCAAGCGTCCAGTAGTCCTGTCCGGTCGATTTGCCGTTGCGATAGATACTGCCGTCACGGATGGAGAGTTCACTGGCCTTGCAGGCTAGAACTTTCGCAGCCTGATCGAGAAACAGCGCGCGCACTTCCGCGAGCGCCTGTCGCAGCGCCACACCACCGAACTGGATCGACTGGCTGCCGGCGGTGTAGCCCTCGTTCGGAGCTTTTTCCGTGTCACCGGAGCGAATGGTGAGGCGCTCCATCGCGAGGTCGAGTTCATCGGCGGCGATCTGTGCCATCGCCGTGAGTACGCCCTGGCCAAGTTCGACGCGTCCGGTCAACACGGTCACCTTGCCCGCTGAGGGAAAAGCCACCCAGCGATCGAGATTGGGATTGTCGTTCAGCGGGCCGGGAAGAGGGGCATTCATCGTGCCGCTCCCGCGCGCATGACGGCCGCCGCCTTCTCAACCGCACGCATGATCCGATTGTGCGATCCGCAGCGGCAGATATTGCCATCGAGGGCCTGCGCGATCTCAGTGCGCGAGGGCTTGGGGTTCTTGTCGAGCAGCGCCTTGGCCGAGATCAGAATTCCGGACAGGCAATAGCCGCATTGGCCGGCCTGGTCGTCGAGAAAAGCCTGCTGCAGCGGATGAGGGTGCGCAGCGCTGCCGAGACCTTCGACGGTGACGATCTGTTTTCCGGCGATACTCCAGGCCGGCTTGGTGCAGCATTTCTCCGGCGCGCCGTCGATCAGAACCATGCAGCAACCGCATTGCTCGAGGCCGCAGCCGAAACGCGTGCCCATCAGCCCGAGTTCGTTTCTCAGGACATCGAGCAACGGAGTGTCCTCGTCGTCGAGCGAGACGCTGACCGCTTTGCCGTTGACCGAAAAATCAAATGTCTTCGGCACGCGGGGCTCCTAGAAACCGAACTGCTCGCGCAAGATGCGCTCGTCGAGATTGTGGCCAGGATCGAACAACATGTTGAGCGAAATAGTATGATCCATGGCGATATCGACGCTGCGGACCGACCGCACCTCATCATGGTCGGCAACGGCGGCAACCGGACGCTTCTCGGCGTCCATGATCTCGATCGTGACCTTCGCCTTGTTTGGCAACAACGCGCCGCGCCAGCGTCGTGGGCGGAAAGGGCTGATCGGTGTCAGCGCGAGGAGCGGTGCGTTGATCGGAATAATCGGGCCTTGCGCGGACAGGTTGTACGCAGTTGAGCCGGCCGGCGTTGCGACGAGGACACCATCGGAGATGAGTTCGGCTAGCCGCTCCTGTCCGTCGATCATGATCCGCAGATGCGCGGCCTGTGCGCTCTGGCGAAATAACGAGACTTCATTGATCGCCCGGTGCTCGTGCGTGCGTCCTTGGGCATCGCGGGCCTGCATGACCAACGGATGAATGACGGTGATGTGGGCGTTTGACAGTCGCTCGGTCAGGCTTTCCTCAACGAATTCGTTCATCAGGAAGCCGACCGTGCCGCGGTGCATGCCGTAGATAGGCTTGCCCGAGTTCATGAACTTATGCAGGGTCTGCAGCATCAAGCCGTCGCCGCCGAGTGCGACGATGACGTCGGCCTTCGCGGGATCGGCATTACCGTATCGTTTCTCAAGCCGGCCGTAGGCCTCACGCGCTTCCGGCGTATGGCTTGCGACAAAGGCGATATGCTGAAATCGCGTGCTCATAAGGGAACCTGACGATGGAACGCGCGGTGCTCGTCTATACGACTTGGCCATCGATTGTCGAGGCGGAGCGTGCCGGGCGCACGATCCTCGAGCGTCGGCTGGCCGCCTGCGTTAATATTCTGCCGGGAATGGTCTCGCATTACTGGTGGGGAGGCAAAATCGAACGGGCCGACGAGGTCGTCATGTTCATAAAGACCCGCGCATCAATGGCCGAACCCGTGCGTGGGGCTATCAAAGGGCTTCACACCTATACCACACCGGCTTTTATGGTTCTGCCGGTGGAGGATCTCGATAGCGCGTATCACGCCTGGATCGTAGAAGAGACCGCCAGATAGCATCATGCCCGGCGCATGGCCGGGCATGACAATCGAGACGTGCTGGGTCAGTACGACGCCTTGCCCTCGATGACTTCTTTCAGCTGGCGATATTCCTCGCAGGTGGTGTTGCCGCAGATCAGCTGGACCTTCTGCAGGTCTTCGAGCGCCTTCAGCCGATTGCCTTGCTCCATCTGCCACATGCCGTAGTACGACCATGTGCGCACGTGGTTCGGGTCGGCCTTCAGCGCGGCCTCGTACCAGATCTTCGACTGCTCGTAGTCGCCCATCTTGCGGTTGGCGTAGCCGATGTAATTGGCGACGTCGGGATGCTCGTCATGACCAAGTGCGTGCATCGCCGCGATGCCGGCTTCGTACTTGCCGTCGAGAATAAGCTGACGTGCCTCGCGATAGTCGCGCAGAAATTTCTCCTGGTCCTGCTGCTGTTGTTGTTGCTCGATGACACTATTGTCTTTCTTCTTCTTTTTCTTCTTGCTGTCGTCGGCCGGGGGCGGACTGTCAGTGCCCATTGCATAGACGGTCACCGGCTTAATGCTGACGGCGGTCACGAGCAGCGCAGCGGCGGCAAACACACCGACGCGGCGAAGGGCCTGGATCAAGGTCATGGCGATCTCCTGCAAAGAACCGGCTTCAGAATAGGGCAAAGCCCGGCGGATAAGAAAAAAACAATCCGCGATTGGCGTGTAGTCCCTGACACATAACAATAACATGATCGTGAAACGGGGCCATGCCGCAGCACGCAAAGCGCGTGGCTTGACTTGCCCACACGTTCAAGAGAACATTTTACCGTGCTGGTTCCCCGGGTGATTCCGGGGACGAAAGAGGGAACACGGACTCTACGAATTCGAGTATCCGAATTTGGAGAAATCCGTGGCTGCCCCCGCAACTGTGAGCGGCGAGCCTCAGGTCCAATACGGCCACTGGGAAACTGGGAAGGCCGGACCGACAGGGCAATGACCCGCGAGCCAGGAGACCTGCCAGCACAGTCACCCAACCGGTGGACGGGGTGTCCATACGGAGCGGTCTTTCGCAGCGGTGACGGCAATGCCGGGGCGAAGGCCGTGAGAGCAAAGTCTCCCACGACATTTCGCACACGAAGTCCGTCGTTTGGCGGATCAGTGTGTCCTTCGCATCGGGTGCGGTCTTCACCGATGCGTTCGCCTTCGTGCGTACGCAAACGAAGGAACGTGAGTCATGGGACTTACATTACGCCGCCACTGTGCCGCGCTGGCGCTTTCGACTTTTTTTGCAAGCAATGCACTCGCACAAAACAATGCGATAGTCTTGCCGCCAATCGATGTGTCCTGGAGCCGAATTGGTACGACGGGCATTGTCGGCGCATCGACAAGCGTCATCACCTCGCAGGACATTGAACGCTCTCCGTCGCAATCCTTGCCGGATATTCTGGGGCAGCAAGTCGGCATCCAGGTCACGCACGTCACCGGCAGCCCGAATGGCAATGGCGATCTGGTCGACCTGCGCGGCTTTGGCGCATTCGCGCAATCAAACGTGCTCGTTCTGGTGAATGGACGGCGCTATCAAGATTTCGATCTCCAGGGGTTCGATTTCTCGCAGATCCCGCTCAACAGCATCGAGAGAGTCGAAATCACCCGGGGCATGAGCGGCACGGTTCTCTATGGCGATGGCGCCATCGGCGGCGTCATCAATATTGTCACCAAGACGGCCTCGGGGGCGCCGTTCTCCGGTCGTGTCGAAGGCGCGGTTGGGTCTTACGGTTTCGGGGAAGGGCGCGTATCGGCCGGTGCAACGTCGGGGCCCTGGTCGTCAGCGGTGTACGCCAACGCCGCGACGTCGTCCGGCTATCGGCAGAACAGCCAGCTGAGCCAGCAGAATGCCGTCGGCAATTTGAGCTACCGAGGCCCCGAGTGGACCGGCTACCTCAACATTATCGGCGATTCCCAGCGCCAGAATCTTCCTGGCGCTCTGCAAAATCTGCCGTTGGTCTATCCGATTACGCTTGATACCCCGCGGGCCTCGGTGACGCCGTTCGATTGGGCACACCAGCAGACCTTCGGAGTCACGGGCGGGTTCACGCGCACGCTGGGTTCAGGCATCGACCTCATTGTCGACGGCGGGGTGCGGCGGAAATTCCAGCAAAGTCAGTTCTTCAATTACTTCAACAATCCGTTCTTTAGCTTTGATCCGTCGACAGCTGCTCCCGCGAACTACGTCGACACGATCATGACGACCTCGTCGGTGACGCCGCGAATAGACATGCGTCATCAACTCTTCGGCGTGCCGAACCGTCTCCTGACCGGGGTCGATTTTTACAATACGCAATACGATTCAGATCGGCCGCAGGCGCAGGGATTGCCCGACATTCATCGCTACAGTATCCGGCAAACGACAGCATCTATCTATGCAATGAATACGACCACCGTAACGCCGGCGTTGGAAATTTCTTACGGCGGGCGTCTGCAACGCAATCTGGTCAAGGGCCAGGACGTCTACAACCCGGCCGTCGACCCGAATGCGGGTTTCTATGCCAGCGATCCGCAGGCGGCTCCTGCCGACAGCAGCGAATGGCAGTATGCCTTGCATTTGGGATACGAGTACCGTCTCAACCCGACTTTGGCCTTGTTTGGCCGTGCCGCGCGGGCTTTCCGGCTGCCCAATGCCGACGAACGCGTGGGTGCGGGCAATCCGTTCGACGTCGTCGTGCCGCCAAATCTGAACCTGAAAACGCAAACGTCTTATGACGTCGAAAATGGCCTGCGCGTAACGTTGGGAAAATTCAATTTCCAGACAACCGGTTACATCATGGAGCTCAATAACGAGATCCATTTCATCCCGGCGCTCTTTGCCAATGTGAATCTCGATCCGACACAGCGGATCGGCTGGGAAAACAGCGCAACGTATCAATTGTCCGATGACGTTCGCCTGCGCGCCGGCGTTGCCTACATAAATGCAACCTTTCGCGAAGGACAATTTGCGGGAAAGCAGATCCCGTTGGTCGCCCCCTGGAGCGGCTATTCCGGGCTGACTTGGGATATCGTGAAGAAGCTTCTCGTCCTCGATGTCACCGCGACGTTCTGGAGCGATCGTCGGATGGATAATGACCAGTCGAATATTCAGCCGCTGATCCCGGCCAACGCCACGATGAATGTGAAGATCGGCGGTGAGTGGAACCAGTTTTTCTGGTCGGCGGCGGTGTTGAATCTCTTCAACAGCAACTATTACGACTACGCGATCGCAAGCGCCTTCACTCAGGGATTCTTCAGCGCCTATCCCCAGCCGACACGAACCTTCACGCTCAGAGCGGGGGCAACCTTTTAAGCTCGTTCCCTTGCGAGAAGGCCGCGGGTTGTTACAACGGCTGCCATTCGACCGGCACGAACTCATAACCGGTCGCGGTCTTGGCCATATGGCCGCATGCAGGGAAGGGGAAGTGATAGGCCTGCACCAGCATACGGTCGGCGACGGCGCGGTCGAGCATTTGTCGGCGCGCCGCGACGGCCTGCGGTCCATCCATGTCGAAGGTCGGCTGCCAGTCTGGATGGCGCGCAAAGAGATAGGGATTGCGAACGGTGTCGCTCATCGCAAGCATCGATTGATTGGCTGAATGGATGGCGAACGCCGTATGTCCGGGCGTATGGCCAAAGGCAGGCACCGAAACAATTCCCGGCGCGACCTCCGCGCCGGCAGCGAAACGTCGGGTCTCGCCGGCGATATCCTTGAAGATGCGCCGGGCATTGAGGAAGTAGCGCTTCACCGCACCCTGTGCCGGCCCCATGTTTGCGTCGTTCATCCAGAAGGCCCATTCGGGCTCCGGCACGAGTATCTCCGCATTCGGAAAAACCTTGGCGCCGTCCAAGGTCTTGATGCCGTCGATGTGATCCGGATGAAAATGCGAGATGAGAATCGTATCGATCGCTTTGGGATCGGTGTCGGCAACATAGAGATTATCGAGCAGGCTGCCGGCCGTGTCGGTGATCTGACCGGCGGTCCCCGTATCAATCAAGATCACCTTTGTTCCTGTGTTCACCAGCAAGGCGGTGAAGGATATCGGCAATATGTTCGGCGGCAGGAATGCCGCAGCGAGAGCCTGATTGACTTCAGTGCCGCTGGCATTACGCACCAACTTGTCATCGATGGGCAGGTACCAGACGCCGTCGAAAAGCGCGGAAATCTGAAAGTCGCCCAATTTGAAGCGATAAACGCCCGGCCCCTGCACGCCGGCGAAACGCACCGCGGCGCTTGATGGTATCGCAAAGGTTGCGCCCGCCAGCGCGGATGCGGTGAGGAACAAGCGGCGGGAAACTTCGTGCATGATCTCCCGTCTCCTACGAGAGCGCGGCGGATTTTCGGCGGTCCTCATTTCAGGAACACCGCGTGGCCGAACATATTCGGACGGTCAGTTCTGATCGGCCTTGATGTTGTTGTCCTTCACGACTCTGCCCCAGGTCTGCATCTGATTGCTGACGAAGGTGCGTTGGACCTCTGGTCCGCCAAGGGTCAAACTCACTTGCTGGGTTTCTACCAATTGTTTGGCGATGCGCTCCTCGCGCAAGGTTGCAGCCATCTCGTTACCAAATCGCTCGATGATGTTTTTCGGAGTGCCGGCCGGCGCAAAGATGCCCCACCAGGCATAGGCCTCGAACCCGGGAAAACCGCTCTCGGCGACGGTGGGCACCTGCGCGATGAATTGATTGCGTTCTTTTCCGGTCTGCACGATTGGACGAATTGTGCCGGCCTCGACCTGCGGCATCGACAGAGCGGTGCTGCCGACGAGAAGCTCTACATGGCCGGCCACGGCATCGTTCATCGCCGGACCTCCGCCGCGGTAAGGCACATGGGTGAGTTTGACGCCGGCGCGCTGCGACAGCAGCGCCATGGCGAGATGTCCGACGCTGCCGCTGCCGACCGAGCCGTAACTCACTTTGCCAGGATTGTCCTTGGCAAAAGCGAGTACATCGGCCAGCGTCTTGTAAGGCTTGGCTGCAGCCGTGGTGATCATGTAGGGCGCGGTGCCGATCAGCAGCACCGGATCGAGATCCTTCTCGCTATCGTAAGGCAGGGGCGGCAGCACGAATGGATTCGCGGCATAGTTGTCGAAGACTGCGAGCCAGGTGTTGCCATCAGGCGGCGATTTCACCACCGCGGCGGTCCCGACGCTGCCGGAAGCTCCGGACCGGTTCTCGATCACGATCGGGTGGCCGAGGCGTTGCTGCAATCCCGGCTGCACCAGGCGCATGATGGCGTCCGTAGACCCGCCGGGCGGGTAGGCGACGACGATGCGCATCGGACCGGAAGGCCATGATTGGGCGCGCGCCACGAAGGGCGCAGCCAATGGCGCGGTCAGGCCGGCGAGCACGAGTGTCCGGCGCGTGAGTGTCATGACGGCCTCCCCGGGTTATTCTTATGGGCGCGAGCATACATTTGTTCTGCACAGGGCGCATCGGGGAGATAAGCTGCTACCCGCTATGGTGGAACGGCAGCCCGGACGCATGCGACCGGTGGCATTGTTGTTGGCCGCCGTGCTCGCTGGCTGCACCACCAATATCGAACCGAGTGCCTCCGAGCTGAAGGCACGTTGGGACGCGGACAACGTCTTTCCGCAACGGTACCGGCAGGACTTGCTAGCCTTCATGCGCACCTATCTCAACGATCCGTCCAATGTTCGCGGCGCCGCCGTTTCACAGCCGCAACTCAAATACATCGGTCCCGGAGATCGCTACGTGGCGTGCGTCCGTTATGACTCGCGTAATACCGATGGAAAATATCTGGGGTCAAAAGACGGTGCGGCCGTCTATGTCGGCGGCAAGCTCGATCGCTTTTTGGACACGCCGCGGGAAGTACGCGAGCTCTGCAAGGAAATGGCGTACGCGCCGTTTCCGGAACTCGAACGGCTCACGCGATAGCGCGCGCGAATGTGCACAACCGCCGGGCTGAGGGAGCTCGGCGGTGCAATTTAGACAGACAAGCCGGTAGTCAGCTCGGACGTCTCAGGTCACTTGACCTTGAGGTTCTCCGCGGACGTCTTCCCGCGGTTCTCGACGAGTTCGTACTGAACGGTCTGACCCTCGTTCAGAGTGCTAAGTCCGGCGCGTTCAACGGCCGAGATGTGAACAAACACATCCTTCCCGCCTTCTTGGGGCTGGATGAAGCCATAGCCCTTCGTCGGATTGAACCACTTTACGGTGCCCTGAGGCATGCTAGATCTCCGAAGTATTACCAACGCCACAGTTTGCCACAGTCCTCAAGCCGCGAACAAGGCCGGCAGCACGCGACTTTCGGGATATTTTTTGCGATTTGAAATGCCTAATTCTAACGCCTTTTCGGAGTCGTCAAGAATCCGGGTCGACGGACATCCGCGTGGCGGACGTTTATAGCTGGGGTCTATTGGTCGGGGTTCCCGTCGGTTGAGTCTGCCAGAATTCAGGGCTATCCCACGACGATCGCCAGAGGTATCCAGAACCGCTTACAGGTTTGTGAGCCGTGAGACCGTTGAATGACAATCGCACCCCTTGCACGCATTCCTGTTGTCGATGTGCGCCATGGCGGCCCCGTTCGCCACGCCAGGGAAGGTCGTGCGCGCGCTCGGGCGTTGCGTGACGAATGCATTGACTGGTTGCCCGGTCTTGCAGCCGGGCTGCTGCCGGCGCTGGACCAGATGACGCGCCTTTGGCTCAAGCGGTCCCATTCGCCATATGCCGCGGAGATTCATGCCATTGCAGCTGAACTGAACTTCTCTGGAATCTGGTTTCTCAACGGCTGTTATCAGTGGGGCTGCACAGCACTGGCCCGCGAACAGGGCGACATGCCGTGGCTCGCCAGAACGCTGGATTGGCCGTTTCCGGGGCTCGGACGCCACGTCGAGGTGGCACGGATGCGCGGCAGCGCCGGCGAGTTCGACAGCGTGACCTGGCCGGGCTACGCGGGGGTTCTCACCGCGTCGGCCCACGGGCGCTTCGCCGCCTGCATCAACCAGGCACCGATGTGGCGGCGAACGCGGCAGCCTTGGCTGCGGCCCTGTGACCTCGCCTTGAACGCCATGCGGACGTGGCGGGTCCGCTCAATTCCTCCCGATCATCTGCTGCGTGAGGTCTTTGAGACCTGCGAAACGTTTGGCGAGGCGCGGCATCGTTTGGAAACCACACCAATGGCCCGGCCCGCGATTTTTGTGCTGGTCGGCTGTCGTCCCGGCGAGCGCTGTGTCATTGAACGCACGGAGAATGACTTTGCGAGTCGCGACGACGATACCGTCGCCGCAAATGACTGGCTACGAAGCGGATTACCCTGGGAACCGCGCGTTGCGGCCGAGGCGACGTTGACGCGGACGTCTTCCGAAGCGATGGAGAACAGCCGCACAAGACGCGAGCATATTGCGGCCTCGTCGTCTGCATTCGGCGTCGATGAATTCGGATGGGTCTTGCCCCCCGTCCTCAATTCGCAGACAAGGCTCGCCGTCGAAATGTGTCCCGGGGCAGGGGCCCTTCGGGTGATTGGACACGAGCCGGCAGATGGAGCAGGCCTGCCCGAACCTGTCACGCGAATTTATGACGCGGCGGTCGCCGCCTGATCTAGCCCCAGGGGCTTCGTCGTCCCCACGGCCCGCCGGCAACAGGCGACGTGGGTGCTTGCGCGAAAGAACCGCGGTCCATCTGTGTAGCGAGTTGCTGCAATGCCGCGATGCGATTTTCTGTCGCCGGATGGGTCGCAAAGAGGTTATCCATGCGCGCTCCCGACAGCGGATTGATGATGAACAGAGGGGCGGCCGCCGGGTTTTGTTCGGCGTGAACATTCTCGATCGCATGCGCTCCCGCTTCTATCTTGGCCAGCGCCGCGGCGAGTCCCGCGGGATTTCCGCTGATCCGCGCGCCCATATTGTCAGCCGCATATTCACGGGTACGGCTGATCGCCATCTGAACCAGCATCGCGGCAAGCGGCGCCAGCACGACCATCAGCAGGGTACCCACGATGCCCATGCCACTATTATTGTTGCGATTGCCCCCACCGAAAAACATGCCGAATTGCGCCAGCATCGAGATGGCGCCGGCGATCGTGGCCGTCACCGTCATTAGCAGCGTGTCGTGATTTTTGATGTGCGCGAGTTCGTGGGAGATGACTCCCGCAAGTTCGTCGCTCGAAAGCATGCCTAGCAGACCGGTCGTGAGTGCGACCGCGCCATGCTGCGGGTTACGTCCGGTGGCGAACGCATTCGGCTGCGGATTGTCCATGACAAAGACGCGCGGCATCGGCAGTTCCGCACGCCGGGCGAGTTCAGCCACCATGTGAACGAGCTCGGGTGCCGAGTGCTCGTCGACTTCCTGCGCGCCTTGCGTCGACAGCACGAGCTTGTCGGCATTCCAGTACGTTATAAAATTTGTTGCGGCGGCAACGAAAAACGCAATCACCGCACCGTTCGGCCCTCCGATCAGATAACCGATCAGCATGAACAAGGCGGTCAAGCCGGCTAGCAGGATTGCGGTGCGTAAGTAGCTCATCGTCACCCCGGTCGATTCAACACTCCGCGGCGGGGCTATATGGGTAGCTACTAAGACAATTCAAGCAAGCTGCCAAATAAGCGCACCGGTTCAGGGCGGTATGCCGGAACCGCCGGACATCACCGCTCTGTAATCAGTAACGGCAGTCCACCTGCGGGGCGCAAGGATACGGGCGCCACCG